>Ga0315280_10001395_pt1 | contig 41856 bp, 39 predicted proteins | sample YL17G06_40_MG_FD_203697 | JGI IMG/M metagenome (GOLD analysis project Ga0315280, IMG submission 203697) | Sediment microbial communities from Yellowstone Lake, YNP, Wyoming, USA - YL17G06_40 | ecosystem: Environmental > Aquatic > Freshwater > Lake > Sediment | place: USA: Wyoming | collected...
AACCGGTCTCTCCCTGGGAGATCAGAGAGATCGTTCAGGAGAAAGCTGGGATCGACCTTCCCATAGACAGGGTGTCTAGGCTTATCCGTGGATCTGATTTCGCCTACGTACTTATTCAGATGGTTCCACAGTATCCCACCGCGAAGATGTTGGAAGAGCTGATGTTGTGGCCGGAGATCGAGACGGTGGATGAGGTCTACGGCGAAGCGGACCTTGTTCTGTTGACCAGGGCTAAGGATAGTAATGGGACTGACGTGGTCGACAAAGTGAGAGCCAGATTCAGGGATGGGATCGTTAAGACAGTTACACTACCCATAGGCTAGCCCCCTCTTTTCGTGTGTCATAATCCTTGATGTTGACAGCTCATTGGTGAAAGTTGGGCAGGATCATATCCGTCGAGATTCTGTCAAAACACAAAGGTATAATAGAAAACCGGGTCGATTACACTCTCGCTGCGTGAGGCCTCCACCAACGGCGGGGATGGCTGAGCTTGGTCAAAAGCGCAGGGCTTAGGACCCTGTGGCGAAGGCCCTCGTGGGTTCGAGTCCCACTCCCCGCACCATATCAAACAGCCCCCGATGAGCTTTTCAGAGCTTATTTCTTGTTTCTATCCCGTGTAGATGGAATGGATGTTGCTCTGTGAAAGCTCATGCGATCTTACTAACTGAAAAATGGGTCCTTCTCGTAGATGCGCCTATGACCCTACTTGTTCCTTAGGGCATAGGTAGATTGACGTGTTTCCTGATCTTAAGATAGTTCAGAATGCGTAGGGAGGATACTGGGTCATGAGGCAGTATGAGCTTGACAAGGCGGCTGTTATCGGTGCTGGGCTCACCGGAGGTCAGATCACACTCGTTTTGGCCCTTGGTAGTAAAGAGGTTGTATTGATGAGCAGGAGGCAGGAGACCCTCAATAGAGCCTTACGAGATTTGAGACGCTACGCAAGTGAGCTTCACGGAAAGAGTCTTCTCCGAGGCATGGACTCGGAGGACGTGCTGGCAAGGATACGAACGACCACCTCGACCGAAGAGGCGGCGATCAACGCCGAATTTGTCGTTGAGGCCGTTACAGAGGACTTGAATAACAAGAGGGAGGTCTTTGCCAAGCTCGATAGGATCGCGCCCCTGGATGCAATCCTAGCCAGCAATACCTCAAGCCTCCCTATCACAAAGATCGCTGAAGCCACGCAAAGACCCGAGCGGGTTGTTGGCTCCCACTTCGTCCAGCCGGCTCACATCGTCCCTATTGTGGAGGTTGTCAGGGGCTCCAAAACCTCAGATCGTGCCGTAGAGCGATCTTGCGAGGTCTGGAAGAGCTTGGATAAGATACCGATCGTGGTGAACGTAGACCTTCCTGGATTTCTGTTGAATAGGCTGCAGCACGCTCTCGTGCGGGAGGCTACGGCACTATTGGCTAGGGGAGTAGCCAGCGCTGAGGACATAGATACGGCTGTGACCCTCGGGCTGGCGCCTAGATTTACGGTTTCCGGACCATTGGAGCAGAGGGACATCAATGGCCTTGCCATGCATGTGAGGGTTGCGAGCTATCTCTGGAATGAACTCGATGGGTGGGAGGTTCCCCTAGCCTATCTTCAGGCCAAGGTTGGGCTTGGGGAGCTTGGCTTGGACGCGGGTAGGGGTTACTACGACTGGACTGGGCTGGACCCTGGCAGGGTTCGTGGTGAGAGAGATGAAGCTCTGATCGAGAGGACTAGACAAACTTTGGAGACGTTGAGGGACAGAGCCACGCGTCCGCGCTCGCTGAGGAGCCAGCAAGTACTCAAATAAAGTTCGTAGTCTAAGGCGTCGCTCGTGCATTTATTAAGCGGTGAGGTCGGTCCAGTACTCGGCTTGGAAGCCAAGCTCGACCTTAGTCATGATCTCCAGTAGCGCTGCGCGACCGGCGTCCACTGACTTCTTCGCCCGTTTGATCGCCGGGGCGATCTCATCCGGTTTCTCCACTCTCTCGCTGTATCCGCCCAATCCCTCCGTGATCTTGGCGTAGTCCCCAGACAGGACGGATGTGGTTGGGGTCCATTTGAAGTAGGTTCCCATGCCGCAGTTGTTGAGGACGATCGTGAGTATCGGAATCTTCTCTCTCACCGCTGTGTTGAAGTCCATGCCTGTCATGCCGAAGGCGCCGTCGCCCATGACGTTGATGACCGTCTTCTCAGGCTGGGCGAGCTTCGCGCCCATCGCTCCACCAAGCGAGTATCCCAGCGTGCTGTGTTGGCCCCATCCCAGGTAGCCCCTTGGAGTGATCGTTTCGTAGAACGGCGCTAGGTGGTCTCTCGAACAGCCTGCTTCATGGGTTATGATAGTGTTCTTCCTGTCCACGGTGTGCGCTAGGTCCCATACAAGCCTTAGAGGATTGATCGGCACCTCGTTTGACGTTAGCCTTGGCATCCACTCCTTCAGCCACTCCGCCTTTAGCCTCTTGATCTCGTCAGTAAGCGCCTCTGCCTTCGACCGTGCCTTGCCGTGGGACTGCTTCTTGACCTCGTCTATCAGCTGTCTCAGGACAAGCCCGGCATCACCTAGAATGATGAAGTCGGCTGCGTAGTCCTTGTTGAGGTCGTACTCGTCGATGCTAGACTGGACGATGGTCTTTCCCTTTGGGATTGAGGCTGCCAAGCCTCTCGTTAGGCTGGCGCCTATGGAGAAGACTAGATCAGCCTTACGCAAGAAGTGTGCCGCCACCTTGCTGCCGGTTCTACCACCAGTGCCTACGGCGAGTGGGTGGTCTTCTGGTAGGATACCCTTTGCCTTCAGGGTGGTCATGACGGGGGCTTGCACCAGCTCGGCGAACTCTCGTAGCTCATTCCACGCGCCAGCGTAGTACCCTCCCTCACCCACGTAGATAAGTGGGTTCTTTGCGGCTAGGAGGGCCTTCACCGCCACCTCCACGTCGTGTGGGTTACCGCTGCTTCTCCAGCCTACGACGGGCTTGTAACTGAACTTTGCGTCGTCGAATTCTTCCGTTGCAACATCGGAGGGCATTTCAAGAAACACGGGACCGGGTCTGCCGGTCCTCAGGTAGGTGAACGCCCGTCTCATCAACTCCGGAACCCTGTCGGCATAGTTTATGCTCTCCGCCCATTTCGTGACCTTGTGCAGGGTGAACAGTGCGTCGAGCTCTTGGGTTGTCCTTGTTCCTATTAGGCGTCTAGGAACCTGATCCGCTAGGACCAGCATGGGCACGAGATCCGAGTAGGCTTGGGACACTCCGGAGAAGGCGTTCTCTAATCCAACTCCGGCGGAAATGAGAGCTACGCCAGGTTGACGGCTGACTCGTGTGTAGCCGTCCGCTATGTTGACTGCTACCCTCTCCTGCCTCGTGAGGATCGTCCTGATTCCGGCCTCAGCCGCAGCGTTGATGATCTGATTGGGCGGAAATCCGCTTACGAACTTCACTCCCTCGAGCTTTAGAACCCTAGCTACCGCCGCTGAGCCCTTCATACAGATCAACCTAGCTATTATCTCAGCCTTGATGACGCCTAAATCATTTTTTCACACGGAGCTTTGAGGCATCAGTTAAATCCTGAGTTTTATGAGACTATGGCATGTGATGTTATGAAGTTCCTAGTCCTTCAATGGGTAAACCCCCAGACCCCGGTTGAGAAGCTGGCTACACTAACTCCTGCTCAGATGAAATACCTAGAAGAGCTGAAAGCCAAGGGGAAGATCGACGTGTACTACCACATGATAGGGCAGCAGGGATATATGACAATCGTCGATGCGAGCTCTGAGGATGAGCTTTCACGAGTAGTGAGCGACGACCCTCTGTTCTTCTACAGCCATCGGGAGATCTATCCTCTGATCACACTTGAAGCCCACAGGAAGCACATGAGGGAGCTGCTGAAGAAGTAAAGCCCGTCTCATTGATATGATCTGTGTGTGCGCGCTAGTCTCGGCCCCCTGAGAGTTGTGCTCAGCTAGGCGTGGAGCCTGCGATCAGGCTGATCCGCAACTAGGAACAGAGGTACCTCTAACCATGTCTACTCAAAGTAGGATTTGATGTCGATCTCGCTGGGGAAGGTTATATGAAGAGGGTTACGTCTGCCCCGGACGCTATTTCGAGGAAGGTCGCCGCGCCCGCTATCTGGTCGACCTCTGGGATGAAGTCCTCGCGCTTTATCCCGAACATCTCCATGCTCGGGCTACAGGCGTAGATGTGCAGCAACTTTGTCGGTTTCAACCTCTTCATCATCTCGTAGGGTGTGGGGTACCTCATCTGCTTGAGTTTCTGTGCAAGCTGCCCCTCGAGGTGCTTGTACTCGGTTGGTAAGCCTGCCTTATCCATGGCTCCTTTGACCAGCATAGTTAGACCCCAGAAGGTGAAGTATAGGTGGGCCTCCATGTCGATAGAGACGGCGGTGGACGCTAGTATGAAGGCGCAGTAGAGTTTATCCAGGGTTCCGCTCTCAACTACGATCGCTAGCTTTTTCCTCTTTTTCTCAGCCAAGGTTTTTCCCTCGTGATTTCATGCAGTTTTCTGGAGATATTGCCCTTTCTCTGCTCATTTGGTGGGCAATACTCTATCGACAAATCTATGTTGGAGTGGCAGGTCTTCCACTGTGTTCGGGTCATGCCGGGATTGGATATTGTGAATGCGGGAGCTTCACTGTGATGCTTGAGACGCTTCCAACACACGCGGTTCGCTTTGAGATCTCAGCCATCAACCAGAATGGGTTGCCAAGTAGTCCACTTCATCCTGAGCTAGGGATAACCCGAGCAATGGCGTGAGAGAGTGGCGGGTTCGTTCTTCCCGGATTGGAAGTATGTGCTGTCTATGGAAGGATTTTCCTCCCTAGGTCGTGAAAAGATTTCTTTTCAACAATGCTTTTCTCGTTTCTAAAGAGAAAGACGGTGGGTGTTTTCGGTTATGACAATGGAAGAGGACACCTACTCGGCTGTTTTCTCAGTGCTCAAACACCCGACTCGTCGCAGAATCGTTAGGATGCTTAGCGCCAAGCCACACACGTACACGGAGATCCTCAAGACCCTGAATGTGGAAACTGGCTATCTCAATTACCACTTGGAGAACTTGAAGGAGCTCGTCACGAAGGATGAACGGGGGAGGTACAGCTTGTCGGTCTTCGGTGAGGCCGCCGCAAGCCTCATCACACGGGTCGAGGAGCCAGGTCTGGAGAGAAAGAGAGAGGTAAGGGTTCTGGGCTTCAAACTCACTTGGATGAGGATCTTAACAGTAGTCCTATCGGTTCTGTTGGTCTCCAACGTATACCTCATCCTAGTTTATCAGGGGCTTTACAGGGAGAGAACAAACGCCCTAGGTGAGGTCATGATCCAAACGAAAGGGCTTCTTAGTGAGTCCAACAACATCCTATACCACGCTGTCGAGGAAAGGCGAATAGACTTCGAGTTATGGGAAGTCATGTTTAGAGACTTGAGTCTCCAGCTCAGGCTATACAATACAATATCCGCACTTGACTTTGACCACAGACACCAGTGGATTCAGATAAGGACAGCGGTGGACGAAGTTGCATCTCTGTTCTACCGGATTGACCAAGAGTACCATGCGACAAGTGGGCGATACCTCAGCCTGACGAATCGTCAGACATTGATCCTCAGGAGCCTTCTCGAAGGACTGATGATCGTTGAGGCGGATGCGTTTCCAAAGAAGATCGTCTTGGGATCGAACCCTGAGATCAGGGTGGATGAGGAGAGCTTGACTGGAGCGGTAGGAGCGGCTGTGTCTATTCAAACCAGAGTGCAAAGCTCCTACGAAGAATTCTTTCTGTGATACTTATGGCAAGTATTAGAATCTTCATGTCGTTAATATCAAGTATAGAAACTTGTAGCACGAATTATTGATAACAGGCGTGGCAGTGCGACACATGGAATCTTCCAGATAAATGGTGCTCCGGCCGGGATTCGAACCCGGGTTTCCGGCTCGAAAGGCCGGAATACTTCTCCGTGGCAACTGACCGGACTATACTACCGGAGCGGTCACAACTACTGGAAAATGGTGTCGAATTTATAGGTTGTTAGGGGTCTGGTGGGCCCGCCCGGCTTCGGTCCGGGGACCAATCCCCGGGTGGAGGTTCTGCCTTGCACCCTACAGGTTATGAGCCTCAACCAAGATGTCTGTCGCTCTAACCTGACTGAGCGTCCCGGCTGATGGGGCTTACGGGCCCATTCCTCGGCGGACCCAAGTAGAGTGAAGGTAAGCGCGCTAATAAAAGCTGTTTCCGCTGGCGGTGCTCTTTGAATGGAGTTAAACGATATGTTCTGGCGGCGCTGGCTTCTTCTTCCCGTAGGCTTCCAGCTTGTCCAGAGTGTCGATGTACCTGAGCGTGTTCGAGCGGGCTTTGCAGTACTCTCGGAAGATCTTCTTCCGGTTGCCTTGGACGAACGAGATTCCAGTTAGCGCCTCGCTCATGATCCCGACCAAGAAGTCCTTCAGAACTCGGACTCTCTCATCGTCCAGCTTTCTACCCCTCTTCAACCTGATCCGTGTCTCGAGCTCGAACTCTCCGTCCCTGACGGTTACGGAGAAGGTCTTGCTCTTCTTGCTGTATCTTGTCTGGACGGACAATAGCTTCTCAGTCAGCTCCCTTGGTGTCCGTTAGGTACAGACAGCCGATTCTTAACCTTTGCTGAGGATGATGATGGTCTATTGGCGCCGGCGGACTCGTCGGGTGTGAGGCTGTTCCTCGCCACCCTCGGACTCGAACCGCCGACCAACGGGTTAACAGCATCAGCCCGAAGGATCCTCTCCTCCGATCCGCTGCTCTACTGCTCTCCAGGAAGGAGAACTAACCCGAAGCCGAGCTGAGCTACGCCGGCGCCCCTCTAGACTGGAATTCTGCCCATATATAAGCCTCTCTGGATGGAGAGAGTTGGGTATATTGACGTATGTAGGATCCATCAACTGGGCGAGGAAGGCTGTGGGTTAGGCTTCCAATTCCTTGAATCTCTCTGGTAAATACTTCTTGACTAGATATGTCAGTCCATACCTTGAGAAAGCTTCGAGTTCACACTTCCTCTTGTTCTTGATAAAGGTCGAAATTTCCCTCTGCAAGAGTTTCGGGCCGTATCTCGGGTCCTTCTGGAGCTCGTAGAGTCTCTTCATGTCTAGGTCGGTCAGTCTATCTGTGGGCAGCTTGTACTTCATAATGTCCGACGCCCAGACTCCAGACCACTTCGCGTTTGGGGTTGTGAGCTCGGTTAAATGAGCGCAATTCGCTGAGCCTGAGATTATCACCATGGCGATGTGCATTCCCCATGGGTCTCCGTCTGTGAATATATAAACTGGAAGATCGAGTTCTTGGTTAAGTCGTCGTATAAGGCATCGTGTGGCGCGGGGGGGCTGGCCTGCCGTGTGGATCAGCACGGATTTGAACGTCTTGTAGGCCCTCTCCTCCACGAACCGGGTGAATATGGCGCCCTTCTCTATGACAATTATCTTGTCGGCTTTGGTGTTCACAAACTCGGACGTGGTTAGTGCCGGACCGATCATCACGCCGTCTGGGTGAGAGGTGAGGTTGAGCCGTCTGCCCTCGTAGCCCGGTATCGTGTATTCTATGGTTAGGTCGCCGAAGATTGCCGAGCGTTCCTCTGGGAACACGTGGAAGTCTTCTCTCGCCCCGCTTATCACTGTCTCCAGATCGGTTATGATGCTATCCGACTCCTGTTGGTCCTTGAAGCTCATCTCGTAGGCCTGGGCGGAGTAGAACACGTCTCTCAGAGTGCTTGTCTTATTCTTCTTGCAGAGATCATGCGCGAAGTTGGCGACCCAGACGAGTTGGGTGAATGGTCGGACGTGCCGGATGTTCCTTGCGCTTCTCTTGGTGAACCTTTTTCCCAGTACGTACTGGCGGAGGGTCGTGTCGTAGTTGATGTTCGCTGTCGATCTGCTCAGCATCCTGACCCACGGGAACTCACCCTCGTTCATCTGGTCGTAGAGGTGCTTCCCGAAGTCCTCTAGGTTACTGATTATCGTCTCTCTCTTCTTCTTCATCGAGTCTCGGGCGCTTTCTAGTCTCCTTGGCATAACGTATCAAGCTCCTTAGCAGTGGGTTGATATCTGGTTCCTTCTTCCTTCCCGCTAGCTCGGTGGAGAACCGAGCGATCTTCGGGAGGTATCTCGAGAAGACGTCTATCCTTTTTCTTTCTCGCTCGATACTCTCCTTCCTAGTGAGGTATGAGGCTAGCTTCCGTGACACCTCTCTTACAGCTTTCAGAATCTCCTTCTCGACCTCTGGGCGATCCGCGATGAACTCCTTTCCCACGGTTTTGTATGGAATCTTTGTCGAGCAGATGTGGATGACTAGGGCGAGGGGGGTGTCTTGAGCCACCTTGTAGCGGTTCCAGTTCATCGTTGTGTGGATAACCTTGTAGGTGACATCGCTTGCCTCGTCATAGAGAAGGGGAATCCTGTTCGCGAATCTGAACAGCAGTATGCTACCTGTCCTAGGCACATCCCCTCCATAGGCTATTCCAGCCTCGACTATGAAGGGGAAGCCTGAGTAGGCTGATGGCTTTCTCGTCTCCACCGCGATGAACTCTGGGTTCAGCTCCTTCTTGATTCCTGCCTCTAGCAGGTCTTCTCCTAGGGGAGATAGTACGCTGGCGTCTGGAGGAAGAAATCCACCAAAGTTCTTCATGGCCTGGACTAGGCTTACTATCTCCTGGGGCTTCAGCTCGGTCGGGTTCTCGGCAGGATCGATCTCCGTGGCGTCCAAGAAACGCTTCGCAATACTCTTTCCCACTCGATGAAAGTGGGTTGTTAGAAAGTCCATCATGTCCTCGGCGTCGGTCACGTTTATTATCCGTCTGATGGTCTCCACATCGACGCCGTACGGGTGAGGCAGGATCTCCTTCGGGGGTTGAGGCATCTTCGTCGTCGCCCTAATGAATCTGTATAGGCGGCCGTCCGGATCGACAAACGTCACGTTCGCGTAGGGGGTGACCATAGCGGTCTGCTTGAAATATTCAAGAAGCTTTGGCATGGCACGGATGTAGTCGCCCTCTATGCTGAACTCAACTATGGTTCCGTGCCAACCCCTCTCGTTCTCAAGCTTGTCACTCCCCAGTATGATCGGCCTGTTCTTCTGAATGTCTGTCATGATCTCAAACACGTGAATCTTGTCGTTGCCTGTGCTCGAGGTTATCTTGGCTGGACGGTGGGTGGTGATCTGCCCGTACAGTATCGCCATCTTTCCGCCTAGTCCGAAGGTGCCTCTCATCTGTCTCATCTGATACTTCGAGCCGTAGAGGATTTGGCCGAACGCGGATGGAATGAACTCGGCCGGGACTCCAGAGCCGTTATCCGCAACCCTGAGAGTGTAGGTTCTGACTCCTGGGAAAGGCTTCGCTTCCTCTTCTTCTTCCCCCTCTTCAGGCGGGGCGCTCACCAGCTGTGGGGTCTCTCCCTCCACTGAGAGTCTCACATAGATGTCTGGTGGGATCTGGTGGACCTCGCAGGCATCGAGGCTGTTTTCGGTGAGTTCCCTGATCGCGGAGTATATTGCGCGGGATGGGTTGCTGAATCCCGCGATATCCCGATTCCTGTAGAAGAAGTCGGCTGGGCTTATCTCCTGAAAGACTTCTTTTGGTCTTGATGTACTCATTCTTCCTCGATTCCTTCGGGAACTGGCTCCTTCCAGAGCTTCATCTCTTCCTTCTTTATGTCTCTCCTCTTCTGGTAAAGGAACCTGTAGACCGTCTTGTGCTCACTTCCCTCGATCAGCATGGAGACGGCGTCCTTGGCGACGGTAAATTGGATCGGTTCCCCGATTATGGATATCGTATTCCCATAGACTGAAATGTCCGCCCCGGTCAGCTCCTCGATCGTCGCCCGAGTCTTGCCGCGCTTTCCGATTACTCTTCCCTCTATCCTCTCGACAGCCGACTTGGACCTTCCAAGGTAGTCTCTGAGGTCGATGACCTCGAGGAGGGTCTCATCATCTACGAGCCGCATCGCCTTGTCTGGAGCGAATCCTCTGCCTACGGCAGTGATCACGTTCTTGGCCTTGAGTATCGCAGACGGGTCCGACTGGTCCGGTCTGAGCCTGATCTCCACATCACCCATCTTGCTGTCCACCTCAAGAATCACTCGGAGCGACTCCTCTATCAGTCTCCTAACACTCCCTCCAGGGCCGATGAGAACGCCGACTCGGTCTAGCGGGATCTTAACGTGAATCGCTGCCTCTACCACCTTTGACTACCTGCTTGTAAATCTTCTCAACCGGAGTTACACTCACACCTAACAATTGGAAGTAGTGATTTAAGTTTTCAAGATCTCTCTTAAGGAACTTCTCCGCCATCGGGTGCTCGAGGGGAACGCCTTGGGACAAGTCGAATATGACCGGCTTCCCCTTCCAGATCATTACGTTGTACTCGCTGAGGTCGGCGTGGACGAGTCTTGCCCTGACGTACAGCCTGTGCACCGCGTCGATTAGGAGTCTGTAAAGCCGGGTCGTATCCCTTCTCACGGTGTCCTTCATGAGCGGTGCGGGCAGGCCTCTTTCGCCAATGAACTCCATGACGAGAACGTTGCCCTTGACGAGGATCGGCTTAGGCACTCTGACACCCGCGTCGTAGGCTCTTCTCAGGTTCTTAAACTCCTTCTGGGCCCAAGAGTAGATGAGGGAGCGAGTGTTGCGCTTTACATGCTCGAAGCGGGGGTCGCCTTCAAGGTATGGTAGCATCCCTCTTCTAAACTCGGCGGACGTGGTCAGGTAGACCTTAACCGCCACATAGTTCCCATGAGTGTCCACCCCGGAGTAGACCCTAGATTCCTTCCCTGCGCTTACGACGCCTTCCAGCCTCTCGAGAGCGCCCTGGTTCATCAACTCGTAGATCACGGTTAGGGTGAGGCGGTCAAAGACCTCCTCGATAACGGCCATGTCGCCTGTACGATCTCTCCGGAGGAATCTGTCTCTCTTCTCCACGGCCCTTAGCCGGTGCTCTAGCTGCTTCCTCTTCGCTTGGCTGAGCCGGCTCTTCTTTTCAGCCATCAAAACTCCACGGAGAAATCGGACCTGCCTATGTTTAAAACCAGCTTTTCGACGGTCACATCAACTCGGAGGCGACGCAAAGTTTGTTTAGTGAACATTGGTTTGACGAGTCTGAGAGCTTCACCTGTGTGGAGGTCTGAGCCGGCTTAGATCCATTCGTCGGGGATGAGATCTCTCTTCCTGAGGAACTTGGCCTGTCCCCTGTAGTAGCGCCACAGGATGTTCCCTCTACCCTCCTCAAAGCTCCACGGCTCGACGAGGACGAAATCTCCCGCTCGAATCCAGACTCTCCTCTTCAGCTTCCCCCTGATCCTGCAGAGCCTCTTCTTCTGGTCTGTGCAGTAGACCATGATGCGGTCATATCCTAAGAAGTTCTCCACTCGCCCTACCATCTGCCCTGGACCGGGTAGCATCAGGTCCTTGGCGAGATCCTCCTCGCTGAAAACCTTCTTCTTTCCCATGCGCCTGCCTCTTCTCTTTACAGGGTGTCCTCCAGCTCTTAAGGATATAACCGGCGTCTAGAGTCGCACGATCTGAGCGTGGGGCACACCCGCGATTCGGATGACCGCTTGTGGGTGGACAAGCCCTTCCTTTACCGCCCCGTCGACGATAGTCGTCCCAATCAGGTTGGCTGTGGTCGCCCCCTTTACGAGTCGGATAGCCTCAGCCAGCTTCACTCTAGCCCCGTCGTAGAAGCTAGGGACGACCTCGAATGTTATCGTTCCGTGCTTCAGCTTCTTTCCCAAGAGGTTGGAGTCGCAGGCGGCAACCAGGATGTGACCTCTCTGCTTGACGACGTTGACGCAAATCTCGGTCAAAGCTCGCTTCAAAAGAACTTATTCAGCCACATCGATAAGAGCCTTCCCGAGCCCGGGTCTAGACAGTCCTGATAGACGACTTCGCGCCGCAGGCCTTACAGACTAGAAAGTTGAAACGGTCCTGGCGGACAATGTCTGTGTCGGGCTGGTGGCAGACAGGGCACATTACGAACTCCAGTGTGTACCTGTTCACAAGTCCATCGATCACCTGGGGAGTGAACTTGCCTTGGAAGACAACACGCGTCTCCTCTACCGAACTAGCGGTGGCCAGCTCCCCCGAGAGAAACTTCTGAAGGTGGCGGGGGTCCCTTTCCAAGTACGTACATATGTCCCTGAAGTTGTTGAGGATCGTTCTGTTTCCTGTTATAGTGCTCTGCGGCTTGGGAGGCTCGAACCTGTCCTTCTTTGATGTCTCCTGAGGAAGATTGGCCCGCGCCCGGTCGAGCATCTTCTCATACGTTTCCTCGGACATGCTCAGAGTAGAAGCTGTGGACAGGCTATTAAATCCTGTTGAACCAGGGGTGCCCGGTTCATCAACAGGAGTCCTCAAGACAGAACAGCCAAAGATAATAACATTCTCTCACGCTTTGTTGAGTTTGGTAGGGAAGCAAAATGGTAAAACCATATGAGGTCAGGGACATCGGGCTAGCCGAGAAGGGAAGGCTTCTCATCGAGTGGGCTGAGATGCGCATGCCGGTTGTCATGAGAATTCGAGAGAGGTTCAGGAAGGAGGAGCCGCTGCGCGGAGTTCAGGTTGGAGGATGCCTCCATGTGACCAAGGAAACTGCCGTGTTGACGGAGACTCTCCAGGCAGGTGGCGCCAGCTTGGCGTTGTGCGGGTCGAACCCCCTATCCACGCAGGATGAGGTGGCTGCAGCCCTCGCAAAGGGGGGCGTTAGCGTCTACGCGTGGCGTGGCGAGTCGAACGAGGAGTACTACCGATGCATCAGGAACGTCCTAGCCTACAATCCCGAGGTGACGATGGACGACGGCGCGGACCTTGTAACGACGCTCCACACTGAGGGGGCTCAGGCTTTGAAGAGCTTGATCGGGGGTACAGAAGAGACCACAACTGGCACCAAAAGGCTCGAGGCCATGGCACGGTCGGGGACTCTCAAGCGCCCGGTGATCTCGGTCAACGACGCATACACAAAGTATCTCTTCGACAACCGGTACGGGACTGGCCAGAGCACAGTCGACGCGATCATGCGGGCGACTAGCAGTCTCCTAGCTGGGAGGAGCTTCGTAGTGGCCGGTTATGGCTGGTGCGGACGTGGGATCGCCATGAGGGCGAAAGGGCTGGGTGCGAATGTGACCGTTGCCGAAGTGGGCCCTCTCCGTGCCTTGGAGGCTGTTATGGATGGATTCAAGGTCGCCTCTCTTGACGAAGCCGCAGAAAGTGGCGAGATCTTCGTAACCGCCACAGGAAACACCAGCGTCGTAAGGAAGCGGCACATGCTTAGGATGAGAGACGGTGCGATCCTAGCTAACAGCGGCCACTTCAATGTGGAGATCTCCATCCCCGACCTAGAGGCGCTCTCGGTCGGCAAGCGGGTGGTCCGTCCGAATGTTGAGGAGTACCGTCTAAAAGATGGAAGGAGGCTCTACCTCCTCGCCGAAGGAAGGCTTGTGAACCTCGTGGCTGCCGAGGGTCATCCGCCTGAGGTCATGGACATGTCCTTTTCGGACCAGGCGCTATGCGTTGAGTATCTCGTTAAGAAGGGTCGAGGGTTGAAGCCTAGAGTTTACAAGGTGCCTGAGAACATAGACCTAGCGGTGGCTCGGCTCAAGCTCGAGACGATGGGCATAAGGATTGACACCCTAACGGTGGAGCAAAAGAGGTATCTAAGCAGCTGGAAGCTTGGGACCTAGGTCCACCCGGTGGTCCCTTATCACGTCTGCCTGAGTCTCTGGAAATTTTCCCTCTTTGCAGCACTAAGGCTCTACGGGGTTTTAGGACGTCAAATGCTTAAGTGCGCTTTCTGACTATCAACTCTGAGAAATCTGAGGGATCCGGTTGGTTCAGAAGATCCTCGTAACCGCGGCGCTTCCCTACGCTAACGACCGTCTCCACCTCGGGCACCTCCGCTCAACGTACATTCCCTCGGACATATACGTGCGCTACTTGAGACTGAGGGGATACGATGTTCGGTACATATGTGCCTCAGACGAGCACGGAACTCCGATAGTTGTAAGGGCGGAGATTGAGGGGAAGACCCCGAAGGAGGTCGTGGACGAGTATCACACGCTCATCGAGGAGGATCTCAGGAGCATAGGGTGCTCCTTCGACATCTTCTCTAGGACGACCTATCCATTCCACTACAAGCTCACCCAGGCCTTCTTTCAGCATCTCTACGAGAAGGGCTACATCTACGAGATGGACTACGAGCAGTTTTACTGCTCCAAATGCCATCGATTCCTCCCGGACAGGTATGTGGAGGGAGCCTGCCCCTACTGCGGGGCTGAGGGTGCGAGGGGGGACGCCTGTGACGCGTGCGGGCGCTACCTCAAGCCCACCGAGCTCATAAGTCCGTTCTGTACCGTCTGCCGTAGCAAGCCGGAGATCCGGAAGACTCGACACTGGTTCCTGAGGCTCAGCCACTTCCAGGGGTTCCTCGAGAAGTGGATCTCGGGAAACGAACGACTCCCGGGCAACATCAGAAACTACGCGTCTAAGTGGCTGGATGAGGGGTTGAGGGACTGGTGCATAACCCGCGATCTCTCATGGGGTGTCCCGGTCCCGCTGAAGGGAGGTGAGGGGAAGGTTATCTACGTCTGGTTCGACGCGCCGATCGGTTACATATCTTCAACCGAGAACTGGTCCCAGGAGGTTGGTAAGCCCGACCTTTGGAGTGAGTACTGGACGGACAAGAGCTGCCAGATCATACACTTCATAGGCAAGGACATTATCTATCACCACGCCATCTTCTGGCCTGCCATGTTGAAGGCGGATGGAGAGTTCAATCTCCCAGCGAACATAGTGGCTGGGGAGTATCTGACATTGGAGGGGAAGAAGCTCTCCAAGAGCCGCGGGTGGGTCGTGAGGGTCGAGGACTACATGAAGGAGTTCGACCCCGACTCGCTTAGGTACTACCTTACAGCCGTCGCGCCGCTTGACAAGGACGCGGACTTCTCGTGGGATGAGTACGCGCGGAAGCGAAACGACGAGCTGGCGGACATTCTCGGAAACTTCGTCCACAGGGCTCTGGCCTTCACTGAGACGCACTTTGGGAACAGAGTTCCGGAGCCGGGGCCCCTCGAGGAGAGGGATAAGAACGCCCTGAACCATGTGTCCGAATCCATCAACAGCGTGGCTGATCACATCGATCGGTTCGACTTCCACGGGGGGCTCAGGGCTACCATAGAGATGGCTGCCTACGGTAACAGGTACCTCAACGAGACCGAGCCGTGGAAGACGGTCAAGACCCGCCCAGAGAAGGCCGCGACCGCGATCTACGTCGCCGATCAGATCGTGAAGGCTTTGGCCGTTGTGATTGAACCGTTCCTGCCGTACACTGCGGAGAGGATCTGGTCCTACCTTGCGATGAAGGGAACGATTCATCAGCAGCTCTGGAGTGTTGCGGGTGAAAGGCTCGAGCCGGGTCATCAACTCGCGAAGTCAAAGCCCCTCTTCACAAAGCTCGATAAAGATGAGGTTGAGAAGCAGAAGAGGAAACTGGAGGAAAGCCTCAGGGCAGCCACAAAACCCAAGAGCGCTCGGGTAGCCGTGGCTGTGGAAGATTTCTCCAAGCTCGATCTCAGGGTCGCGGAGATCGTCGAGGTGGAGAGGATCCCCGGATCGGAGAAGCTCTTCAAGCTCAAGGTTGACATCGGTGGTGGAGAGGCGCGGGTGGCGGTCACGGCGCTAGCACACTTGTATAGGGCTGAGGAGCTCAAGGGAAAGCTGGTGGCAGTGGTCACCAACCTCGAACCGACAACAATCTTCGGGGTGACCTCGGAGGTTATGATCCTCGCGGCAGAAGACGGTCAAGGCTATGCCCTTCTACAGCCCAGCCGGAAAGTCAAGCCCGGAAGCAGAATAGAGTGAGCCGAAGAGTCCTTCGCCTAGACCTCCACGTCCACACTAGGCGTAGCTACGACGCCTTTACCACACTGGAAGAGGCGATATCCACCGCAAAACAGAGAGGGCTGGATGGACTGGCGATAACCGACCACGACGTAGCTCCAGTCTCACTTGATCAGGCATATGCTGATCGTGACATGATACTTATTCCTGGGATAGAGGTCTCCGCAAAGGACGGACATATTCTAGCACTTGGCGTTTCCGGACCCGTACCGCGAGGGTTCCCGGTGGGTGATACTGTGGATGGGATCCACGATCTGAATGGCATCGCAGTCGTCGCTCACCCGTTCAGTCTGCTCCATGGAGTAGGCTGGAACCCCAAAAACGCGGCGCTCGCGGATGCCATCGAGGTCTTGAACTCGAATTCAAACCTGTTCTCATACCAAACCTGGCGTAGCCACCGCCTTGCACAGACACTCCAGAAACCCATAACTGCTGGAAGTGACTCTCACATTCCGAAAACGATTGGAAACGCCTACACGGTCGTGGAGGCTGAGGGGACAAGCCTGGATGCAATACTCAGTGCCATACTGCGGGGGAATGTCCGACCCGCGGGGGTATCGACCTCGATGATAGATAAGCTGAGCAAGGTGGCGCTGAGGATCAAGAGTCGTGTTCTAGCTGGTAGAGATCCAGAGTAACTTTTAGCGGCTCATCAGGACCTGTGCTCGGCTCCATATCGGTCAGCATCTTAAGTTCTAATACGGTCACACACACCGCAGTCATCTCTTCCTCCCCCCTCCCCCATCGTTAGAGTACTTTTTCTCCCAGACCTCCCCCTTCACCAGATCCCTGATGGCGAGCCTTATGGCCTCAGCTCGGTTGGGGTAGACGCTAGCCATGACCAACTCGTCCAAAGCTTCGATGTAGGGCTCAGGAACGTTCAGCGTGATTACTTTCACCGACCTCTGCCTCCGCGTTGTACTGGGAGTCCCCCCTAGGAATATATCTATGCGTATTAAAATCGAAATACGATTGAAATACGAAAGGAGAAAACCTTTTAAAGATTGACCTAGCGGTCGACGTTGGTTGACTAGAGGGTGCCAATTGGTTCGAGGTTGTCTAGGGCTTTTTGTCTCCTGTCAGTCGAAACTCTCCGGTGTGGTTCTAACTCTAAAAAAGTAGAGGGAGTCTAGGAAGTAGCCTTGAATCCTGAGTCCAGCGCGCTAAGAACCTTCTTTATCTGCTCCTCAGTGATGACGAGCGGGGGCTGCAATCTGAGCACGTTCCTGTAGACACCCCCAACACCGATTATAACCCCTCTCTCCCTCGCCACCTCTCTGACCTTCCGCGCCTCGTCGACAGCCGGGGTCTTCGTGGAAAGATCTTTCACCATCTCCACGCCCACCATCAACCCCTTCCCACGAACCTCGCCAATCACCTTGTACTTCTTCGCGAGATCGCGGAGCCCCTCAATGAAAAACCTTCCGGTCTTCGCAGCCTTCTCAGAGAGTCTCTCGTCTATTATGACCTCCAGGTTGGCTAGGGCGGCAGCACAAGTGAGCGCGTTCCCGCCATACGTAGATGAGTGGTCGCCTGGCTCAAAGGCGTTCGCCACGTCCTCCGTGGCTATGAAGGCGGCGATGGGGATGCCGCTCGCTATCCCCTTGGCCATCGCCATGATGTCGGGGCTCACGCCGTACTGCTCCACAGCGAACATCTTTCCGGTTCTCGCGAAGCCCGATTGCACCTCATCCGCTATGAAGAGCCCATTGTTCTCCTTGACGATCTTGACGGCTATCTTGAAGTACTCGTCCGGCGGGACGATTATTCCCCCCTCCCCAAGAACGGGCTCGGCGACGAAAGCTGCCAGATCTCCTGTGGTTCGGAGATCAACGATATTCTCTATCGACTGGGCGCAGTACACGCCGCACTCGGGATACTTCAGTTTGAGCGCGCATCGGAAGCAGTATGGGGCCGGTGCGAAATGGATTCCTGGGAAATCCGCGAACCCGCCCAGGTTCTTCTTGTACTTCTTCTGTCCGCTCAGGGCCACGGTGAGCGCCGTTCTCCCGTGGAAGGAACAGTCGAGCGATATGATGTCTGAGCCGAGCCTCCCGTGCTTGGCAGCGTACTTCTTCGCGAGCTTGACGGATCCCTCGATCGCCTCGGCACCGCTGTTACAGAAGAACGACTTCTTTAGCCCACCAGGCGCGATCTCGGCCAGTTTTTCAGCCAGAAGTGTCTGGGGAACGTTGTAGTAGTCGTACGAGGAGTGGTAGAGCAGAGCTGCCTGCTCTTGGATCGCCTTCACCACCTTCGGGTGGCAGTGTCCAATGTTCACCACCGAGTAACCGCCGAAGCAGTCGATGTACTCCTTGCCTTCTACGTCCTTGACGATCGCTCCTCGCCCCTCATACATGACGATGGGTTGTCTCGCGGCTGGAGTGCACGGCATCACGTACTCCCTTTGTTTCTTCATTACCTCCTCGGTCTTCATGGTCTCACTCTCCCTCACTTCTTCAGTGTACTCTACTTATTATTCTTCTAATGTGGAGCTGCTTGTGAAGAACATGTTCATAACGGTTGTAGAGTAGACGTTGAGCTGAGCGTCTGTATGAGTTGCTGCTAGAGGCTGTAAGCGGCATTAGAAAACCATCTGTCAGTGGCAGGGGCGATTAAGGAGGGTGCTCTTCGGTCTGTCTACTAGATTCTTAATGGTTGCAGTTGCTCATCTGTCATAGGATGAGCGTAGATCCAGCGGCTCTCGGGGTTCTGCGCTGATCTGTAACAGACCTTGACCGTGGATCCCTTTGGAGCGTCGCTGTATCTCGCAACGATACCTGCTGCGAGTTCTATGATTCGGTCCGATGATTGCCCTCGAACGATCATGTCTGGCCCCATGAACTCTTCAACTGAAAAGTGTAGGTCGTGGGTTCTTGCCAGTTGAAGTAATCTTTGATTCTCGCGTTCGTTCCTGCCAACAACCGCATAGCAGTTGGGCGACAACCTGAAGTATCTGCCCACCTTCAAGAGTTCGATATCGTTGATGGTCGGGTCTGTGTGCTCCAGCAGATCCCTCATCCGCTTAGCGAATTGCGGGTCGGTCAGGAGGCAGCCTCCGGCGGGGCAGGGGTAATCCTTCATGTTTAGTGTGTCCGCCAAGGACATCTGCGCCTTCCTTGATCTTCCGCTGACGTCGTAGAGCCTCTCTCGACTGATCCATCCCTCTTTTTCTGGGATGGTAGGTGACAGAAGCTTGGCAGATAGGGGTCGAAGAACTAACCCCTCAAGACCCGCCTCGTACTCTACGAGCTTCATCGCAGGCAGGTTCTGGGACATCGGTCGCTGCCCTAGAACCTCACCCGTGACGATGAACGAGGCTCCGACGTCGCTCATGAACCTCTTCGCGACCCTAAACATGAGTATGCGACAGTCGATGCAGGGGTTCATGTTGCTGCCGTATCCGTGCTTTGGATTCTTGACTACTTCGACGTACTCCTCTCCAAGGCTCATGATCTTTATGGGTATTTTGAGTTCGTTAGCAACTCTTCTTGCCTCGTTGGCACAGCCCGATCTACGGTTGCACCTGCAGAAGGGCGTGAAGAAGTTCAACGCCATTATGTCGATTCCCTGCTCCAAGACGGTCTTAACAGCCAAGGTGCTGTCTAGCCCACCGGATAGTAGGGCGACCGCTTTTCTTCTCAGCTTTGGGCCATCCGCACAGTATTCCGCCAGCGAGGACGACATCTCGAGCTACAGACGTTTGCAGCGTTACTTATCTTCCTTTGGAGGATTTGGCAAAATCTAAAGTATCGATCGGACGCTAAATAGTCCTCTCACAGATGGTTAAGCTAGATGGAATCGCCTCTTGATCGGTCTACCGCCAAACGCGAATCGCCTGAATACGTCAGGACAAGCTTGGCTGCCGCTATGACGCTGGGCCTCGTTCCCGGCGAGTTTCTTCGGGGAGCTAGGCTCTACTGCCTTAACTTCTTGTTAACTTATGAGGATGGATGTCTTGGCAGGTGCGCCTACTGTGGGCTTTCTAGGGGCAGGCGATCCAGTGAGGCTTGGAGTGAGCGGAGCTTCATCCGCGTGGATTGGCCGACGGTCAGCATCGACGAGGTGGTCGAGAGGCTTGATGCCAAAGTCTGCCCGCATGTCGAGAGGGCTTGTGTCTCTATGGTCACGGACTATAGGGCTCGGCGAGACCTGTTGACCGTTGTGGCAAGGCTGCGAGGGAGAGCTGGCGGCATGTCCGCTCTGATCACGCCTACGATCGTGGACTACGAGTGGCTGGTTTCGCTCAGGGAGGCGGGTGTGGATAAGGTGGGGGTTGCCATCGACGCTGCTAATGAGTCGCTCTTCAATAGGCTGAGAGGGAGGGGTGTTGGAGGACCGCACAGGTGGGATAGATACTGGAAAGTGGTGGAGGACTCGGTGCACATCTTCGGGAGATACAATGTGGGGGTACACCTCATAGTCGGCTTGGGCGAGACGGAAGAGGAAATGGTCAGGACGGTGCAGAGGGCCTATGACGTGAGGGCTCTGACGCATCTGTTCTCGTTCTATCCTGAGGAGAGGTCTCAGATGGAGGGTTGCCCACAACCTCCGATCGGTCAGTACAGGAGGGTGCAGCTCGCTAGGTATCTAATAAACAAGGGTTTGTCCACGGTTGAGGGTATGCGATTCGGCGAAGGAGGGAGGATATTGTCCTTCGGGGTTGCGGACGATAAGCTTGAGAGGGTCGTGGAAAGTGGGCTTCCCTTCTTGACATCGGGTTGTGCGGGCAAGAACAGAGAAAACGCTTGCAACAGGCCCTTTTCGGACTACACTCCCCGCCAGGCTCTGATGGGTGAGTTCAGAAACTTTCCATTCCAACCAAACGAGTCTGATATCCTGATCATAATGGAGCAGCTCAGGGACTACTCGCTCACACCGTTTAAGCCGTGGGTGAAGGATACCGACTGGGCGTTAGCGGCCTCTGAAGGCTAGAAGCGTCCTGCTGGGGGCACGGTGGCTCGATGGCTCCGTCTGGCAAGGAGATTCTGGATCGGTGTTTCGACTCACCTCCAAGAGCGCTCAAACCGCTATTTGATGAGGCTTTCTCATCCTCAATGAAGTACTTTTCAGGCATGATTCGATTCTACGCCCCCAGTCTGGTTCAGTTTGGGGCCTCTTTTCATGAAGCTGCGAACCCTTACCACTTCCCAGGCATCTCGGTTACAGGTAGATCCTGTGAGTTAAGGTGCGAACACTGTGGTGGAAGGCTTCTTGAGAGTATGATCCCGGCGACCACTCCTGAGGCACTCCTTGAGGTTTGTGAAAGGATCCGCAGACAGGGCGGAGCTGGTTGTCTGGTCAGCGGGGGCTCCTCTAGGGACGGATCGGTCCCTTTGCTCAGGTTCATCCCGGCGATCAAGAGGATCAAGCGGGAGATGGGCTTGAGCGTCGTTGTGCACTGTGGTCTTGTCCAACCATCAGTGGCTGAGGCGCTGGCTGGAGCGGGTATCGACGCTGCGTTGATCGATGTGGTTGGATCGGATGAAACTGTTAGGGAGGTGTTTCACCTCGAATGCGGGGTGGAGGCCTTTGACAGGTCCCTAGCCCTCCTTGAAGACCATGGCATCCCGATGGTTCCTCACATCATCACAGGGGTTCACTATGGAAGGATGAAGGGAGAAAGGAGGGCGGTGGATATGGTGTCCGCGTATCGGCCCCAAGCTGTGGTCGTGGTAGCCCTCATGCCCTTCGAGGGCACATCCATGGAGGGGGTGAAGGTGATTCCTCCCGTGGATGTGGGAAGAGTGATCCTAGCGCTGAGGCTGGCCAAGCCTCAAACTCCCACGATCTTGGGGTGCGCGAGACCTAGAGGGAGGCATAGGGCTCTCACGGATGTGATCGCGATTAGAGCTGGAGTAAGTGGCATCGCCTATCCCAGCGAGGAAGCGTACGCACTGGCTCGAAGGCTAGGGCTCACGGTGAGACTGGCTGGAGAGTGTTGCGCCCTCCTATGGAGAGATATCTCTCTGGGCTCCAGCTCTGTGGGGTGAACATCGGTGGCAGAAACGTGGAGGCTTCTGGACACCAGTCCCCGCCCTGCGGCGGAGAACATGGCATTAGACGACGTGATTCTGGGTTGCAGAGCGAGGAATCGAACCCCCAATACGGTTCGTTTCCTGAGGTTTGATCCTCCGGCCGTTCTTGTTGGGTTTCATCAGGATGTCGAGCATGAGGTTCGATTAGAGTACACGATGAAGAGTGGGGTAGACGTGAACAGGAGGCTGACGGGCGGCGGCGCCATACTGTTCGACAAGGAGTCAGTTGGTTGGGAGATCATCGCCTCCAAATCTATGCTAGAAAACTACCAAATCGAGGATCTCTTCCAAGCGATGTGTCAGGGGCCCGTTTCGGCGCTGAGAAGACTGGGGCTTAACGCCGCCTTTCGGCCGAAGAATGACATCGAGATCGATGGGAGAAAGATATCCGGAACTGGCGGTACGGAGCGGGATGGGGCGTTCCTCTTCCAAGGGACTCTCCTCGTTGATTTCGACGTCGAAACTATGATTCGTTGCTTGAAGATACCAATCGTCAAACTGAAGGACAAGGAGATCGAGTCTGCCAAGAGGAGAGTGACGTGTCTGAGAAGTGAGCTGGGCTACCGACCTAGTTACCAGCAGGTGAAAGAGCTGTTGCGATGCGGCTTTGAGGAGGCGTTTGGAGTTGAGCTCTCCGAGGGAAATCTTACCGAGGAAGAGGAGAGGGCCATGGGCGAGAGGCTTCCATTCTTCCAGTCGGATGCATGGGTGAACTCTGACAGGTGTCCGCCGATGGATGATGGTCTGGTTCACGCCGTGGACAAGACTCCTGGCGGGCTGATTCGCGTATCGCTGGCTCTGGACAGGGCCAGAAACATGATCAAGAGCATCCTGATCACTGGAGACTTCTTTGCCTTCCCATCCAGAGCCGTCATGGATCTTGAGGCGGCACTGAGATTCTCTGTTTGTGAGAAGGACTCCATCGAGAAGATGATCGAGGGCTTCTTCGCGGGGTCTCGTTCTCGAATTCCCGGTGTGTCTCCACAGGCACTTGTCGGATTGATCATGGAAGCGGCTGGCAAGCTCTCCTACACGTCCCTCGGAATAAGTTCGTCCGAGGTCAATCATCTTTACCCGGTTGGGCGTGGGTTGGATCACCTAGAGGGTGGCTTTGACCTTCTTCTGCTGCCCTACTGCGCCAAACTGCCAACCTGTAAGTACAGGCACATCGAGGGGTGTGAGAAATGTGGGAAGTGTTCCATAGGATTGGCGTATGAACTAGGAGAAGGCCTAGGCATGAAGGTTGTCACAGTCCGGAACTTCGAGCATCTGATGGATACCTTAAGCAGCGTGAAGGAGACCGGTGCTAGAGGGTTCATTGGATGTTGCTGCGAGGCGTTCTACTGTAAGCATCGAGATGATATGGAGGAGGCAGGCGTTCCCGGAATCATAATCGACATCGAGGACAAGACCTGCTACGATCTGGGAAAGGATGAAGAGGCCTACAAGGGGGGCTTCCAGGGAAAGACTGAGCTGAGGGTCCATCTCTTATCAAAGATTCTCGGCATGATCCGTGGTCGGAGAGCTGTTGGTAGGGAGAAATGTCTAAGTATGATGTAATAATCGTGGGCGCTGGGCCCGCGGGCATAGCCTCAGCCCTGAGATGCCTCAAGTTCGGACTGAAGGTAGTGGTGGTTGAGCGCGCGGGGCTGGAGAAACACAAGCCTTGCTGCGGCGTGGTTCCGGTCGCGTGCGAGGATGTTCTGGCGGATTTGGGGCTGACGCTGCCCTCTGAGGTGCTGTCTTCTCCTCCGAGCGTGGGGCTCTACTATGTTCCTCCTAGTGGGAGAGCAAACGGGGGAGCTATGAGGGAGTATGTGTTGCTGAATCTTAGGCGTGATGCTTTCGACCGGTGGCTGTGCGAGTCAGCCAAAGACAAGGGAGTGGAGGTTCTCCACGAGACGGAGTTTGTCAGGTTCTCTGGAACTGAGATTCTAGAGGTGTCTGTCCTGTCGCGGGACCAGCATTGGAAGCTTATGGGCAAGTACCTCGTCGGAGCCGACGGCGTTCATTCGAGGGTAAGGAGGCAACTGTACCCAGATGCGCTCCCGGAGATCAAGACAGTCATACAGGAGAGTTGGCGTGGGGCAGGTGATCTGGGAGAGTTCTTCTACGTGTTCTTCAGAGGAGATGTTACGCCTACTTACGGGTATATCGTTCCGAAGGATGGCTTGTTCGTTGTTGGAACAGCGGCATCCGCTAGGCATGGTACACCTGTCTCCGTTTACATCAGTCTCTTCAGACAGTGGTTGATTGAGGAGTTCGGATTTGAGCCGATGTTGATGAGGGAGAGGGAGGTCGCGTCGATTCCCGATGGAGCCCCAGGAAGCGGTTTGGGGAACGCCGTATTGGTGGGTGACGCTGGAGGGTTCTGTAACGCCTTCTCGGGAGAGGGCATAAGGCTGGCTTTGGAGAGCGGGATTCTGGCGGGGGAATCGGTAGCGCGTGCGGTGGAGAGCGGGGTCTCTCTCTGTTCTGTGTACTCGGGGCTTGTTGATGGTGTCAGGCGGTTTGTGGAGAGGACGATCGAGATGTCCCGGGGGATGTCCGATGAGTCTAGGGAAGTGTTTGTGGGTTCTGAGCTTTGTCGATTGGTCCCTTAGGAATGCAGCCCTCGTCGGGTCGTTACAGTATTGAGTGAGTTGCCAGAAGACGCGTTTGTCAGCGGCGAGTTGACTTTGGGAATGGCACGAACATGGACACCCTACGCTTGTACTTAAGGTAGGCTTCGCCGAACTGGGTTTCCATCTCCTTCTCTTCCAGTCTGGCCAGCCTGTAGTAAACAGCCAGCAAGATTGGCCACATGATCACCGTTGGTATGGTGATCCATTGGATTAGCAAACCTGAGGTGATCAGCAAGATTCCAAGGTACTGGGGATGCCGAACGATTGAGTATATGCCGTCCGTAACCAGTTTGTCTCGTGCGTCATGGATTTTCTGCCATCCGATGACTATCAGTAGAACCCCTGCGACAATCATTACCTCGGTTATTCCATGGCCGATTGAGTTGTGGTCTATGAATGGTAGGAGGTGGCCTGCCTCGTGAGTTAGCGGGTTTTGATATCCGAAGACCCAGGTGAGGATGAAGATCGTCAGGGGGAACCCGTACATCTCCGCGAACATCGCGACGATGAAGGCCATGTACACGCTGGATGGAAGTCGCTTGACCCTGCGTCGAAGGGGGAGGAGTAGCAGGAAGCTCGCGAACAGCACGATGTTTATGGCGGTTAGGTCCCAGTTTCCGTACCCGTACACAGCCATTCGGACAGGTTCCCCTTGATAGAACTCCGCAGTTCGACTAAAGAGCAAGCTCCTTTACGAAAGCGAAATAGCTTCTAATCGTTTGAGGCTAGATGATAGCTTTTCAGCCCAGAATCTTGAAGAGCTGAATAATTCTCCGAGTTTCTCTTTCTATCCTTAACTATCGCTCGGGAATCATTCCGGCGCAGACCTTGCAGCAGTAGTAGTGGACCCTGTCTCCCACCTTAACTGTCACGGGCTCGCCTTTGATCTCGGCGCCACACTTCTCACAGCGGAGCCTAAGCCTCATGCCCGGTCTCAGCCTAGCCCGCTGCTCCTCTTTGCAAGCCCTTGTGAGGACGTAGCTCGAGGCGATCTTCAGCCCTTGGATACCAGCCAGCTTCTGCTGGGCGAGCTCTTGGAGCTCACTCATGTCGTACACGGAAACCTTGAGGATGAGGTTGTGGTCCCCGGTGGTCAGGTAAATCTCGCGGACCTCGTCCAGCCCGCTCAGCGTCTGACATATGCTGTCGATTTGTTGAAGGTCTACGTCTGCCATCATGACCGAGGTTATGTTGCTCCCCAGCTTATCCGCGTCGAGCAGGGGGATGACCCCTTTAAGCAGCCCTGTCGACCTCATCTTTCTAACTCTGGCTTGGATGGTGGGCGTGCTCAGCGCGAGGGATTTGGCGATGCTTCGGTATGTGGCTCTGCCGTCCTTTAGAAGGGCCTGGAGTATTCTGACATCGGTTTCGTCGAGTGTCGCGGGCAACGGGATCACGCTGCTAGTACGGGAAATAACATTATACTCGGAAAGGCTTTAATTTGGTTTCTTATCGTGTTAGCGTTTTCACACGTTAGTACCTCATTTTGTAAAGAACCTATTCCGTCCTCCTTTCGACTGTAATGAGAAATGCCGATATCGCTCGGGCTGGAGTGTCATTTGTTGAAGGTGAAAGGCTTGTCTTGCCATGGAGATCACGAGGACGAGCACCAAGATAGGGGGAAGAAGGGAGGCTGGAAGAGTGTCGTAAAGCACATCGTACTGATGCCGTGCTGCTGGATGCCTCTGATCCTTCTCGTCCTCTGGATCCTGAGAGGGTGACGAGAAGAGCGTCGTACCGCGCTCTTTGTGTCCCTAACTCTTATATTCGGTGTGTGTGTCGTTAGTCGCGCTAAAATGGCAGTAAACGCTCGTGCGAGGGAATCTGTGTGCCTCGAGACCCTGTGTGTGGCATGTACGTCGACCCCGAGAAGGGCCTAAGCAAGGTGATCGGGGGCAGGAAGTACTACTTCTGTAGCGAGGGCTGTCTGCGAACCTTCGAAGCCCCGGAGAAGGAGCTCCAAAACCTGAAGCGAAAGGTCACCCTCGCCTTGTCGGGGGTAGTTGTTCTCGCCGCGTTGAGGGCAGGGGTCTTCTTGGGGTTGGCTGCGGGAGCCACTTTTCTCACATGGGTCCCCATTCCGGCGCTTCCCTTCTTCACTTGGGGGGTTTGGCTGTTCATCATAACCACCCCAGTTCAGTTCATAGGAGGGTGGACTTTCTACGTCGGCGCCTACAAGGCGATTCGAAATCTAAACGCGAACATGGACCTGCTGATCGCTATGGGCACCCTGACCGCTTACCTCTACAGCGTCGTGGTCCTTTTCTTCCCCGGTTTCTTCCCCGTCGGGGGGAGGGATGTCTACTTCGAGGTGTCCGCCGTCATCATAGCCTTCGTCCTCTTGGGTAAGTTCATGGAAGACCTGATCAAGAAGAGAAGCGCCGCGGCGGTCAGGAAGCTCATGGACCTCCGCCCGACCATGGCTCGAGTCTTGAGGGATGGGAGTGAGGTTGAGATCCCCGCGGACGACATAGAGGTGGAGGATGTTGTCGTGGTGAGGCCTGGAGAGAAGATTCCAGCCGACGGAATTGTCGTGGATGGCTTCTCTTCTGTCGACGAGTCCATGGTCACAGGGGAGAGCGTTCCCGTTGAGAAGAAGGCTGGCGACGAGGTGATAGGTGCGACCGTTAACAAGGTCGGGCTGATCAGGTTCAGGGCTACGAAGGTGGGTGCTGACACAACCCTGATGCAGATTGTTCAGATGGTAGAAGAGGCTCAAGCCTCAACCGCGCCCATCCAGAGGATAGTCGACAAGGTGGCGCAGTACTTCGTCCCAGGGGTGATAATCGCCGCAGCCGCCACTTACTTGGGCTGGTACCTAGTCGGGAACCCGACGATGGCTCTCCTAGCCTTCGTCGCGGTCCTGATCATCGCCTGCCCGTGCGCCATGGGTATAGCCACCCCAGCTGCCCTCATGGTCGGCGTCGGAAAAGGGGCTGAGCTGGGCATCCTCATCAGGAGCGGCGAGTACCTAGAGAGGGCTCAGAAGCTGACGACCATAGTCTTCGATAAGACCGGAACCCTGACCAAAGGAGAGCCCTCGCTAACGGACATCGTGCGCCTTTCATCCAACACCAGCGAGGAGGAGGTCTTGCGGCTCGCAGCCATCGCTGAAAGCGGCTCCGAGCACCCACTGGGCGAGGCTATTGTGAGGGCCGCGAAAGTGAGGGGCATCGAGGTGTCCACGCCTGAGGCGTTCGAGACGGTACCCGGGCATGGCGTGAAGGTCACACACGCTGGAAGAAAAATCCTCGTCGGCAACAGAAAGCTGATTGCCTCGTCGGGCATCCAGCTTGGTCGAAGCGAGGACGCGATAAGGAGCTTGGAGGAGCAGGGAAAGACCACCATGATCGTAGCTGTGGACGGGGTTCCCGTGGGCGTGATCGCCGTGGCTGATACCTTGAAGGAGGACGCGGTCGAAGCCGTTTCCAAGCTGAGGGGGATCGGTGTGGAGGTCGTGATGCTCACCGGGGACAATGAGAGAACTGCTAGAAACATTGCGAAGCAGGTCGGGATTGAAACGGTCATCGCCAACGTCCTCCCCGGGGAGAAGGCGGATGTCATCAAGAGGCTTCAAGGGGAGGGGAAGGTTGTCGCCATGGTTGGTGACGGCATCAACGACGCTCCTGCGTTAGCCCAGTCAGACATCGGTGTGGCGATCGGTAGCGGGACAGATGTGGCTAAGGAGACGGGCGGCATAGTCTTGGTGAAGGACGACCTGAGAGATGTGGTCGCTGGGATTCAGCTCAGCAAGGCGACGATGAGGAAGATCAGGCAGAACCTCTTCTGGGCCCTGGTCTACAACACCATCCTCATACCTGTAGCCGCGTTCGGGCTGCTGAACCCGATCTTCGCCGCGGCTGCGATGTCCCTTAGCTCCGTGTCCGTAGTTAGCAACTCCGCCACGCTGAGACGATTTAGGATCCAGGTGTGAGCCTCGAGCCTTACCTATCTCTTGAGCTGTCAACAGCTTGGAAAACCTTAACAGAGCCTCGTCTTTGGCTCGTGGATCTGTCGCGTGTTAGCTTTCAATTGCCTGATAGTTAACAATTCGAAAGAGACTCACCAGCTGTTTGTCCAACGTGTATAGAGGCACTCTGATATCGAGTTTTGCCAGATTCTCTCGTTGAGGTGAGCGAGTTGTTCTGGAAGAGCCACAAGGCAACGGATCCGATCTGCGGCATGCAGGTGGATGATAGAAAAGCCCCGAGACGGGAGATCCAAGGGAAGACGTACTACTTCTGTAGCGAAGCTTGCGCTTCGATTGCCGCTCAGAATCCGCAACGAATCTCTGAGAAGTCTCCGAAGATCAAGGAGCACGACATGGGATCCATGCCCGGGTGCTGCACGTAGAGCCGCGCCCGTCCCTTGGATTTTCTCTTTGTAATCTACTCCCCAACAAATGTTGCATTATGTGAGAATATCAGGAGATCTGAGATCGTTTCGGCGTAAACAGAGCCTCTTATATATCACTTTGCACGTAGAGGAAAGGAGCCACTTACGTCGGATATTGACCAAAGAGGTGTCACGTTTGCGAGACGCCTCGGCACGAGTGGGTCCCAACGCCAGATGGGGTTTGGCAGGGCAGGTCGTTTACTGGGGGCTCTCAATAGGAGGTTCAGTCGAACCGGATTGCGGTGAGTACCAACCCCGTGCTCAGCGTCCTCGTCGTACGATCAGCTGGTCAGGATGTGTTCCGTGATGTCGCAGACTTTGGATCTTAGACAGACAATTTGTCCGTTCACACAGCTCAAGGCAATAGAGGCTTTCCACAAACTGCCTGAAGGGGAATCCCTGAGAATACTAGTTACGGACCCGGACAGCGTTGACGCGATCATGAGGACGGTTAAGAGCAATGGAACCGGGGAAGTCGATGTCGGCAACGAGGCTGGCGCGTTCGTTCTCACCATTGTGAAGTACAAAGTATGAGAAGTCAAGCCGAAGTAGTTCACACGAGGTTCGAAGCATGCAGAGGGGTCTTCAAAAAGGGCACCTCACCGATGAAGAGCTAGAGACATACTCCAGACAAATTGTCCTCAGGGACATCGGGTACGAGGGGCAGCTCAAGATCAGGAACGCCAAAGTCTGCGTCGTCGGAATCGGAGGTCTCGGCTGCCCGGTGGCGGTTCAGCTAGTAGCCATGGGCGTGGGGTACATCCGTCTCGTCGACAGGGACGTCGTTGAACGATCAAACCTCCAGAGGCAGCACCTGTATGACACGAATTCTCTCGGAAGACCCAAGGTGGAGGTTGCCTTGGAAAGGCTCTCGGCGCTCAACCCAGAGGTGGAAATAGAGATCGCCCCAACATCACTGGACGTGAACAACGCCGTCGATCTAGTTAGAGATGTTGACGTGGTTGTTGATGGGTTGGATCGTCTCCACCCACGCTACGCTGTCAATCGGGCCTGCGTCCAACTGAAGGTGCCATACGTCTTCGGCGCAGCCATCGAGATGTTCGGTAACGTCTCAACGATAATACCCGACAAAACCTTCTGCCTTGAATGCTTTCTACCCAACATGAGCGACGAGCAACTCCCGTCGTGCTCGGTGGTTGGGGTTCACCCGTCGGTTCTAGGGGTTATCTCGAGCATAGAGACCTCGGAGGCGGTGAGGCTGGCCATGGGTGGGGAACCGCTCCTGGCGAATAAGCTGCTTTACTACGACCTTAGGCGTCTCTCCCTAGACACAATAAACATCGCGCGCCGAGATGACTGCCCTGTCTGCGGATCTCAACCCTCGAAGATGCCGGTTCTGGAGCGCGGTTTCGTAGAGGAGATCTGTGGTAGAGGAGGGAGAAGAGCATTCCTGATCTCGCCAAGGGAGAGCTTAGACCTGAACCTGAGCAACTCGATCGAAGCCTTTGCGAAGACGGGGTACCAACTGAAGGTTAAGACCGTCATGAGCATCGGCTTTGACTACAGGCGGGGAGTCACGGTGAGCCTGTTGAGGAGCGGCGTGATGCTGGTCGAAGGAGCCGAGGATGAGGAGGAGGCTCTCCAAATCTACAGACGCCTCGTTTCGGGTATTCTCGGGATACCTTGGTCTAGGATAGAGTAGCCTACAAGAGCGGTTCCCCCGGCGTCCTCCACAAGATTTATAACGGCGTTATGATTTTAAGATCGTCTATAACAGCGTTATCAATCTTGTCTCGGTGATTGTTATGGCTGAGACCCGACTTGTTGACTGGTCATCACTATGGCGAAAGGAAGACTGGTTGGCGGTTTGGCTGGGCTTTGCCATCCTGCTTTCAGTTGCCGGTGGCGTTGTGAGCTGGCTCCCGAAGATTGCCAAGTGGTCCGACATCGGCTCAGCCATCAAGATCGTTGATCTGCCATACTTCCTCCTGCTGGGTTTTGGTCTGTTGGCGGTGACAGCGGTCCTAGAGAGGAGAGCGAACCTCAAAGCGTACGCGATGGGCTTCCCGGTGGTCTTCCTCTTCGCGCTTCTCTCCTTCGTGCTGGCGAATCAAGTGAACGTTAGCTCTTGGGGGCTCGAGTTTGCCATATGGGCTCTCCTATTCGGGTTGCTGATAAGCAACACTGTTGGCACGCCCAAGTGGCTGAAGCAGGCGGTCAAAACAGAGCTCTTCATAAAGGTTGGGCTGGTGCTGCTTGGCGCCGAGATTCTCTTTCAAGTCATCCTGTCCGCCGGGGTTCTCGGCATGGTCCAAGCTATCGTGGTCGTCTTCCTCGTCTGGTACTTCTGCTACTTCTTGGCGCTAAGGGCGGGTCTTGGAAAAGAGTTTGGCAGCATACTGGCCTCAGGGGTTTCAATCTGCGGTGTCTCCGCCGCCATAGCCACCGGGGGTGCTATCAAAGGGGACCCCAAGAAGGTCAGCCACGCGATATCCCTGATCCTTCTTGTCGCGATGCCGATGCTTGTGGGGCTTCCCCTGCTAGCAAGGAGCATGGAGATGCCCGAGACCGTGGCTGGGGCGTGGATCGGAGGCACCATCGACACAACGCCCGCCGTCGTTGCGGCTGGCGCTCTGTACAGCAGGAAGGCTATGGAGGTAGCGTCGATCATCAAAATGTCTCAGAACGTCCTGATCGGGGTTGTAGCCTTCATCTTGGCTCTCTACTGGTCTGTTAGGGTGGAGAGAGGGTCGCAGAAGGAGAGGCCGAGTCCAGTTGAGATATGGTATCGCTTTCCCAAGTTTGTCGTCGGCTTCATCGTTGCGTCAGCCCTCTTCTCTCTTCTGATGGTTCCTTTGGTCGGAGAGGCTGCTGTCAAGAGCATGCAGGGGATCACGGGTGGCATCCGAGGCTGGTTCTTCGCGATGGCGTTTGTCTGTGTTGGCCTTGATACTAGGCTCGCGGAGTTGGTGAAGATGGGTCGCGGGAAGCCCGCTGCGGTCTTCGTTGTCGCTCAGATCTTCAACATCTTACTAACGTTGGGGTTGGCTTACCTCCTCTTCGGAGGATTGATCGTCCCTGCATAGACCCTACAAGTCAACGTACAAGCTATTAGGCTCGATAACGATGTTATAAATGTGGTTTAGAGTTGCGACCACCTTGCGAACTCGTTGTGAGACTTGTCCTCCCGGCTTTCAGGTCGCTGGTAGCCAAGGAGCTTGTCCAAGTTCACGGGCTATCCGAAACCACCGCAGCCCGAAAACTGGGAACAACCCAGGCTGCCGTAAGCCAGTACCTTTCGTCGAAGCGGGGTGACAAGAGAATGAGACAACTTGAGGCCACGCCGGCGGTTCGATCTGCCGCTAGGGAGGTGGCTCGAGGCATAGCGACTGCAAAGCTCTCGCCTCTCGACGGTATGCTCCAGTTCTGCAGACTGTGTGTTGCTCTCCGAACCAAGAATCTGGTATGCGATCTGCACAGGGATTTGCTAGTTCTCCCGAGGGGCTGTGATCTGTGTCCAGAGGTTCGTGGGGACTCGACAAAGCATAAGTCGTCGCCGTAGAAATCATCCCGGAGGAATTCTGTTCGGCTCTTGCCTCACAAAAGATTTATACGATCATTCGAAGAATTGCACCAAAACTAAACTTGATAGGGGCGAGTCTGGATGACTGGTGACCGAGTTTGCATCTACGGTTGAAGAAGAATTAGCTAGACTTCTTAACGGTTTGAATATAAACGAATTTCTCTCTTGTTCGAAAGATTTGGGTGTCGGATTCACACCGCTTCTGAGACTTCCTGAAGAGAAGAATCCTTATGATGAAAAAGGAATCCCTATTTTCATAAAGAAAGAATACTTGAACTTTGGTGAATCACAGAAATCTAGACCGTTTACTATGATGCATTACTATAACATCGTCTCTGGCAGACTTACAGGAAAGGACACAATAGCAATCGCAACCTCAAGTAAGTTTGGACTGGCTGCCAAGTTGATAGTCCCTGAGTTGAGAAGGTGGTTTGAGCAAAGAGATGTAGAAGTTCCTGATGTCTCGCTTGAGTTATACATGTCGAGAAAGTTTGAGGAAGAAGACCCTCGTATGTTGAATAGACTTAGAGGAGATGGAACTAGAGTTGTGGGATGTTCAAATGGGTGGTGCCCGACCGAACAGTCAGACAGGGGTCAAGAGGTAGCAATGGTTAAAGAAATTGAAAGATATCTTCCAAACTATCGCGCTTATCATCAGCACGGCGACTCGCTTAATCTATTAGCTTACTTCTTGCAGCTTGCGCCTGAGATCTTCTACCAGACCGGCGGAAGGGTGACTCATTATCTTAGTGGCACCGGGACGTGCGGTAGTCTGGTTGGAGGGGGTGTCGGTTTGAAGATGTTCAACCCAAAGATGAAGGTCATTGGGCTTATCCCGCAGAAGGATCATATGCAGTTGGGCTTGAGGAGTAGAAACGAGCTAAGGGTTTCTAGATTCTTTTCTCACGCAGAAAAACTGTGTGAAAGATTGGTAGAAGTTTCTAATGTGGATTCTTGGAATCGAATGTTAGAATTGTGGGAGATTGGAATACCCTCAGGAATGACGGGTGGCACGTATATTCATGGGTCCTTGGAAGTGGCTAAGGAGCTATGCGCGAATGGCGAAGAGGGAGTAATTGTTACTCTTATCCCAGACTCGTGTGAAGATCACGAGAATCTATATAGACGGTACTTTCCCGGAATTCTTGGAAGAGCGTTCAACAGAGATCTTTTTGAAGAGCTTAGTGCTGCAGCTAAGAAAGAAAGAGATGACCACGTATACTCGCTGAGGAACTCATCATGTCAATTGTTTGAGAGGATAGTAGAACATTGGAGCAACAATAAGCCAGAGACCCTTTAGAGTCGGTCTTCTCATAGGCAGATTTCGGTCTGCAGCTCTACTTTCAGTCTGGGGGCGAGTCGAAGAGCGAAGAGCTGAGGAGAGTGAAGGAGTATAAGAATCCTGATGCTTCACATCAACTACCTGCGCTCCACTACGACTGAAAGGGGGGAGGTCGAGTGTTGTGGAAGACTTGGATCCTAGCTCAAGGACGATAGAGGTTGGGGAGTCGCTTATGGTGCTTGCGTGCGTCGAGAAGGCTGACAAGTTGAAGCCTGAGGAAGTGTCTAGGAGGGCTGTCACGGAGATAACTCGGTTGGCTGGGCAGTTGAAGGTCGATACGGTGGTTCTACACCCCTTCGCCCACCTCTTCGGAGAGCTGAGCGAGCCTAGCGTGGCCATAAAGATACTCGAGCTCACCCAAGAAGGGCTGATCAAGAATGGCTTCATAGTCTTCAGGACACCTTTTGGGTGGTTCAATACTCTGGAGCTGAAAGCCAAAGGTCATCCCTTATCTAGGGTTGCAAGGATCATCGCTGTACAGTGAGAGATCTAGTTGAGGTGACTGGTGTGAAGATCGGGGTGGTTGTGAACACGAACGACCCGGAAACCGCGTGGAACGCTCTGAGATTCGGAACCACAGCCTTACAGTCCAACCATCAGGTCAAGATTTTCCTGCTTGGGAAAGGCGTTGAGGTACAGACTCTGCGCGACGAGAAACTCGACGTTAAGGGTCAGATCGACGCGTTCTGGAAGAAGGGAGGGGTGGTTATGGCTTGTGGAACCTGCTTGAGGCTGCGCGGGATGGGAGAGAGCGAGATCTGCCCCATATCCACCATGAACGACCTGTTGAAAATGGTGGGGGAGTCTGACAAAGTGGTGACTTTCGGGTAGCGGTCTCGTCCACTTCCAAACGGGTTCGGATGAGATTCGTGTAACTGAACTGCCAGAACCAGGGCTCTAGAAAGGCGCTGATGAAGGCGAGAAACCAGTGCCTCCTCTATTGTGAATAGCTGCACCAGTTGACTATTGTCAGAGCCATGGTCTTCACCGAGGCGATTAAGTCGTCGATCTTCACCCACTCGTCCGCAGCGTGCATCTGGGTTATCGTGCCAGGTCCGAATATTACGGTCGGTACTTCGGCGTGTTTTATAAGGAGGCGTGAGTCGGTGCAGCCTTCGTGTCCCTTGACAACAGCCCTCCTCCCGGTAGCTTCCTCGAACGAGGCTTCAACCGTCTTGCATATCGGATGATCGGGTGGGATCTCAGCGGGCTCGCCCATATAGCCCGTGAACACCACCTCGGGCTTGTGGTCCTTCAGCCAGGGATCGCAGTCGGCGACCTTCCCGATGTACTGGATGAAGGTTCTCTGAACCTCGTGTGGATCCTCGTTCGGGAGAACTCCCATCCTGCCCCTGATCAGGCAGAGGTCTGGGGGGATGCTCGGGTAGCTGCCAGAGTGGAACATTCCGACGAAGCAGGCTAGAGCGGCGCGAGGATCCGCGTAGAGGGGATGCCTCTTCTCGAGGCGGATTGTCTCGAAGTCGGACACGGCTCGGAACACTCTGTATCCCTTCTCGACTGCGCTCACCGCCTCCCAGATCCGGGACATCGAGGCGCTTCTGCCTTTCACGGTGATGTTGAACCACATGCTACCCGTGTGGGCGGGCTGGACCTCCAGGTCGCTCGCCTCGCAGTTGACTGCCGCGTCTGCTTTGTAGCCTCTGAGGATGCAAGCCAGGGTTCCGTTTCCGCTGTACTCCTCGTCCATAACGTACTCCAAGATCACGTCGCCCTCGGGCTTCACCCCGGCTTCGAGGACGCACTTCAGAGCCATGGTCATGGCGGCAAGACCGCTCTTCATGTCCGAGGTCCCCCTTCCGTACATCTTCCCGCCCTCAACCTGCCCTCCCCAGGGGTCATGAGGCCAGCCCTCCTGAGGTCCGGACGGGACGACATCGACGTGACCGTTGAAGATCAGCGACTTACCCTTTCCTCGTCCTCTGTAGACGCCGACGACGTTTGGTCTGCCCTCATACCCAACCTTCACGGGGACGTATCCTTGGTGCTTCTTCAGCTCATTCCAGCTCGGTTCCCACACGTCCACCATCAAGTCCATTTCTTTCAGCTTGCTGGTGATGAATCGTTGGATGGATGCTTCGTTTTCGGTCACGCTCTGTTCTCTTATGAGGTCCTGGAGAAAGGCAACTATCTCATCTCTCCTTTTGTCGACGGTCTTGAGGATCTTCTCCTTGACCTGACCGGAGCTCTCCACCGGATCTCCTCCTAGATCTTCCCGTGCTTCTCCTCCAGCTCGGAGAGCAAGATTCTACCGAGGTCGGTTACTCCGTACGTGGGCTCCCCAGAGGCGGCCATGAACCCGGTCCTCTTGTTGCCCGTTACCCTGACGCATCCGAGCCGCCTAAGCTGGTCGGTCGCTCGGACGACTTGGAACTGGGCGGTTATGTAGTTTTGACCCTTGATCTCGTCGAAGACCTCGGTGACACACTTCTCTCCTCTCGAGATCGATCGGAGTATGAGCAGGTGTGTCCTGCCTATGAGACCTTGAAGGTGCTCTCTCTTCATCAAGTCCTCGAGCTTTGGTGAGAACGGCATACTCTATCCCTTCTTAGTTCCTTTTCTTCTGGAGGTCGGCTTGGCGAGTCTGCCCATCTTCTCTAGCTCGTCAGCCACGTACTTCAAGCCCAGCTCCTCTAGCTTCTCTCTGGTCTGAAGACCCGTCATCTTATCCCATCCGCGGACGGCGTAGTACTCCCCGAGCATCAAGTCGAACTTCTCCCTCGGCATTACGGTGCCTTTGAAGGGGCCTTGGCTCAGGGGCTCCTTGTAGAATCTCTCAGGGAGGTAGTCATCCCTCCTTCCGAGGCCCTCCCTGACGTTGAAGGCTTTCTCGATGTTGTATATCCTTTCGCCACATTTCATCACGGTCTCGTAGGTCCAGTTGAGGCCAGTGGTAGCGGTCAGGACTTTGGCCGGGAACTCTACGTATAGCCTCGGTGAACCCCTGAAGAAGTACTTGCAGTTCTCGAGGGAGTCGTTGATCGCTCGTATGTGCTGGCACCAAGCGACCAGCCGTCCCTTACCCTCCCAGCCGAACCTGTCCGAGATCTTCGGGGTTCCGATGAACTTCTCCGCCTCCTCTGGCGTGAACATGAACTCCGGGGCGGGCTGGGTTCTGAGGTGGTCTCCCCCCCTGGTGGATGTGGCGAAGCCCAGTCCCCAAGCCCACATGGGGCGCGGCTCGACCAGTCCCATCTGCTGCCCTTTGACTGTAATCGAGTAGTACTCCGCGCCCTTCCCTATCCTCCGGGCGGCTTTCCGGCTTCCGAGGGCGAAGAGCTCGCCGAGCTTGCCCTCCCTGTAGCCAATCCTCCTGATGGCTTCTAGGATCGCCGTGTGGTTTCCCCATGACAGGTCCAAGCCCTCGGTATCTTCCTTTGTGAGTATGCCCTTCTCGTAGCACTCCATGGCCCAGCCAATCGTCTCGGTGCAGTTGATCAGGTCTATGCCAAGCTTATCGCAGAGGGTCTTCGCGGCGATCGTTGAGGCTAGATCCCTGTTCCCCATCTTCGAGCCGAAGCCTCCAGTAGCTTCGTACTCCACCCCCTCTCCGACGGTTCCCGCGTAGGGTCCGTCATCGACGACGCAGTAGGCGCTGCAGTGGTACACGCACGCGCTGCAGGCCCGCTTCTTCTTCACGTACTTGTTGTAGAGGAGTTCGCCACTCAGGTCCTCGGCGTCCTTGAACCATCCCTCACGCCAGTTGTACGTGGGGAGGGCGCCCAAGTGCTGGAAGAGCATCACGAAGATCGGTGTGCCGTACTTGGAGAAGTTCTCGAACCACCATTGATCCTCGGTCTTGAGGATGTTGATGCTCTCCTCAACCGCTTTCACCAGCTCTTCGGGTCGGGCAACCCTCACGCCCCTAGTCCCCCGGATGGCTATCGCCTTCAGCCTCTTCGAGCCCATAACCGCGCCCATCCCGCACTTCCCCGCCCCCCTCGTGTAGTCGCAGACCACACACGCTGGATAGGACAGCCTCTCCCCTGCCGGTCCTATGGCGGCGACCTCGACGTTCGGATCTCCAGTCTCCCGCTTCAGGGCGTCGGTTGTCTCCCAGACATCTAGCCCCCAGAGGTGCTTCGCGTCTCTCAGCTCCACCCGCTCGTCATCGATCCAGAGGTAGAGTGGCTCCTCTGCTCTGCCTTCAAAGATGATGATGTCGTACCCCGCCCACTTCAGCTCGGCCCCCCAGTGTCCCCCCGCGTTCGCATCCCCGAAGGCGTCGGTGGTGGGCGACTTGGCGGTGACCGTCCACCGCCCGGAGCAGGGGACGATCGTGCCCGTACACGGTCCTGCCCCGAAGATCAGCTTGTTCTCTGGTCCAAGTGGGTCCGTGCCCGGTTTGACCTCGTCGTAGAGTATCTTGGAGTTGAACCCCCTCCCACCCAGGAAGTTCTCCACCAACTCCTTCGGCAAAACCTGCTTCTTAGCCTGCTTCCGGCTCAGGTCGACTCTGAGAATCGTGCCTGCCCAGCCGTAATACAAATCCCACCCTCCTAAGACTTCACAGCCGCTTCGGTTTTGCCGGCGGCTTCCCGGATCTTCTCCATAGCCATCCTCCTCCTCGCGAGGTCAGCTAGATCCGCCCGCTCATACCTAATCACGCCCCACTGGCACATCTTGGCGCACGCGGGGTCGCCGTCGCAGAGGTCGCAGTTCACGCAGACCCCTCGGTTGACGTCGAACGAGATCGTCCCGAATGGACACCCCAGCATACACTCTCTGCAGCCTATGCACCTCTTCTCGTCGATCGTGACGGCGCCCGTCTCTGGGTTCCGTATGATGGCGTTGGTTGGACAGACATCCCTGCAGGGTGGGTCTTCACACTGCCTGCAGACCACGGGCACGTCCACACCCAACGTCTCCCTCTTCATCACCCTCACACGAGCCTTAGTCGGAGTGATAAGGTCGCCCGTCTTCTTCAACGAGCAGATCATCTCACACAACCTACAGCCGTCACAGCGTTCTGGATCTACTGTCAGCACGAATCTCGCCAAGTTGGCACGCCCTCCTTAAAGATGTTTTAATCCACCCAGAATCTTGAATCCTAACCTAGAATTTGGTCGTTCCATCGTGGTCGAGCCCTCTGTCTAAGTTTAGACACGAGAAACCTAAGAGCCGAAAACTCGACGATCAGGCAGACTGAGACGCCTAGGCCCAAGTAAAGGAGGTTAGAAACCATGTCGCTTATCGTCGGTAAATCGCAAATGCCTTGCAGAATCCTGTGAATCGAGGTAGTGACTGATGTCGTTGAAGGAGACGCAAGCAGTCCTCCAGCTTGGAAGAGCGCCCCAATAATCACGAGTCCAAGCAGTGGCAACCTTAGCTGGTTGATCCTCCTCGTCCCGAAATCGGTTTCAGCCGTAGCTTCGTGCAGGAGAAACGCTATTCCACTCCCGAGCAGAATGGCTTGAGGCTGACTGAAGTAGGGCTGTCCATAAGTTAAGTATCGGTCAAGTATTAGGGTATAGGGTGGGAAGAATCCGTACAACGCGACGAGGATGAATGGTAGGAGAAACCAAGTGCCAATGAGGAAGCCTCCCGACCTCCGACCCCACAGAGAATAGCCTACCACAACGAGAGAGATCAACGGCCACGGATCGAAGAGGATTCTTGTTACTGGATTAATGTAGAAGGGGGACGGTACCTCAAACCACCCGCTCTGATACAGGGAATAATCAGCCCTACTGTAGTAACTCACGCCGGGCACGATAAGGGATACCAAACACAGGATCAGAAGGGCCCGATCGCGGAGCTTCACGATATGCCCATGTCTGGAGATCGCCCTGTATCCGAGTCTGCCGATAAACATCCCCAGAGGAAACACGACTGAGAAGACGTAAGAGAGAGGGTGGGTAAAGCCAGCGCACACCAAGAACACGCCCGCCAGAATGAAGTTTAGAGCTGCCCACCTCGTGCCTGTATAACCTAAGAAAAGGAAGCAGATAGCGAAGCTTATGAAGACCATACCGTACATGTCAGGAAAGATGCCCATAACCGACCAGGTCTGGAAGCCGTTTGCGACGATCAAGATACACGCCGATACTCCCGCGAGGTTGCTCTGCGCGAACCGTCTGGCCACGAGGAAGAGCGGGATGACTTGCGGCGCATTTACGAAGCTGTTTAACACGAACATCTCTGTCCAAGGACGTTGTAAGCTGCCCTCTACTGTGAGGCTTGGGTGTCCGATAGCTAGGATAAACCATTTGACGATGATGTGAGAAAGCGGCGGGTAGAAGCCCACGTTGTACTCACTGTTGTATGAGAGAGGATACTGTCCCGTCTTATACATCATCTCGATCGTTTTAAAGTGGTATTCGAAGTCGAAGTTGCTCCATCTTCCGTTAAAGTTCCATACCGTGGCGCTCAGCATCACCACAAACGCGAACAAGAAACAGACGAGGACCAAAGCTATTGCTTTGCCATTCTCACGCCATCCTGTATGGGGTGACAGAACACTCTCCCATTTTATGTTGGCTGAAATCTATATAGAAGGATTTTTCGGCTCGAGCGGGGTCATAGCGTGCTGAGGAAGATTGCAACGGATTTGGCAAGGGCTAGAAGTATCTTCGCGTTGGCGGTTATGGTATTCCCTAGCCTTGGCTTCTTCCTCCTTCTCAGCTCCACGCGTATCTCGCCGATCCGGTAGCCCGCCTTCCAAGCCTTTATGAGGAACTCCGCGCCGTAGGTCTCCGTATCTCCGAATCGGATGCTCTCCGCCACGGCTTTACTGAAGGCCCTGAAGTTGGACAGGACATCGTGCACGCCCAGTCTCTTACCGATGACAAACGCAAAAATCCTCTCGGAGAACCTTGGGAGTCTGTCCCTGCTGGCGACGACGACGTCGAATCTCTTGAGCCCATCGAGCAGGAGGGGTATTTGCTCCGGGTCGTTCTCGAGGTCGGCGTCGATGGTCACAATCGTCGGGAATCGGGCAGCCTTTATGCCCATGGCGAGGGCCTTGCTCTGACCCTCTCTGATCTTCGCGATCGCCACATCGGCGAGGGATCTAGCCACCTCAACCGTTCCGTCAGGGGAGGTATCGTCCACAACAATTACCTCGTGCTCCCTGCCTTCCATCACCCTTCTGATGCTGGCGATCAGCCTCCCAACGTTCTCCCTCTCGTTGTAGGTGGATGTTATGATCGAGATGCCCATCGTCTACGACCTTGGATCAGCCACTCCCTCTCATTTATACCAGCCCCGAACAAAAATGAATCTCCTTAGATGGAAGCATACCATATCCCGATACCATCCAAACTCGGCTGAGATGTAGGTTCGTTGGCGAGGCTTAAGGTCGTGGTTGTGGGGGGCGGGGTGGCTGGTCTGGTCGCGGCTGACAGCTCTAGGGGAGCCGACGACGAAGCGAGCATAACAGTCCTCTCCGAGGAGCCCCATCTGCCCTACCGTAGACCGGCTCTGCCGCTGGTTGTGAAGGGGTGCGTCCCGAGTCTGGCTGCCATAACGATGTTTGACCGCAAGGCGCTCTGGCTGAGACGGATAAAGTATCTCTCGGGCACCAGAGCGGTGAGCGTTGACCTGAGGGGTGGTTCAGTCAAGGCGGTGAAGTGGTCGGGGAGGGAGGTCAGAGTTCAATTCGACCGGTTGATCTTGGCGACCGGGGGGCGCCCGATCAAGCCTGGGATAAAAGGCTCAGATAAGCCCGGCGTGTACGTGCTCCGAAAGTTCGAAGACGCTCAGACCCTCTCTAGGGCGGCTAGACTTGGGCGTCGGGCGGTGATCGTGGGGGCGGGCTTCGTCGGTCTGATCGTCTCCGAAGCCCTGTCCCGAAGAGGTATGAAGGTTAGGTTGGTTGAGCTCAGGTCTCACATCCTGCCCGACCTGTTCGAACCGGATCTAGCGGCGAGGATTCAGCGGAGGGTGATTTCTTCAGGAATTGAGGTCATGACTGGAACGACGATAGACAAGATTTCTGGGGGTGAGAGGGTTGAGAGTGTAAGAATCGCGGGCGAGGATCTGAAAGCTTCGATGGTGGTTCTGAC
>Ga0315280_10001396_pt1 | contig 41841 bp, 33 predicted proteins | sample YL17G06_40_MG_FD_203697 | JGI IMG/M metagenome (GOLD analysis project Ga0315280, IMG submission 203697) | Sediment microbial communities from Yellowstone Lake, YNP, Wyoming, USA - YL17G06_40 | ecosystem: Environmental > Aquatic > Freshwater > Lake > Sediment | place: USA: Wyoming | collected...
GACCATAGGCATAGAGGTTGATCTCAGTCCGCACCGGGTCCTGTTGGATGAACCTCCCCACCTCCGGCCAGTAGTGCCTCTCTCCAAGTTGGAGGAAGCCGGAGGGATCGGTGATGTAGCCCCAGGCCCCGCCAAACCGATACGGATTCGGGGTCGTGCCGGAAGGCGTATACTCCTGCCCGAAGGCGGCGTGGGTGTAGTAGTCGGTCTTCGCCCCGCTGTCATCCGCCAGCCGGCACACCGTCCCCTGGGGGTCAGTGCGGGCACATGAGTGCCCGGCCATTCGGTGTGCGTACCCTAGGCGCCCTCTGCGTGCTATTCCCCGCGGCTGTCCGGGTCGGGACCCTCGGGCCGCCAGCCCAGCCTTCGTGCGATCGGTTGCGGGAGGTACCATTGACAGCCGACATGCAGCAGGAACAGGCCAACCAGCGCGAGCACTCGCCACCACCATGCTGCCCTCATGCCGAATATGACGAAGACGCAGTAATAGGCGAAGGCATAGAATGCGATCCCGTGCTCGCCTCCCTTGCGCAGCAGGTACGTGACGTCTAGGCAGACAGCGGTTAGGTCCGACAGCACAGCCGCTAGCAGCACGTAGTGCGCCGCCGCCCGCACCGTACTCAGAGGCAGTAGAAGGGCAGCAAGAGGCACACCTAGGATGCCAAGCACTGCTGCACCGAGGGACCACTGCGCCAAAGCCCAGATGATGCGGTTCCCGAGCGTAGGTGGCCGCACTTGGATTGGTCTCTTTGGCTCCTCGTTCAGCTTATCAGGCACAATGTCGCGTGCATCACCTAGCGTGATTAAGGCACAACTCCAAATGGGGTCCCCATGTATACTCTCTGACCTGCTAGACCCTTGAGGGTGCCGAAGAACCATCCGCCTTCCCCCTCTCCTGCTCCTGGCCAACGAAGGAGATCGCGGGGCACGGAGGCCCAAGTTACGTTGCCAAACGGAGGCTTGGTGGGGATCCCGGCCTTAAGGTAGTTAAGCTTGCTTGGACCACCCGTCATGACCCATCTTCCCGGAGGCCCCCACCGCGATACTTCGACCCATTCCACTGCGCCAGCGTCTGCCACACTGGTAGCGGCTCTCGCTCCCAGTGCCTCGAGCCCGCCCGCTACGGTCATGGCGGCAGTTAGCCCTACGCCCGACCACTTGCCCGCGGAGTAGGCCCCGGAGCATGGGTTCACGACGTCGTCTGTACCCATCCACTGGCGGACCTTCTTCGTAAGGCCCCCAGAGAGCAGATCTCCCATCCCCGCGGAGAAGTCGCTGGCATCATCCAGCCAGTCCAGCCCCTCCGGATCAGCCCAGACCAGCGGGTTATTGCCGACATACGCGTACCAGTTCATCCCATCGCCGATGGGGTCCTGCTGCACAAACCGCCCCACCTCCGGCCAGTAGAAACGCGCGCCGAGCTGGAGGAGGCCGGAGCCGGGTGTGTCCGTGATGTACCCCCAGGCGCCGCCGAAGCGGTAGGGGTTGGGGGTCGAGCCGGAGGGCGTGTACTCGTAGCCGAAGGCGGAGTGGGTGTAGTAGTCGGTTTTCGCACCCGAGTCGTCGGCCAGGCGCCTGACGGTCCCCTGGGCGTCGTAGAGGGGATACCGGCTCAGTCCGCCGGAGGCGACCCACATGTGAAGCAGGGGTTGATAGAAGCTGCTGCTCTCCGTGGTGTACCGTGCCGCCACATTCCCCGCGTCATCGGTCTGTTCGAGCACGCGATCCCCATCGTAGATGTACCGCTTCACCGTCCCGTTCAGCGTGGCCCGCATCCGGTGCCCCAGGGCATTCCACAGGAAGCTGTCACTCCCTGTCGGATAGGTGATCGAGGTGGGCCGGCTCTCGTCATCGTACACCAGACCCCAGCTCCCCAGCGGCCCCGACACCGAAGTCATGTTGCCGCTGCCATCGTAGCCGAACAACGAACCGTTGGAGGCCGAGACCAGCTTATCGTTGTCATCGTAGCTGTAGGTAACCGTCACCCCGTTCTTGGTCCGGCTGGTGCGGTTGCCCACCTGGTCGTACCCGAACAGGTACTGCCAGTTGATCAGCCCCTGCCCATCCCGCCGGGTGTCCTCGGTCAGCCGGTAGACGTGGTCATACCGGTAGGTGGTGGGGTAGTCCAGCCCGCCCCAGTTCTCCACCTTCTTCAGCGGCTTGCCGGTGTGATCCCAGAGCGCGCCGTCCTGGTAGTCGTAGGAGCTGTCGAAGATGGTTGCCCCTTCCGTGGTCCGGTTCAGCACTGCCGTGGTCCAGTCGCGAGCGTTGTAGTCGTACTGAATGTAGCTGCCGGGCCGCGTCACCCTACTCGACAGTCGGCCGTGAGCCAGTGCCCTCGACTGCAGAGCCCATGAGGTGGCATAGAGAAGGGGCGATCCTCCGCACGACTGTCACAACACCATGCATGAGAACGTCCTCATGGTCTATCTGGACGAGGGGGCAGTCCGTACCGTCCCCGTAATCCAGCGCGAGACACACCGGGTCGTACCCCCCGCCTGCGAGCTGACCGATCTGAAGGCACCCAGAGCGCTTGAGTGCCGAGAACAAGTCCTGGCTGAAGATCCGGGCCCTGAGTTCCCGGAACTCCGTACCTTCCGGGGTGTTGGCGAAGAAGAACACTCCGTCCACCTCGAAGCTGGGGAAGATGTACCGAGTCACCAGCGACCGGAAGACAGCCGGGAAGTTGCGCCCCAGCCGCTGCTGAAGCGGCTCAACCCAGGAGATGCCGGCATAGGGCCTAATCGCCCAGTCGCACCATCCATCCCCATCCGGGTTGCCGACCAGAACGCTTGGCGGGGTACCGTCTGCTTCGACGTTAACTGGCTCTCGGTAGCTCGCGTTCACCACGGCCACGAACTGATCCACGAGTTGCTCAACTGGCAGCATGCAGTCGCCGCTTGGGCACGGCGGCCACCGTGGGATGTCGTGCCACTCAGTCACTGAGGTCGAGCCCTCCAGTCGAGCGGCAACCGTACGGAGTTCGCTGTCCTTTTCCCCACCCGTCGGCGCATGGTCGGAGCCTCCATGGGCTGTCCGTCCTCTGGCGGACGGACCAGCTCTGCCACGACTGCCTGTCGCACCATGGCCTTGCTCAAGGCACCGGTATCAGATTGCGCGCTGGACATACCCTGGAGCCCTCGCTGATGGTCCAGTAGAGGATAACTGCTGCAAGTGCCAGACCCCCGGCCCTTGCGGCATTCGGGTCAGGCTCCGGGCACGGCGATAGGGAGCCGGGTGTGATGACAGCGGCTGGCGTGAGGGCCTCGGTCCGGTCAGCACCCGCGCTGCACGCGTCCGACGCCAGCTCCCACTGACATACCACACAGTCTGAATCCGGATCGGCGGCGGACAGCCCGGCGAGCCCTTCCAGAAGTCCGCTGCGGATGATCCGGCCGCCGGCAGTCGCGGTGGATGCATCAGGGGAAGACGGGTAGTAGTGAACTCCGGGGCCAACACTCGCCAGCGCCAGATATGGCAGAAGCGCGACAAACAGTCCTCGGTTCGCCAGTCGCAAGCAGGTCATCACTACCACAAGCGAACGTCAAGAGGGACGCACAACCGGGCTCATTGTACCAGACGAAGGGGGTGTGTCAAACGGAGAAAGCGACTAGCGAGGTCAGACCACCATCTGACAGCGAATAGGAGAGCAGCGCACGTCCATCGGGGTGCTGGCGGAACCGCGTGCCAGCGGGCGCCGAACACATCGCGCAAAGGTGACAGGTGGCGCACTGGCCGACGCCATCGTTGTCGCGCCAAGAGTGCGTGCCCCCACCTGCAGGACATTTTGTTGTGGTGAGTCCGCCGGATAGGCAGACGTCAGCTCACGCTGCCCAAGGGCCGCTTCGGCCGGTCGCCCTCGGGCTAGTCCTCCCCAATGCGGACGAACAGGGTCACCAGGCCGCACTCGCCGCACACGTCAGAGTAGGCCGGAACGGCCACTTCCTCGCTGTCCTCAGCCGGCGAGGCGAGTTTGACCAGGACACCTTCGACCTCTCTTCCCCTCGTCATCTTCTCACCCCCGCAGCTGGGACACCGCCGACGTCGCCTGCGCTCCTTCTGTGTTGCCATACGCCCAACCCTTTCGCGTCGTGTCTCCTTCGTTCCTTCTTACCACAGCGCGCTGCCCTCACCATGGAACATGGATGATCTACCTGGTGCCTGCCACATTCTCACAGAGAGCAACCGCGTTGGTGCTAGGCACTGACCCGACACGGCCCCAGCCGCGGGAGCGAGCGAAGCCGTGCGTTCGGTCCTATTCAGTTGCGTGAAGTGGGCGTCCGGGGTGCCTCCGCATTCCCAGCGTCCTCGTACCAACGGTACTCAGCGATCCCGCTGGTCGCCGACACCCAGCATCCGCCTCGCGGGGATTCACCAGCGGGCCATGCGACCCACTCGACCCGCGGCGCGCTGGCGCTGTGCTCGAGATGGGTGCTCGTGCTGGCCCTGCGCGGCGCGCGAGCCTTGCAGTGTCGCCAGGAAAGCTGTTCCTCAAGCACGTCGGCCAGCTGTGCGCTGGTAACCAGCCCCATTCTCACCAGCACGCGGCCCAGGCGTTCCCCGCTCTTCTCCTGGTGCCCCAGGGCGGCGGCCAGGTCCGCCTCCGAGATGAGGCGATAGTTGACCAGCATCTGCCCCAGCAGCGGTGCGGCCTCCAAGTCGGAGTCTACCACCGTGCTGGGCCGAATGTGGATGCGGCGCCACCGTCGGACCACATCGAGCACGACCAGAACTCCCAGGATGAGTATCAGGGCGCCAACAAGGAGGAGAAGGATGTCCCCGTCCTCCCACGTCTCGCCGAACACGACGCCTCCCAGTAGCCCGAGTGCGCAGGCCAGGCCCAGTTGGTACCACTTCATCTACTGCCTCCATGGCAAGCAGGACTCATTGGGCTACTCTTATCCCTATGCCAGACCCAAGGTGTCCCATTCTCCCGCTTCAGGGCGAAGCGCGGAGCGGACTGCTTCCTCCATGGCCTCAGCGCCAGACGAGCACCGCTCGCCTCCGGTGAGCCCACCCGGGTGGTCCCTCCAACCGGGCGTCACCGCCATTTCCTACCATCGCAGTCGAGGGCCCCTGTGCCCGCCTCCTCAAAAGCATACGCCGACCCTCCGTCACCACGGGCGGAAGCGTCGGCGCTGTATGAGAGCCCTTCTTCTACCGCGATTATTCCACAATGGAGGGCCAGTTCGAGGGCCCCCTAACAGGCAGGGGGGCGACACTCACACCGAGTGTCGTTGTCAACCGCCCGTGCAGCCGGCCTGAAGGCCCGTAGTGTTCCCGAACTGATCCGAGGCCGTTATCGGCGGGTACAGAGGCAGAGCGAACGCGGCCAACCCCTCGCGCTGCTTCCGCTGAAGCATACCGCGCGAAGGCCCCGGACCACTCCCGACTCCGGCTACCCCCTCGGCTCGGAGTCACTGGCCGAGGTTCGGCTGCTCCTGAATGTGAGGCCACCATGGGGCCGCCCGCGAAGGGGCACCGGACAGCTCAGGAGCCTGAGCTGCTTTCTCCCCTATCTTGAGGAACAACAGCCCAGCCTTCCTACCGGTCGGCAGTCCTGGTCGCCAGATCTGCAACCCACCTCCGCCACCGGCGATGGCGATGATTCCGTTTTTTCCTCGCCTCTACTCCTTGTCTGACCAAGGTGCTACGGGCTGGATCTCGCCGCGGCTCACGCGCTCCGCATAGCGCTGCTGGCTCTCCCGTAATCCAGACAGAGAACGGCGAGGCCATCCCCCGCCCGGGGTCAGCTCCGCGTGATCTGGATCGACGGGGCTGATGCCCATCCCCTCACAGAATCCAGCGGTCTCCGGGGGAAGAAGGGCCTTGGGCGCAGAAGCTGCTGATCATGAAGAGTCGCGTCCTGATCATCGAAGACGAGCCGTCCATCGCTGATTCGGTGGCGTATTCGCTTCAGCGCGACGGGTTCGAGACCCGGATCGCCCCGGACGGTGAGGCTGGCGTAGGCCTGGCGAGAGAGTTCAGACCCGACCTGGTCATCCTGGACCTGATGTTGCCGGGAATGAGCGGCCTCGATGTCTGCCGGACGCTGCGACGCGATTACACCTTCCCCATCATCATGCTAACCGCTCGCGCCGAGGAGGTAGACAAGGTGATCGGCCTGGAGGTCGGCGCAGACGATTATGTGACCAAGCCGTTCAGCATGCGCGAGCTCCTCGCGAGGGTGCACGCATCCCTGCGACGCCAGACCATGCTGGCCAGCCCTGCAGGACAGGTGGCCTTCGAGGACGGCCACCTTGCGGTCGATCTCGAGAGGCCGTCGGTGTCGGTGGACGGCAATCCGGTTGCCTTGTCTCCCCGCGAATGGGGCCTCCTGAAAGCCCTGCTGGCGCACCGCGGCCGCGCCAGGACGCGGCATCAGCTCCTGGACGAGGCCTGGGGTGGAGACGAGTACATTGATGCCCGCACCGTGGACGTCCACATCCGGTGGTTGCGCAAGAAAATCGAGCCTGACCCGGACCATCCTGCGTACATTGAAACCATCAGGGGGATCGGGTACCGCTTCGGGAAGTGAGTCGTCGCAGTGGGAGCCCGGGCGTGAGCATAACCTGGAAGCTTGTCCTCAGCTACCTGCTGGTCGTGCTGGTTGCGGTGGGATCCCTCGGCCTCTACCTCGGCCATGAGGCAGACCGTGACTACGTTTCGGCCCTTGAGGACGGTCTGGCCGCCCAGGCCGCCCTGATCTCCGATGAGCTCGGCCCCGCACTTACTGACCCGGCGCACACCGCGGCCTCGCGCAGCACCGCGGCCAGGGCGGCAAAGAGCGGCGGCGCCCGTGTGACGCTGATCGCCGCCAATGGGACGGTGCTGGCCGACAGCGAGCACGACCCTGCCACCATGGAGAACCACGCCTCCCGGCCGGAGGTTCGGGATGCCCTGACGAGGGGGCGAGGCAGCAGTATCCGGCACAGCGCCACACTCGGTCTCGACATGCTGTACGTCGCGGTGGCGGAGAGGAGAGCAGGCGTAGCAACGCGCGTGGTGCGCGTCGCATTGCCCCTGCGCGCGGTGGCGGCAGCGGAGAGACGCATTTGGGTAAGGCTGGCTATCGCCGCTGTTGCCGCGGCTGTCCTTTCCCTTCTGATCAGCCTGGCATTCTCGAAGCGATCGCTGGCAGCCATCAGGCGACTCAGCCAGGCGGCGTCGAGATTGGCTGCGGGCGACCTCGATGCTCGCGTATCGTCCCGGGGTACCGACGAGATCGCCTCTCTCGCCGCCGCCTTCAACGACATGGCTAACGAGATCCGCCTGATGGTGCGGGAGCTCAGGGAGGAGAAGCAGAAGGTCGAGACCATCTTCGCCAGGATGGGCGAAGCTATCGTTGTTACTGACCCGGCTGGGCGCATCAACCTCTGCAACCCGGCCTTCGAGCGCGTATTCGGGGTGCCATGCGAGCAGGCCCACGGACTGACGGTGGCCGATGCCACGAAGAGCAATCCCCTCGACCAGGCATTCCGAGCCGCCCTGGAGGGCGCGCAACAGACGGCCGAGGTGCGGGTGCTCTTCCCGGCACAGCGGATCCTGGAAGCGACGGTAACCGGGATCACCGACGGCCAGACGCTGGGTGCGGTGGGGATCTTGCACGATGTCACCCAGCTGCGCCGGCTGGAGGCTGTGAGGCGGGAGTTCGTCGTCAACGCCTCCCATGAATTGCAGACACCGATCACCGCCATTCGGGCGATGACCGAGACACTGCTGGCCGGCGGCCGGGACGACCCCGCTTTGACCGAACGCTTCCTGCAAGACCTGGAGAGACAAGCTAACCGTCTGGGGGCGCTGGTTCGCGACCTGCTCGACCTGGCATCGGTCGAGGCGGGAGTCCACTCCCACGGCTCAGGGATGGTCGCCGTCTCCGAGGTCGCGTCCAGTGTGGCGGAGCAGCTGCGGTCACTGGCCGAGCAGAGGCAAGTGGCGGTGGAGTTGGACGTTCCGGCGGACGTGACTGTGGGCTGTGACTGGGCATCCCTGAGTCGCATCCTGTCGAACCTGCTGGATAACGCGATCAAGTACACGGAGGCCGGTGGCCGAGCCGGAGTCACGGCATCCCGCGCGGACGACGTCGTCTCTGTCACCGTCTGGGACACCGGCATTGGCATCCCCTCCACAGACCTGGAGCGCGTCTTCGAGCGCTTCTACCGCGTAGACAAGGGACGCTCGCGGGCGCTTGGAGGGACCGGATTGGGCCTGTCCATCGTGAAGCATCTGGCGGATACACTGGGCGGTCGGGTCTCGGTGGAGAGCGAGCTCGGCAAAGGCAGTCGCTTCACTGTAGTGCTTCCAGCACCCAGACCTTGACCTCCGAGCCCCCGCGAATCCCATGGGTCTCCACACACCACCTCCAGGGCATTCCCCTAACCCAGCCCTAACCCACCCCTAACCCTTGCTTAAGGCCCCTTAGCCCTCCCCTAATCTTCTCCTGGTAGCATAGGGTCAGCACCCGAAGCGAAAGGAGAGTGCATGAAGCGACTGACCGCGATCATCGTCCTCGCCTGGGCGATGCTCTTTGTGGGTACAGCATGGGCGCAGGACCAGGCGACGGGCGAAGAGGGGGCGCCGCAGGCGGCCCCAGCCGCTGCTGCGCAGCCCGATCTGCAGCAGCAGATTGACGAGCTGAAGCAGCGCCTCGGCGACTACGATCAGCTCAAGAAGCGCCTGGACGAGTTGGAGAAGAAGCAGCAGACCACCGAGAAGAGCCCCCAGCAGATGGTGGAGGCGGCCAACAAGGATACCAAGATCAAGATAGATGGGCGGATGTTCGCGGGCGCGTTCAAGACCGGCGAGCAGGGCAGCTTCCCGAACCGCAGCCTCGACATCCCCGACGCGAAGCTCCGCTTCACCTTCTCGCCGTCGAAGGACGTCACCATTGTCAACCGGTTCAGCAACAACCGGGCCGGACCGAATGGGTTCGACTACTTCTATCTGGATCTGAACAACTGGGGCGGCGCCGTTCCCGGGCATGTGCTGCGGGTCGGCAAGTTCAAGATGGATGTCGGCCAGGAAACGTGGACCGACAATCCGGTCGAGAGCATCCTCATCACGAACTCGGTGTCCCACATCTCTGGCTATGACGAGGGCATCAACTTCCGCGGGCCGCTGGGTCGTGGGGGGGCCACGTACTCCCTCGCGCTGATGAACGGCAACAAGGGCGTGGTCGCCTCGGACAGCGGGCTGGCCTGGTCGGCGAAGCTGGGCGCCCTGGTGAACAAACAGCTCTACCTGTCGGCTAGCTACCTGCGCACCGGTGACCTCGTGAAGACGGATAGAACGCTGGACCAGCCCGACTTCGGCATCGCCGAGGTGTTCGACGCCCCGCCGGGCGCGATATCCTGGGGGCGAAGTCTGTGGGAGGCAGATGCCCGGTATGGCTATGGAAGGGACGGCCTCAAGTCCGTGGTGGGCGCTCCGGCGGATGTGCCCTGGCAGGCCGGCGCAACCTATGGGCAGTTCACCGATGACGCCACTGGCGCGCCGGATCGGAAAGGCAGGTACTGGTTCATGGAGGGCCTGTACAACCTGAGCCCCAAGACCTACCTCGCCACTCGTTACGGCGATACCTCGTTGGACGGCGGCGCCGTGGCGAAGCTGGGCGGCATCTCGGTGGCGGTCAACGACTACCGTCGGCTGTCATTGGGCGCCGGTTACCGAATCACCCCGATGACGCATATCAAGCTCGAGTTCACACGTAACACGACCAGCGGCGGCAAGACGCAGCCGGACCTGGATCAGATCGCAATCGGTCTGGCCACCAAGTTCTGAAGGGAGAGATGATCATGCTACACCGCATCACCGCGTCCAGATTCCTGCTCGGGCTAGCGCTCCTGGGGCTAGCCATTACGGTCAGCCTCAGTGCCGGCTGGGCAGCGACCAGCCTCACCGGCGCGGGGGCGACGTTCCCCTACCCGCTGTACTCGAAGTGGTTTGATGTCTACCAGAGGGAGCACAAGGTAGCCATCAGCTACCAGTCCATCGGCAGTGGCGGTGGCATTCAGCAGCTCAAGTCCGGCACCGTGGACTTCGGCGCCAGCGACGCGCCCCTGAGTGACCAGGAGATGAGGGACATGCCGAGCCCGGTGGTGCATCTGCCCATGGTGGCCGGCGCGGTGGTGATTGCCTACAACCTGCCGGGCGTGCAGAAAGGACTGAAGCTGAGCGGGGACGCTGTCGCCGATGTCTTCCTCGGCGGTATCACGCGCTGGAACGATAGGCGCATTACATCCCTGAACCCGGGCGCGAAGCTGCCGAACCTACCGATTGCGGTTGCGCATCGCTCCGACGGCAGCGGCACCAGCTACATCTTCACCAGTTATCTCTCGGCGGTGAGCAAAGAGTGGGCGAGCAAGGTCGGCACCGGCAAGTCGGTCAACTGGCCGGCCGGCATCGGCGGCAAGGGCAATGACGGCGTGGCCGGGGTAGTCAAGCAGACCCCCGGCGCCATCGGCTATGTCGAACTGGCCTACGCCACACAGAACAGGCTCCCCTACGCGTATGTACGCAATCGCGGAGGCAAGTTCATAGAGCCCACCATCGCCACCACCACCGCCGCAGCCGCGGGGTCGGTGAAGGCGATGCAGAAGGACGTTCGGGTCTCGATCGTCAACGCCGCTGGCAGTGACGCTTACCCCATCGCGGGGTTCACCTATATCCTGGTCTATCAGCGCCAGTCGAATGCAGGCAAGGGCCGGGCGCTGACCGCCTTCCTCCGGTGGGCGGTGCGCGACGGTCAGAAGTACGCGGCCCCCCTGCTCTACGCCCCTCTGCCCAATCAGGTGGTGTCTGTAGACGAAAGGAACATCAACTCCATCAGCTTCGCAGGGAAGTAGCTGGCTCCTGCGCAAGCGGCACGTGCGGATCGAGGCGGGGATGTCCCCGGTGGCATCCCCGTCTCGTCTTCCCACAAGCGCCAGGAGAATCTCCCCATGAGTGGACGACTCAGAGTCCTGTTCCTCTGCACCGGCAACTCGTGCCGCAGCCAGATGGCGGAGGGGTTCGCGCGCGATTACGCTGGCGACAGGCTGGAGGTCTACAGCGCGGGCACTAGTCCTGAGCCCATCCGCGCCGAGACCGTCGAGGTCATGCGCGAAGTGGGCATAGACATCTCTGGCCAGTACCCCAAGGGTCTCGACGCAGTGCCCCAGGAGATGGATGTTGTGGTGACCGTCTGTGATCGCGCGGCCGAGGCCTGCCCGTTCTTCCCTGGCTCCCCTCGCGTCCTCCACTGGTCGCTGCCTGACCCGACCCAGGCGCAGGGAACTCCCGACGAAGTGAGACAGACCTACCGTGCTGTGCGCGACCGGATCGCCGAGCTCGTGCGTGTCTTGGTGTCGGAGCTAACAGGGCCCAATCCTTAACCCAGCCCTAACATCACCACGGTCTGCTCTTAACCTGGCCTAGGTACGCTCTCCCCAAGGAAGGGGGCGTCCTATGTCAGTTGAGAGACGTTGGGCGCTTATCGCCCTCGTCGCGACGGTGTCCATGATGGCTGTCCGCGGTCTCACCTGTCAGGCCAGACCGGTCGTCTCGGAGCGGTGATTCGTGGAAGCGGCAGTTGACCAGCCCAGGTCGCTGAAGCGGCGTGGCATCTTCGCCGGAGGATTCGAGGACCGCGTCTTCAAGTGGACGACGCTGCTGTTCGCGGCCTGCGTGATCGCCATCATCGGGTCGCTCGCCTACCTGTTGGTCGCCGATTCCTGGCCCGCCATCCGCAGGTTCTCCTGGGGCTTCCTGTCGGGTCGCACCTGGGACCCAGTGCACGATGTCTTCGGCTGGCTTCCGTTCGTCTACGGGACCGTGGTGTCCTCCGCGCTGGCGCTGTTGCTGGCCGTCCCGATCAGCCTGGGAGCGGCCGTTTTCCTGGCCGAACTCGCCCCGCCGTGGCTTCGCAGTCCCTTGTCTTTTCTGGTCGAACTGCTCGCCGCGGTGCCGAGTGTGGTCTATGGCATCTGGGGCATTTTCGTGCTCGTGCCAGTGCTGCGGCCGCTGGAGATATGGCTGGGGATGCACCTGGGCACGGTGCCGCTCTTTTCCGGTGCGCCCTATGGCATTGGCATGCTGGCGGCGGGACTGATCCTGGCAGTCATGGTGCTGCCGATCATCACCGCCGTCTCGCGAGACGTGCTGCGCGCAGTTCCGGTCTCCCAGCGCGAAGCGGCTTACGCGCTCGGGGCCACCCGGTGGGAGGCCATCCGCGGGCCGGTCTTCCGCTACGCGAGAGCGGGAGTGCTGGGCGCGATCATCCTCGGGCTGGGCCGCGCGCTGGGCGAGACCATGGCGGTCACCATGGTGATCGGCAACACGCCCTCGATCTCTGCCTCCGTGTTCGCCCCGGCCGACACCATGGCCAGCGTGCTCGCGAATCAGTTCATGGAGGCGACGGGCAGGTTGCACAGAGCCGCGTTGATGGAAATCGCGCTGCTCTTGTTTCTTGTCACCATAGTCATCAACGCGGTCGCCCGATTGCTCATCTGGAGCGTCGCCCGCGGGGCGCAGGGGGGAGTGAGAGAATGAGCCTTCCCACCGCGCGAGGCGCAGCGCTGAGGCACGTTCGCCGCAGAGCCGTCAACGGCCTGATGTGGGGCTGGGGTGTGGTCTGCGTGCTAGCTGCGGTCATCCCGCTGGGATTCGTGCTCTACTACGTCATCGCTCAAGGCGCCTCTGGGATCAACCTCGATTTCTTCACCCAACTGCCCAAGCCGGTCGGGGAACCGGGCGGCGGGATGGCCAACGCCATTGTCGGCAGCCTCATCCTGGTTGGGCTGGCTAGCCTGGTGGGTCTGCCGATAGGCATCCTGGGAGGCATCTACCTCGCCGAGTTCGGCACCAATCGCTTTGCCTGGACCGTGCGCTTCTTCGCCGACGTGCTCAGTGGCGTGCCCTCCATCGTGATCGGCATTTTCATCTGGGCGATGGTGGTGGTCCCCACCCACACGCTCTCCGCCCTGGCCGGCGGGGCCGCCCTGGGCGTGATGATGATCCCAACCGTCGTGCGAACCACAGAGGAACTGGTGCGGTTGGTGCCCGTTTCACTGCGCGAGGCCAGCCTCTCGCTGGGGGCGACGCATTGGCGAACGGTGCTCAAGATCGTGCTGGTGGCGGCGAAGGGCGGAATCGTCACCGGCGTTCTTCTCGCGGTCTCTCGCATCGCAGGCGAGGCCGCTCCGCTGCTGCTGACCGCGGGCAGCAACCAATTCTGGTCCACGCACATCAACCAGCCCATGCCGAGCTTGCCCGTCCAGATCTTCACCTACGCCATCCAGCCCTACGAAGACTGGCAGCGACAGGCGTGGGCCGCGGCTCTGGTACTCGTGAGCCTGGTCTTTGTGCTCAGTGTGGCGGCCCGGTACGTGACCAGAGGGCGCTTCCGCATGGTGAGGTAAGCGATGCTCAGCACGTCAGTAGCAGTTCAGCCGGGCAGTCTGCGCCAGCAGGGCGATCGCGCAGCGAAGGTCGAGGTCGAGCACCTCAACTTCTACTACGGCCGCTTCCAAGCCCTGAAGGATGTGAATCTCACCATCCGCGAGCGGCAGATCACGGCGCTCATCGGGCCGTCTGGATGCGGCAAGTCAACATTCCTGCGAGCCCTCAATCGGATGAATGACATCATCGAAGGCACGCGGACGGAGGGCGAAGTGCGCCTCGATGGCCAGGACATCTACGACCGCGATGTGGATGTGGTAGCTCTTCGGAGGCGCGTCGGGATGGTGTTCCAGCGGCCGAACCCTTTCCCCATGTCGGTCTTCGAAAACGTGGCTTACGGGCCGCGCATTCACGGGCTCGCCCGTGGCTCTGACCTCGAGGACCTGGTGGAAGAGAGCCTGAAGCGTGCCGCCCTCTGGGATGAGGTCAAGGATAAGCTGAGAGACTCGGCCTTCGCTCTCTCCGGCGGTCAGCAGCAACGGCTCTGTATTGGTCGTGTGTTGGCCGTCGGCCCGGAGGTGGTGCTGATGGATGAGCCCTGCTCGGCGCTGGACCCACTCTCGACTCTTCGCATCGAGGAGTTGATGCACGAGCTGCAGCAGAAGTATCCCATCGTGATCGTGACCCACAACATGCAGCAGGCCGCCCGGGTGTCTCAGGAGACCGGGTTCTTCCTGCATGGCGAGATGATCGAGTTTGGCCCCTCTACCACGATCTTCACCGATCCCACCGACAAGCGAACCGAGGACTACGTGACGGGACGATTCGGATAGCAAGGAGCCCGAGAGTTGACCACTCCCATCCGACACAGCTTCGACGAGCAACTTACCACGCTCCAGCAGGACGTGGTGCGTATGGGCAGCATGACGGTGCAGGCGGTAGACATGGCCGTCCGGGCGCTCACCGAGCGTGACCTGGGACTGTGCGACCAGGTCATGGCCCTCGAGAACCAGATCGATGACCTGAACATCGATATCGAGTCTCGCGCCATCCAACTGCTTGCCCTTCAGCAGCCCATGGCGCGTGACCTTCGCACCATCGCCGGCGTACTGCGTATCATCACTGACGTCGAGCGCATCGGCGACTACGCGGTGGACGTCAGCCGCCAAGCGAGGACGCTGGCCGACCAGCCCCTGTTCAAGCCTCTGGTGGACATCCCGCGCATGGCGACTCTCGTGCAGAAGATGCTGCACGACGCGCTAGAGGCACTTGTCCGCCGTGACCTGGATCTGGCGATGGAGGCCGTCCGCCGGGATGACGAGGTCGATCACGCCTACAAGTCCTTACACCAGGAGCTGGTCGGGTACATCCAGCGCGATCCGCGACTCGCCGTTCAGGCCATCGCCTTGCTCCTGGTAGGGACATACCTGGAACGCATGGCTGACCACGTCACCAACATCGGCGAGCGCATCTGGTACATGGAAACGGGACAACTGAAGGAACTGCACGAGTAGTCTGGCGACCGGCTGACGATCATGGATGCCGAGGCCTGCTCATGGACAGGCACTATCTGTACGTCATCTGTATGTGCCTGGCGGCGTTCTCTTTTGCCCCCGCCCTTCTGCTTCTGGGAGGGCGATTCGCAACCGCAACTTCGGAAGGAAACTCGACTCATCCCCGAAACGCGGACCTCGTCCACAGGAAATGGGTGTTCGCGGATGGGTACGGTGCACAGGGCATGCGTTTCGAAAGCGCCAGGTCCCGCTGCGCGCTGACCTGAGTGCGAGCTTCCAAGCCGCCCCCCGAGAAGGCAGCGATTTCCATGCTTCTCTCTCTCGGGCACACCCCCAGCGCCATCTGTGGCCAGGGCCTACTGCTAACGAGACGGAGTCCGCGTGGTCTGTGTGGCGGACGCCATGAGACTGGAGAACGCCGTCAGACCGGAGAAAACGACCGTTTCGGCAGCAGTGCCATGTGCTGCTGGACACGCTCTCTCAAAACGCTTTCTGCCCGAAGTCCGTCCACAGCTTTCAGAGAAAGAGAGAGCGGAAGGCCGTTTTGGGGCGAAAACGCGGCCGGAACAGGCAGATCCGTCCGCTGGTTGGCGAAAAGGCGAGATCGCCAGGAGAGGCCCGCAGACGCCACGGCACGCGAGAAGACGCCCTCTTCCGAGGGCGCCTGAAAACGGAGAGAGACGGTTCCACCTGGAGAAGATGGTGGAGGAAACTAGACCCATCCACAAACACTCATTTTCTGTGGACCAGGTCAGGAGTTCGGGGATGAGAACAGGTTCCTTAGCACTTGGCAGGTCGCGAACGGTCGCGTCCGTCGTATGCTCGACGCAGTAGCTGCTCCTGTCCTCCCTAGGAATCCTGTCCGGGCGCTCTGGGGGAAGATCGACGACCCATCGGCCGCACGTGCAAATAGCGGGAACAGACGGGAGCAAGGCGCCTGCCCGCAGCTTGTCGGGTGTCAGGCGCGAGAGGGCCGTGGGGGATTGGGAGCGCAGGGCACGCTAGGTGGCGCTGAACGGTTCTCCTGCCTGCTAGGCGGCGCGGTAGTAGCGATGGTGGAGGCCGCCGAGCACAGGCACCGAGATGAGGGCGCCCTGGCCCGACGGCGCTGGGGGCAACGGCGTTTCGCCCGAAAGCCCTTGGTGAGGAGCGGGCGGTGTGGTAGTAGCGATGCAAGTGCTCCCGAAGTAACCGCTCCAGACGCCCAGGGTTGAGGACGATCACGTGATGCAACAGCGCCCGGCACAGCGTCCCGATGAAGCGCTGACCTAGGGATTCCGCCACGGACTCTGATGGGCGATGCGCACTTCCGGAACGCTACAGGAGATCAGGAAGGTGCGCACGGCGTGGCCGTAGATCCCATCGTTATCCCGGAACAGACAGCGGGGCTGTTCGCCGGAGGGTATCGCCTCCCTCAGTTGCTGGATCACCCACTCCATAGTTGGGTTGGCGGCGATGGAGAAGCGCCGCACCTTTCTTCTGGCATGGTCGAGCACCAGGGAGACATAGAGCAGCTGGAAGCCCAGCGTGGTGACGATGAAGAAGTCCATTGCCCAGGAGCAATCGAGATGGTTCCGCAGGAACGGCAGCCAGGTGGTGAAGGGGGACCGGGGCCTCCTGGGCTTCGGCATGTACTTGCGGACCGTCTCGGCACATGGGGCGTCGTAGCCCAGCAACAACAGCACATCTCGAATACGATCAGGACCTCAGAGGGGATTCCCCCGACTGAGACGGCGAATGAGCTGCTGCACCTCCACTGGTATCGGCCGCCGTCCGGGCCGCGAGCGCCAGCGCCAGAAGAGAGGGGAGGTTCTCCTATGCCAGCGCGTCACGGTCTCAGGCTTCATCAGGTGCGCCAAACCCTCCCAGCCGTCCACCAGCTTGGAGAGCGCCACCCAGAGGAGCCGCAAGGCACGCGTGAACTGGCGCCGCGGCTTGCTTGTACCGGATCGGTTCGGCTCGACAGCCAACTGGCTCTCTGCCGCCAACACTCGCGCGGCCAGCCGGGATTTCGGCAGCAGCGGTGTCCATCCGAATCGGAACGCGTACCGGGCGAGTTCGCATAGGGCGCCAAGGATGCATCCAGCCGTGAAGACGAGGACGAAGCGGTACTCATGAGCGGCAGGATACCATCTACTCACAGGGGAGCAAAACGCCCCAGAACTGCCCGTACAGGATTTCTGGGGAGCACAGGAGCTCCTGGCTGTAGAAGACCTTTGGAGCGCACCTCCACGTGTTCCGCGGGACGAGGCCTATTGTCCGATGACTGCGCGGGTTCTACAATACGGGTGTCCGTTGGGGCCTCGGCTGGCAGCCGCTTCATGATGGGCACGGACGAGTGGGTGTTCAGATGGTAAAGGTCCGAGGGCTGATAGGGAGGTATTGGCAGCCGTTGCTGTCGGCTGTGTCGCTGGTGGCGGCTGGCTGGGGTGCGGTCGCCAAGCTAAGCATCCAGCTCCCTGGTCTCGGTCCTCATTACTCCCACTGGGCGGTCAGCGCTACCTTCTTCCTCCTGTTCGTCATGATCCGGTTTCCTCGGGTGGCATTCGCTATCACGCGCCTCATCATGGGCCCACCCGAGCTGCCGTCAAATCCGTCTGCAGTTTTCCAGGGTCTCGCCCCATACACCGACTTGCACGAGGGGCCGCTGCCGGAGCGGCAGGCGGATGAGGACAGATGCTGGCAGCTAGTCCAGGGAAGTCCGTTCTGTATCATTGAAGGCGAGTCTGGATGTGGGAAGACGTCTCTTCTAAACGTATCCCTGATCTCAAAGGCAAAGCAGAGCTTCTCCACTCTTCGATGCCGCGTTTCAGACGACCCTTTCGGGAGATTACGGGCAGCGTTGCTTGGGGAGGCATCTAAGAGTGAGGAGATGCCGACTTCTGCCAGAGAGTTGCTGGAGGCGGCCGGGGGATGGATTGAGCAGGCTCTCCGCAACCAAGGCTCTTCTGGCCCACTGCTCGTTTGTTTTGACCAGTTTGAAGAGTTATTCATCAATACACGAGACACGATCAGAAGCCGCTTCTTGGACTGCCTTCGAGACCTCATTCGGAAAGGAGCCTTACGCCTTCTGATAGTCATTCGGAGCGACTTTCTCGATCTGCTAATACGAGCTTGTGACCAGGCGGACCCAGGACATCAGGTGCTGCAGACGGGTAACTACTACACCTTGCGAGCCTTCAGTGAAGAGCAGGCACGGGCGGCCCTCATGGCCATACTGGGGCCCCTCCACGAAGATGATCTGCTGCTGAAACAGCAGCATGAAGACTTTGCTCGGGCCTTGGTCAGTGAGCTCCTTCGGCCGCCTCGGGACAATCGGCTCTGTGCTGATGATAGAAAGACGGTACTGCCGGCCGAGCTCCAGACGCTTGGCATGGTGATTGAGCGACTGGGCGTCGAGCACTTTTCCGTCGCGGGATTGCGGAGGTTTGGTGGTAAGGTTGGGCTCCTGCGACGGTTTGTGGAGGAGTCAAAGCTATACGTGAGCCGCAAGACAGGAGTGCCCGGTGCTCAGGCACTGCTCATCCTACGGCAGCTCGTCAGCTCCGCTCAGACTAAGCGGACACAGACTGCAGAGTCTATTGCCCGGGCCCTTGGCCTAGCCCCGAAGGCTGCCAGCAGAGCGCTTGAGGCCTTTGCGGAGCTCTATCTGGTCAACAGACTCCCGCACGGTAGAGAGACGGATACAGAAGTCGGTGTGGCCGCCCAAAGCTACGAGCTGATGCACGAGTATCTTACGTACGTCCTTACCGAGGCGCCAGATCCAATACTGCAACGAGCTCGGGATGCCGAGGAGCGGCTGCTGTTCTGGAAGCAACGGATGCACGCTATCTCCAGTCCAGATCCCGCGGCGGCCCGCAGGCGCCTTGCTTCTTTCAAAGCCCTCTTTGCCCAGCCCATCCCGTCCGCTGAGATGCTACGGCTCTGGCGCTTTGCTGGCAGTAGCGATGACCGCAGCATACTGCGGCGCAACTTGCGCGGCTTCTGCTGCAGGCTAAGCGTTTTCCTCCTACTCGGCGTGCTGCTCCCCTACCTCGGCTGGACTGCATGGACCTACACTGATTCTTACCAGATCCACAGAATCCTCGCCGATGCCCCGGTCACCGAGGCGATCGAGGAGGGGATGCGGCAGCCACTAGTGGACTGGCTTGGTGCGCTTGCCACGAGCGGCCATGCTGATGATGCGATAGAGCTGGTGGATAGGATCAGTTTGACCGACCAGGACACCGCGCGATTCGTCGTAGCCTCGGCACTAGTCGGCTTCGGAAGGGACGAGGACGCACTCGCCCAGGTGCTGCGGATCTCCGACTTCGACATGCGCTCGCTGGGCGTGTGGGCGGTGTGCTCGGATATGGTCGAAAGAGGCCACCGGACCGCTGCTCTGGAACTGTCGAGGCGAATGGACGAACCCCTCAGATCTCTCGTGCGGGTGCAGATCGTCGGTTTCCTCGCCAAACAACGGCAGTGGAGCGAAGCGGAGCGAACGGCCGCGGCGACGTCGGATCCTGTAGCAAGGGGCCTCGCCTATGGTGCGTTCGCTTCAGGGCTGTCAGACGCGGGAAGATTCGACGAAGCAGAGGCCGCGCTGGACATCGCAGCCCGCGTGCAGATCCATGACATCGGATCGGGCTGGAACACTCTCTACGGCCTCGTCACTCTGCTGATGGCGGCCGGACGACTAAGGACAGCAGTTGAGCTTGCCAGCGAGATACAGATGCCGGATCAGCGGGCACGTGCCTTCCTTGCCATCGAGGGCGCGCTCGCTCGGCACGGCCAGACGGCCGCTGCCAGCGTGGCCCGGTCCCGCGCGCGAAGTGCGCTGACAGACATGGTCAAGACACGACGCTTCGGCGTGCTCGGCCTCCTGCCCGATGACGTGCTCATGCTTGTCGACGAAGCAGTCGGGCTCGGGGAATCATGGATGATCCTGGATGCCGCCCACGCCTGCAAAGACTCCACCGAACAGATTGCCTTGCTCTGTGCAACAGCGAAGGCCCTGCGATTGAGCGGAGAACGGACCCGGTCCGCCGTCGTCTGGCGCGACGCATACCACCGCGCAACCCGCATACCCGAGGAGGCAACTCGGGCTCAAGCCATGCTTGATGTCTGCAGTTCGATGGCAGAGGCTGGCGAATGGGAGCGGGCCCTGCCGCTGGCGCGCTCCATCCCCGGGGTCCACAGCGACGGGAGACCCTACACAGGGAGGGCGATCCCTGCGAGACCCCTGAGCGAGGGGCAGTACAGGCAGCGAGCCATTGCGGCTTCGGTCATTGCCGCGGCAAAGGCCAGGAAGTGGCAAGAGGCGCGCCAGATCGCCCGCGAAGCCGAGCCGGCACTCTACCGATGTGAGGTGCTAGCTGCGCAGTGGCGAGCCAACATGGAGATGCATCGGCCCAGTGCGGTCACAGACGGCCTCATTGAACAGGCGCTGAGCGAGGCCCGTGGGATCAGGAACACCGAGTGCCGTTCGGATGTGTTGGCTCGGATCTCGGTCAGGATGGCGAAGCTCGGCTACTACCGCCTAGCGCGTATAGCCGCTGATGAGTGCCTTCCGTCGGATCGGCTTAGTGTCTACGCCGCGATCCTGGGGACCGCCCGGGGCACAGAGCCGGCCGTAGGCCGAGGACCCGAGGAGCCGCCGTCAGTAAGGCGAGCTGATTCCTGGCCCTAGCTGAGTTGCACGACCAGCCATGGAGTGGGTGTTCAGATGGTAAAGGTCCGAGGGCTGATAGGGAGGTATTGGCAGCCGTTGCTGTCGGCTGTGTCGCTGGTGGCGGCTGGCTGGGGTGCGGTCGCCAAGCTAAGCATCCAGCTCCCTGGTCTCGGTCCTCATTACTCCCACTGGGCGGTCAGCGCTACCTTCTTCCTCCTGTTCGTCATGATCCGGTTTCCTCGGGTGGCATTCGCTATCACGCGCCTCATCATGGGCCCACCCGAGCTGCCGTCAAATCCGTCTGCAGTTTTCCAGGGTCTCGCCCCATACACCGACTTGCACGAGGGGCCGCTGCCGGAGCGGCAGGCGGATGAGGACAGATGCTGGCAGCTAGTCCAGGGAAGTCCGTTCTGTATCATTGAAGGCGAGTCTGGATGTGGGAAGACGTCTCTTCTAAACGTATCCCTGATCTCAAAGGCAAAGCAGAGCTTCTCCACTCTTCGATGCCGCGTTTCAGACGACCCTTTCGGGAGATTACGGGCAGCGTTGCTTGGGGAGGCATCTAAGAGTGAGGAGATGCCGACTTCTGCCAGAGAGTTGCTGGAGGCGGCCGGGGGATGGATTGAGCAGGCTCTCCGCAACCAAGGCTCTTCTGGCCCACTGCTCGTTTGTTTTGACCAGTTTGAAGAGTTATTCATCAATACACGAGACACGATCAGAAGCCGCTTCTTGGACTGCCTTCGAGACCTCATTCGGAAAGGAGCCTTACGCCTTCTGATAGTCATTCGGAGCGACTTTCTCGATCTGCTAATACGAGCTTGTGACCAGGCGGACCCAGGACATCAGGTGCTGCAGACGGGTAACTACTACACCTTGCGAGCCTTCAGTGAAGAGCAGGCACGGGCGGCCCTCATGGCCATACTGGGGCCCCTCCACGAAGATGATCTGCTGCTGAAACAGCAGCATGAAGACTTTGCTCGGGCCTTGGTCAGTGAGCTCCTTCGGCCGCCTCGGGACAATCGGCTCTGTGCTGATGATAGAAAGACGGTACTGCCGGCCGAGCTCCAGACGCTTGGCATGGTGATTGAGCGACTGGGCGTCGAGCACTTTTCCGTCGCGGGATTGCGGAGGTTTGGTGGTAAGGTTGGGCTCCTGCGACGGTTTGTGGAGGAGTCAAAGCTATACGTGAGCCGCAAGACAGGAGTGCCCGGTGCTCAGGCACTGCTCATCCTACGGCAGCTCGTCAGCTCCGCTCAGACTAAGCGGACACAGACTGCAGAGTCTATTGCCCGGGCCCTTGGCCTAGCCCCGAAGGCTGCCAGCAGAGCGCTTGAGGCCTTTGCGGAGCTCTATCTGGTCAACAGACTCCCGCACGGTAGAGAGACGGATACAGAAGTCGGTGTGGCCGCCCAAAGCTACGAGCTGATGCACGAGTATCTTACGTACGTCCTTACCGAGGCGCCAGATCCAATACTGCAACGAGCTCGGGATGCCGAGGAGCGGCTGCTGTTCTGGAAGCAACGGATGCACGCTATCTCCAGTCCAGATCCCGCGGCGGCCCGCAGGCGCCTTGCTTCTTTCAAAGCCCTCTTTGCCCAGCCCATCCCGTCCGCTGAGATGCTACGGCTCTGGCGCTTTGCTGGCAGTAGCGATGACCGCAGCATACTGCGGCGCAACTTGCGCGGCTTCTGCTGCAGGCTAAGCGTTTTCCTCCTACTCGGCGTGCTGCTCCCCTACCTCGGCTGGACTGCATGGACCTACACTGATTCTTACCAGATCCACAGAATCCTCGCCGATGCCCCGGTTGATAGCCTGCTTCGGACTACGGACTGGGATAGCAAGAAAGCAGCGGATGATGCCCTTGTCGACTGGGTCCGGGCCCTCATCAAAGCGCGGCAGGATCGCGAGGCGTTCCGCATCGACGCGAGGTACCGAGGCGACAACGAGTTCGAGTCACGGGTCCGGTCGGCGATATCGGTCTCCCTGGTGGAACGTGGTGACTACAAGCAAGCGGTCGGTGTGGCAGCAGGCATACGCGGCCGCGACGCCAGCCTTCACGCACTCTCTTCCTTGGTCGAGTCCCTGTGCAGCAAACAGCGGTACGAGGAGGCCGCCACTGCGGCCGAGCAGATACAGTACCCTGAGAACCGCTCGGCCACCCTCTCATACGTCGTGAGCGCACTTGCGGAGGTGGGAAGGTGGCAGGCTGCTCTTGACCTAGTGGAACGCGTCGATCCCTCGCAGTCCGACCCGAGCTTCAGAGTGGAGGCCTTCTGTGCCATCGCCTCGTGGATGGCCTCGGCTAAGCACGATGATACGGCAGACCAGTTGTGGCGGGAAGCGGCAAGGGGAGCACTGGCAGTTGGCGATCCCGAAGAGCAATCCTACCTGCTGTCTAGGGCAGCATACTCACTACTGCGCGCAGGCAGACTGGAGTGGGCGGCCCAGCTGGCTAATAGCGCCGGGCCCTCCTATGAGAAGTTCCGCTTCATCTCTGATCTCGTCGGCGCTCTTGCCGATCGCCATCAGTTCGACCGCGCCCTGTGCGCCGCTGAGAAGATACCCCAAGCACGGCCTCGGTATGATGCAATGAAACGAGTCGCTTGGTCTCTGCAGGATGAGGGCCGCGAGAAGGACGCCTTGACGGCTATGAGAAGCGCTTTCGACCGTGCCCTCCGCAGTGGCGACCTACATGACCAGGACTTGAGGACCATTGTCAACGATATGGGCAACATGGGTATGGTCGATGAACCGCTTCGACTGTTGTCCCGGATTACCGGAGCGGTGCGCGCTTACGCGATGTGCGAGCTAGGAGGGAAACTGGCCCAAAGAGGCAGACTAATCGACGCGAAGCGCCTGTGGCGTAGAGCGCTAGAGTTGAAGCTAACGGAACGCGAGTCGCCAGACCTGGTGCGAGGCCTCATTCGCGAATCTGTAGCGCGCTCGATGGTTGAGGCCGGGCTGACAAAGGAGGCACTCGCTGTTGTGCTTGGCATGCCGCGAGGCTGGGAGCAGTCCTCAGTGCTTGCCAAGATGGCAGACCAGCTTGTGGGTGCCGGCCAGTACGCGGACGCAGTTGACGTCGCGGGCAGAATCGAGGACCTCGAGGAGCGATCGAAGGCGTTTGCTGGAATTGTCAGGGCACTGGCCGAAGTGGGGCGCTGGGACCAAGCTGTGGAGCTTTCCGCCCGTTGCCAATCAGTCTACTCTGCTCCCGAGGTGCTGACGGACGAGGCCGCGCAAGCCAAAGGGCAACGTGCCACCACGGCCTTGCTCGCCAGAGCCCTAGCCGAGGCGCGTTACCTGTCGGACAAGGACCGGTCACGAGGAACGCGCGGGATTGCCGAGGCGTTGACGGAGCAGGGCCGCTACCGCGATGCTCGGCTGATTGCGCGCACATGCACATCTGCCGACCGCCTGCGGGTGTACGCGCGCATCCTGAGCGACAGTGCCACGCGCGTGGGCGGGACCGACAGGAGTGCCGAACTGAAGCGCGGTAGGGAGGACGACCGCGAGGGGTGGTGGGTCCAGCCGGCCGTCCGACTGCCTCCTACGAACCAGCCGTAGGGCTCCTCTGCCTTCTTGGCAGCTCTCACCGCCTCGTGAGCACCTCTGCGTGTTCTGCGCATTCGCTATAGAAGCGGCGTCAAGTCCTTTGGGGTGTTGTGTTCTCCTGCTTGGATTGGCATACCCGAGAGCCGCGAGGACGGAGTGCGGATTCCGGTGAAAGCGGCCACGCGTTCCGAAGGAAACCGGCCGGCTGTTCCGACTGAAAGCGGCCGGACCGCTTAGCCGGAGCGAAGCGACGAACGCCGAGCGGTGCAAGACGCTGATGAAACTGGCGCGTTGAGCCGTAGCGGGGCTGCTCCGCCAGACCTGACGGTACTGTGAGTCATGGCGACGGCGATCCCATGGCACCGCACCAGCGGTCAGCTTCCCACTGAGCAAGACCCGAGGGGGTGCCGCCACGCCGATGGGTAGCCGGAGTCGCCGGGTGGCCGGCGCCGTCGAGGCGGGATGCTCAAGCGGAGTGGGACTAGAACACCAGTTCTGCGCCACAAGCGCAATGCCGGCTATCCGGGGATTCGCCCCATACAGAGACCAAAGAGGGATGCGATCCGCGATACGAATTGTCTGAGGCGAACCGGACTCGCGGCGTACCACGCGCTCAGGTGAGCCTCGAAGCTGGGTCGCGGCTCTGTGCCCCCTACGTTCAGGTACTTGATTGCCTCCCACGCCGACGGTTCGGTCATGAACAGTGGCAAGAGTTGGTTAGCGACGAGCTCAGTCCCTTCGCGCCAGTAGCGGTCTTCGCGCAGATGGCCGCGCTGCTGCTCATACCAGTGGGCCAAATCAGTGCCTGGCCGGAGACGCCGATGGCCCTCGTTGAGCGCGGTATGCGCGTAGTCTCTAAGACCGGCCGCATAGTCACTCCAGTTGGGGTATGGCGGTGAACTCTCCCACGTCCGAGCCATCCCCAGGAGAGTGAACAGCGAGGCCGCCTCACACACAGCCTCGTCAAACCATCGCTCCTCGCTAGGAAGCACCTGTGCATGATTGCTGAGCACATGGCATAGCTCGTGGATGAACTGGTAGGCGAACTGCGCCCAGTGATGCCCTTGCGCGTTGAGAACAATGACGATATTGCCATCGACCGACCGGTGGGGGAGCGTTTCAGGATACCCTTGTCCCCGATGCTGGACGCTAATCGGTATCACCAGTAGGCCTGGAGTGTACCTGAGCAGCTCGGCGGCGGCAGACCGAAGCACGGCACCAATGTCCTCCACGCCCGCGCCTCCCCAGTCACAGGGCATGACCCTGATCTGCATGCGGTTTGGGCCAGACATCGTAGTGCTCATGTGACGCTCTGCCTCGCTCGTCCTCGGCCCGATGGCACCGGGCGCGGGCATTCCCACCTGAACCGCCCTACCGGCTCTGCTGCGTCCTACACCTTCCGCTTCAGCTTGGCGGCCTGCTCCCGCCGCTGGATCTTGCTGTTCTGGAAGGGCATACTGGACATCTGAGGAATGGCTTTGCTATTAGTCTACATAGCTTTCGCATTGCAGTCCCTCCATTCTGCCAGGTCGTCCTCGGTAAGATCGAACCACCCTCTTTCCGATGTCCACAATCTGTAAGGCGCCTTCAGACTGCTATCGTAGCGGCCCCATTGGACCGAGAAGTACAGGTGAGCTACTCGCTTGTGCCGGTACTGGGGCGTCTCGATAGAGGGCGTAGCCTTCTTGGAGCTGACTGTATCGGCAATGCAGTGTACGAACCAGCGGGCGAACATCTCCAGATCCGTTGGCTTCCGGGCGTAACGGGCCTGGTGGTACACCGAAACCAATGGATGCTCCCTGTTGGCCGTGGGAAACGGCGTCTCGACCGCGAGGGCGTTGCGCGCTGCTCCGATGTACTCGATGAGCAACAGGCCGACTCCCAGGATCGACCTGCTCGTGTAGGTCGCAGGCGCGGCGCTAGAACAGGACGGGGGGAGCGGCCGAAGGTGGGGGGACCCGTCGCCATCACGAACGTCCAGAGCGCTCATGAGCAGCACGGTCGAGTTCATGTACCACTTCAGGTGCGGGTGCTCGTCGCCCTCCTTCTCCCAGTCCGCCAGCTCGCAGCTCGGCCCAACCGCTCTGCCCTCTTGATCCCGCAGCTCGAAGTGGCCATCCGGCCCCGAAACCATACGGAGTTCCCCCAGATCGCGAATCTTGTGCCAGGAGACGCTACCAGACGGATGAACCAAGGGGACCGACACTAGGTCCCACAGGAGCTGGTGAGGAATGGCTGCTGGCCATGCCTTGTGGATCAGTGCCAGGCGCCAGAACGTATCATCGGCCAGCCGCCCACCCAGGAAGCCTGCCAGTTGGCCCCAGAGCAGGCCAACCCCCCTCTGACACAGATCGTAGAGGCGGTCCCACCCCGGCGGGGGGTCGGAGACGAACCGCTCCGGAGGGGTCCTTCCTGGAGTCAACTCCGGCTTAAGGTCTCCTCGAGCGTCGATGAGCGCCGACGGGAGGTGGATGCCTGAGTTGCGGGACCCAAGGCGGTGGGCCACTTGTTCCCTATAGGCAGGCCGGCCCGGGTCGCCAGCGACCAAGATGCCGTCCGCGCAGACTGGACTCGTGTGGACGCGCCACTTCAAAGTCTTCTCGTAGCTTGTTCCTGCGATATCGAGGGACCAGTCGGACGTTGCTCCACTCCTCGCCCCCCGCCATCCGGCCTCGCCGTTCTGGATACAGAGCATGCCATCCGCATCCACGAGGAACGACTCCCTGACGATGCCGCCGAGCGACGGATGGACCTGCGAGAGGCCCTGCTCCAGGGTGATGCGTGTCGCGATGCCGGCCATCTCAAGTAGGGTCGGGGGGGCCTCAGGTACAGCGGGTATCGACACGTTGTCCGCCAACTCGGGTATCTCGCATCGCGCGGTGATTGGGAACTCCGTAGCAAGCGCGTACCCCTTGAGCACCGTAACGAGGTGGACCTGATCTGTCCAGGAGTCAAGAAACGAGGGCCTTCTTCTGGACACAATCGAAACCGTGGTGCCGACGGGCTGGTCGCCACTCCCAGGGCGCACGACCAGCAGGCCGCTGAGGCCGTTGATCTCCACGACGAGTGGATGCCCGTAGCCTCGCCCGGGGCCGTAGTCGCGTCTCGTCGTGACGGTGATACGATCGCCTAGCATGAAGCACGACATGAACCCGATGCCGAACAGCGAGCAGGGATCGAAGTCGTGGCCCGTCGCGGCCAGCCTGGCCCGCTCCCTCTCGAACTCGGGGGATCGGTAGAAGCTCCTCCCCACCTTCGTGAAGTGACCCCGGATGATGTCCTCGTCCATCCCCGAGCCGTTGTCGCGGCACTCCACCACCTCGTACCCGTCGCCATTCACGAAGTGGCGCATTTCGACCGTACCGTCCTCCCAGGCCAGCTCGCTGCTGGCAAGCAGCGCCTTCCTGTAGCGCAGCGCGTCGAGGGAGTTCTGGAGCAACTCGCGGATGCACAGGTGCGGCCGAACGTAGAGTTCGCCCATCATGAGAAGCCGAACTACCTCGTCCCGGGACAACCCGAACTCCAGATCGTGGTAGTAGTAGGCCTGGTCCTCGGGCTCGATGCGTGTCCGGTCCACCTGAACCGGCAGGTCGAGCCGATAGCGGGCGAACTCCGCCGGCTGTGCCCGACACGCGTCGTGACAAGCCGCCAGTTCCCGATCAACCCAGTCCATGTATCGCCGCGCCGAAGCTTCGTAGGCCGGGTGCTTGCAGCGCATGGTGAACTGGATCAGATCTGGCGAGATGACCCATCCCTGCACGGAGCGATGCTTCTCCCATTCCGCCACGCTGACATCACTGGTGAAATGGATGCTGCGCAGCAGCGGTTCCGGAGCCCGATCCCGATCGAAGTCGAGGATGTCCGCGAGGCGCAGGGCTACCCCGAGGTACGCCATGTTGACGGCTTCGGTGCCGATCCGCTCATCGAATCGGAAGCCTGATTCAGGCCGCAGGTCTTTCGCAGCCAAGCTGTGCGACTCGCAGAGACGGGCAACGAAGAAAGCTAGGTTCACTCCCTGTGTTTCCAGTCTCTTGTCGTTGCCATACCGCTCGCGCACCAATGCTCCCGAGCGCTCTGCGTGCGTGCCTCTCAGGAAGTCAGTGAGCATCGCCTGATCCAACTCCGCGATCAGGACTGCTAAGCGGTGCCTCTCCTCCTCAGACACGCCCTGGCTGCCCAACTGCGCGCTGATCTCCCCGTAGTTCGGGTGATCCACCCGCCACGTGTCCGCGTGGAGCTGGAGGGCCTGCTCCCCCCTGAGCGCTGCATACTCCTCGCCCGATGGAACCATCCCCTGATCGTGGAAGAACGCCGCCAGAATCAACAGAGCTAGCTCCGTGCGGTTGAGCTGGTCCACCTGCGCTCCCAGCACCTTCGCCATCAGTTCGGTCGTTCTCAGCAGGTGGCGCTCATCGTGAAGCGTGTACTGCGGCGCGTAGGCCGGCATCGCTTTCATGCGGTCTGCTGCCTCGCCGCAGACCGTCTCCACGTTCCCGGCCAGCGCCCGGTCCAGCGTGTCTAGGCGTCGCCAGAGCCTCGCATCATGCAGGTCGTTGATCGGGATCACTCGCGTCATCTGACCTCCCTCGACTTCCCCCGGTGGCTCAAGGCCACACCGTTCCCGAAATGCCCAACGATGTCCCTTGTTGCCCGCTTCGCGGTCGTAGCGGCTCGCAGTGGAAGGCATGCATGGCATTGCGCACTACCATGGCGGTGACCGCCGCGACGAGCTTCAGGAAGGCCTCGTCAGTCAACGACGGGACCTCGCGAGCTCGCTACTCCGCGTGCGGCATCTTGGGCCATGGCTCACCCGAATCGAATGCGGGGTGCCGGGGCTCGCCAACTGGTCTTCCATACTCGAGGCGCCACTCTTCGATTTGCCCTAGGAGCCTCAACGCCGACTCTTTCCGCCGCTCATCTTTGGTGGCCATGTCAAAGAGCTTGGCCCTGATTGCGTTGGAGCTTCGAGGTTCAAGAGTATAGGTGCCTTGGCTCTCGCCGTACGGTCGCCTTTCGACAAACGCATCTTCGAGCTGCCTCAGTATCCCATGGGGAACGGGCATGCTGACGGTGTCATCGATAAGAGTGAGACCAGCAGAAACAGCCTCCACATCTCCAAGCTGTCCGACAACCTCCGCGAGCAGAGACCGTTTCGCTGGTGGCAAGCTGAAGTCACAGAGCTGAAGAAGCCGTTGCTTGATAGTCCGATCTCGCCGAGCCAGCTCAACGAGTCGGGCTGCAAGAACATCATGCCTGGAGAGATCGACCTCGCTAGGCAGCCCGGGCAATCGTGGATCGACGAAACTGAGCAGCAGATCCCGCGATTCAGGAGTGTCCACGGCAGCCACCCCGTCAATCCATGCGTCTCCGAGCTGTTCCGCACGCGCCTTGTCCGACCCGAGTTCAACAAGGAACGGCAGCGCTTGGTCACACCGGCAATGCGAGAGTGCCTTCACTGCTTCTCGCAATTGATGGCCGTAGAGCCGCAGCTCGGATACCAACTGACGCATTCTCTCGATGCCCCTGGCAGGGTCATCCACGAATGGCAGAAGGCACAGGAATCGCTCCAACAGCCACGCGTCTTGCTGCTGCATGCCATGCTTTCGGCATCGCTCAAGGAAGGAGTCCAGCAGAGTCAGGGTCTTATCTGTGGGCAAGACGACACCGTTGAAAAGCAGTGCTTCAAATGCTTCGACGCGTGAGTAGTTGTCCGATTCGTCCGGAGGCGACATCACCTCGAAAACCAAGTCAGCCGACCCATGGCTGTCAATCGCTGCAAGGGCGACACCGAGGGCTCTCAATCTGAAATCGTAAGGACGTTTCTGCTGGGCGCGAGAGCGTTCCTCCAGAACTGCCTCTATGCGGCTCCTCAGGGCGGCTGCGTAGCGCTTTCGTCGTTCCTTGTGAGGTTCTTCCTGAACTCCGGCACGTGCCTCCCAGATTCGCCCGTAATCTACTTTCCGTAGCAATCCATCTTTCGCCGCGGGCGGAACCACCAGACGAGACAGCTCAGTCGCAACGTCGCGCTCATACTCGGGCTCGTTCAAGAGATCCAACAGGAGCGCATCTGAGCTCACTGGGTCAAGCTTGATAGCAGCCCGAATGTGCCAAACCGACCAGCTCGTGACTGCGCCGTTCCCCAACCTTCCGCGATCACCTTGAGCGCGGGCGGCCCGTCCTCTCCTGACTCTCTCAATGTCGGCCCGGATCAGGTCACGCATTTCGGCCATGTCCTCCGGTGCGCCAACCGATGCCAGAACTGAACCGACGTTCGCCTTCAGCTCGCCCCAGAAATCATCCTGTTGAAGCGCAAATGCTACAGCATTCTTGAGATAGGCACGGAACCGCTCTCGCAGATTGGGGTCAATCCGATCTCTGAGTTCGGGGGCCGGGCGGGCGGCGATACCGAAAACGCGGGCAATGACGTCAAGTTCGACTCTGTCTACCTCCTTCGAGAAGCGATTCGATATACCAGCGACAGAAATACTCGCTGGCAAGGCCCTCAGCAGCGTTTCGAGTTGCCTCTCGATGGCCCGTTCGAACTCGTGTCTTTGGTCCGGCGCATCGGCTATGGTCCGGCGGAGGTCGCAGAGCTTCACAAATGTCCGCTCGACCATGGAGACATCGGCGCCGGCGGCCAGCACGGCGATGATATCGTCGAGATGAGTATGCTTGAGATCCTCCTTCTCAAGTCTATGCAACAGTACCTGCTCTAGCCCTTCAGGAACAGCGGTGATCATGTTGTGCCAGGACTCGCCCCGCAGAAACCCGCCAGCGATCTTCTCAGCCACCCAGGCGCTTGTCCACGGCGCATCCGTGTCTCGCACAATCTCCAACGCGGGCTTGATGACATAGTACGCCTGGTGATCGTCGATCTTTCCAGTAATGCTGTCCAGGTCTTCCTTTATGTGGTCAACCTCTTTGGGTGCTCCCATTTCGAACATCCGCAGCAAAGTACTCAAACGTGCGAGTGGATCAGTTGCTTTCGCCCAGCGCTGTTGCAGTACAGCTATTGCCCGAACCCGAAGCGGTTTCGGAACGAACTCCGGGGCAAGGCGCTCCGCGATGAAGTCGAGAGTGGGCCCGTCGAGCGAGTCCAGGGACTGGGCCGCGTCTTCCTCCGCCCCTATCCAGACAAGCCCCTGAATGGCAGCTTCTCTCACCTTTGAACTCGGATCGGCCAGTGCAAAGGCGGCGACCTCTGGAGCATATCGGTGATGAAGAAGCTCGGAGACGAAAGTAACTCGCGCCGTCTCCCTCCAACCGCCGACCGTATCGCGCCAGCCCGGGCCCAGACTCGACACATGAAACTCATCCCATCTCCGATATGTGCCAAGGGCGACCTGCTGGTTATCACTGGAGACTAGCGGCTCAATGATGTCCCTGAAGTCATCCGATCCACTTGCCAGCATTCCTGCGAGTGCGTAACTCCTCCAAGAGGCGTCGGAGGCTGCGTACAATGAACGCAGCCGATCGCTTACCGTGGTCCGAACCTGCTTCCAGACATGCGGGCCGCAGAGATACGCCAGTTCAGCGGCGAAGACGGGATCGACGCTCAGTGCCATCGTGACAAGGAGCGTTCCTGCCTCAACAGCACACGTTCCGTTCGTGCCACCGGAACGCCCTCGGATATCGTCTCCCAGTAGTCGCAGGGGCTCAGCCCAGGCTGGCTCATTGACGTACAGTTCCGTGAACTCCCGTCTCTTCTCGTCATCCGCTTCTGGCAAGACTTCGAAGAGATGCTTGTCGATGCCGACGGCTGCGTAGAACTCCTGAAATTGCTGATGTTCGAATCGAAGGGCAACTTCCGGGTACTCCTGCCGCTCCAGAATATGATGCGCGCAAAGGGTACCCAGCACGCTGCTAGGGTCTGGTACCGTGGCTATCTGTCCGGAATCCTTCAGGGCGGTACCGACATCGCTGACAACTGGACGCGCTCTCTCTTCGGGGATGCTGGCTCTGCCCTGCGCGGTCATTCTGATAGCAAGCTCGCGAAGATAATCCCGCGCCCGACCAGCAAGCGTGGGCTGCTGTAGCTGATTCCGGTGCTCGCCAGACTGTTCCACCAAGCGTATCACGGCGGCAAGGACACCGATCTTCGTCGATGGGATGGGCGCGCCTGCCTCGAAGAGCGATGCTACTTCCGAGAGGAAGAAGGGTGTCCGGGTCAGATCGTCCAGCACGGGATCGCCATCGAGCCTACGGCGAAGCTGGTCGGCGCACACACTCAACCGAGCCTTTAGGTATGCAGCGCGCTCGCGCCTTGTCAACGTGAGGAGTCTCGCCCGGACAGCTCCAGGTAGCGGCGGGACAATATGATGAGTTCGTGTTGCAACGATAATCCCCGCGGCCGGAAACTCCCGCTCCAGTGTTCGCAGAGCGCTCTCAGCGTGAGGGAACTTGAATTCCCCAATCTCATTCCAACCGTTCAATAGGAAGGAGAAATGCTCGGCGGTGTACACTTGCGCCAGCGCCACTGCATCTAGCGAACGAGCCTGGAACTGAGGCATACCCGCTATGAACTCAAGAATCCCGCTCCTCGACTTTGTCCAAGCGGTTAGGTCGATCAGAAACGATATCCCTCCTGCTGTGACACGCTCTTCTGCGAGCTGAATGAGAGTCGTTGTCTTGCCGCGACCGGCGGGGCCCTCCAGTACAACGCGCGTTCCCTGAAGCAGCGCAGCGGCAATGTCGCTCAGTTGAAGGACCTCCGCAGCATCCCGTCCTTCGGGCTCAAGCCTACGTGCCCGCAACTCTACAAGCGGCTTGCCAGCGAGGCGCCGGGACCAAGCAGCAGTTGTCTCTGCTGCCGCCTCTTTCACTCGTTCAACCAGCTCTGACAGCATGGGCTCAACGTCCACGTGGATGCCGAGGTGGCTTTCCAGAAGAGAGGCATTCCCCGGGTCCATCAGCGACGTGATGAAGTATTCACGCGAAATGATGGCCAAGTCGTAGCCAAAGTCCCTTTCAATCTCTTCCGCCCACGCACTCCACCGTTCGTTCGAGACGGGCGATGGAGTCGCAAAGATCATCTTGGTTATGCCCCTGAAGTTGGCCTTCACCTTCGCTGCATCTGAGCGGATTTTGGCAATCGAAGCGGTGATGGAGCATGCGAGAAACTTTCCCTCGCCATCAGCAGCGAAGGGAGCTTCTACGAGGGCATCGGCGCCCAGATCTCTGTGGCGCTCGCACGGGATCAGGTCCGGCCACCTTTTCCTGGCCAGCACGACTGCCAAGCCCTGGAACCTCATTCCTTCCTCATTGGAAATGAGATCGTCCAAGGCTCTTCCGATATCTGAGCGAAGGATTGCCATTCAACTCCCGCTACTGGCCGCGTCCCGTCAGGTAGCTCAGATCGACCTCACTCCGGCATCAGCCCTGGCCGCAGCCGCAGCTTCTGGCGCAGTCCCTTGTCGATGTCGCCCCAATGCTCCGTCAGCAGATCGACGAGTTGCTCTCCGTCAATGGTGCCTATACGCGGGAAGCCAGGCTCGAGTGCGATCTCGCGCGCCCTCCGCTGGAACTCGCCGGTGGTGATGAACACGCCCTGGGCTCCTTGCGGTATGCTCGCACGGAGCGCCTTCACTTCGGCGGCACCGATTCTCGCGCCAAGCTGGTACCGCTTCGCCTGTGCATGAACCTTGACCCTCGCCATCCCGTATATGTCGATCTCACCTTGCGCGTCCACGCCGCCGTCGCCGGGCCTGCCCTCGTGCTCGGCCTCAAAGCCAGCCGCTCTCAGGAGGTTGGTGATCAGCAACTCGAAGTCGTGCGCATCAAGCTCGAGAATCCGCTTAAGCACTGCGCGATGGTATGGGAGTGAGACATCTCGCGTCGGCTCATCAACCGGACTATGACCGATCACCTGAAGGAATGAGTTACGCTGGTCGGGGTCGCTGATTGAGAACACCGTCTGCCACGCTCGCAGAGCGTACTGGAGTGGAATGGAGAACTCACTCCGCTGCGTGACTCTCTCGGACCACTCGACGGGGCGCCTATGTTGGAGCGGACAGGTGGCGTCCCCTTCGACATACTGGTAGGGTGCATCACCAAGCACTCCGTAGATAAGCTGGTCCGAGCTAAGCGTCGGCGTGATGACGTGATCGCCTGGGTGCATGTCGAGGAGGAAGCGTACCATGTTCCCAACATGCTGGCCGGCCACGTTTGGGTTGGTCTGGTGGGGATGCAGATCGGCATATCGGGCCTGGATCGCCTCCCTTGTAGCGCACCCAGAGAGATCCGCGTTCTTCTCCCAGGCGTACGCCACGTAGCCGCCCTGGCGAAAAGCGTCGGCGTACTTCCCACCCTCCGCCCGCACGCAGTAGATGCCGGCCATCCCTATCACCCTCGCGCTGCGGAAGTGAACTACTCGACGTCCAGCCGCACTGCGTCCGCAATCCCCAGATCGCTCAGCGCCTGCTCGATCTCCCGCCTCGCGGCTGCGGCGCTCTCGGTGGGAATGTCGAAGACCGCCTCGACGGTGAGCGCCAGGTTCTCGCCAACTCGCAGCTTGGGGATGAGCCGATGCCCCAGGCGGTTCCAGATCTCCGGCGGCACCTGACCGCGCAGCCGAATCCGAGTGACTGCGGTCGGCTCGGCACCTGGAACTGGTCCAGGAGCCGGCCCGGGCTCTGGCGGTCCAGGCGGAGGTCCTGGCGGCGGACCCGGCTCCGCCGGCACAGGCGACTTCAGCGCGGCCGCACGCTCCTTGCGGAGCAGGAAGACCCCTGGCTCGAAGGTGATCTCCTCTTCTCCGACGGCGTCGCAGAACCAGATGCGCTCGAACGTGCCGTCCGGCCTCTGTCCATAGGCCAGGCCGAAGTCACCGTTCGCCACGAACTTGGGGATCTGGGTTCGCAGAACCGAGTCGGGATCTCGCAGCCGCGTAAGCACACCGTTCACGAAGCTCTTCCGCAATCCCTGGAGATCCCAGGCCCCACTCTCCCTCAGCGCCGGAGGCCAGTTCCGGTCGAGGTATCCCGCCCCGATGGAGTCGTTCATCATGCCTTCGGACTTCAGCGCGCTTACGATCCTGCCGGTGAGGGACTCGCCAGCGCTCGCATGACCCGCACCCAGGTCAATGACACGAAGCCCAGATTCCTCGTGGGGATCGGCGACCACGACGAACCGGTAGTCGGCCCAGATCTCGTCCTGTGCCTCGTCCCTCGCCGTGCTCACCTGCCCAGAGACGCTGGAGCGCTCTGACGACTCGAACTCCCCGGCCAGCGTGCCGTCGTCTATGTCCTTCTTGACCTGGGTCCAGGCCAACCACTCCTCGACCTTGTCTTGCAGCCCGCGTCCACCTCGGCGTACGCACCAGACCAGTGCTCCCGGGTAAAGCCTGTCCGACTCGCCCTTCCGTCGCGTCCAGGAGAGTAACTGGTCTCTCAGAGCACCGTTGCCCTCCCACTCCACATCAGGAGGCAGGACAACAACTGTCAGCTTCGGGGTGTCGGGAAGGGACGCGCCGTCCTTGAAGATCTCTACGGGCAGGACCGCGCCCTTCTGGAACTCGATCTTGATGAGAGCGTCCATCTCGCGAGCTACCTGACCGCCCCTGCTTGCATCCAGCGACGCGCGCCGGTCGTTCATGACCTTGCGCAGCGTTGGCTTCAGCCCGAAGCGGAATCCGTCCGACCCCGCCCTTCGCAGATAGAACCCACGCTTCTGGAGTGCAATCGCGGCGTTGTCCACGGTGGTTGTGTCGGTCTCGGGCTCCCCGAGCGCGAAACGCAGCTCTGGCAGATGCGCCACCTTCTCAGTCATGCCACCGGTGGACTCGAAGAAGATGGCCGTTCCGACGCGTTGGTGGATGTCACGAAGCGCCCCGGTGCTCCCTGCGTCCAAGGTTCTCGCGTGGCTGTGATCCCCGACCACATCAGACAGCAGTGCCGGTTCGAGGCGCTCTTCGCCCAACTGCCCGAGCACCGTGGCTCGGAATTGAGGCAAGTGCAGTGGGGCCGACCCCAGGGTGATGAGCGGCTCGCGGCGCGCCTGGCGATGCGATTCCTGGAACACCCACGAGATCCACTGAGCGAACATCGCCAGTGTGCCGCGCGTCCGCTGGTAGTGCACCAGGGACTGCCACTTCCTCTGGAAGACGGTGAGCGTCGCGGGATGGAACGGATAGCAGGCCTCGAAGCGGGACTTCAGGTACTCCCGTGCCCGCGCTTCGCTGGCAGCCGAGTCCACGGCGGTCCACTCAGGTGGGAGTTGGGCGCGTCGCTCGTAGCACCAGTCCGCGTATGCCTTGGACACCGATCTTCGCGTCGCCTCGGCCCCCAGATTCTCAAAGAGGCGGCGCCGGACGACCTCGCTGATCTCACTCTCGTCGTTGGCGATCAGGTCCTGCGCCACCCGCCGGACGACTTTCGTGATGCGGTCTTGCCATCGCTGGTCATGGTCGGTCATCTCCACCTGGCTTCGCGGCAAGCTGATAACCGCCGCGCCGTGGCTCGTGCCCGTCATGGCGACAGTCAGGTTCTGGATGAAGGCATAGAAGGGGTCCGCCAGGTCGCGGTAGCGGTTGACGAAGTTCAGGACCTCGTCGAACAGGACGAGGACACGCCCACCCGCGGCTTCGAACAGCCTGGAGAGTGACTCGGTTCCTGGCGGCGTCGTCGAGGCGCGAGGTCCGAGCGCCCTAGCGCCAGCGTCATCGGCCAGTTGCCGAGCGACGTCGAGCCACGGGTTCTCCCTGCCCGGTTGCGGGTCCCACGCGTTCCCCACGAAGACAGCAACCTTGGCCGGTGGCACTTGTCTGAGGCGCGCCTCAGACAGCGCGCGCTGCACTCCGCTGTCAGATACAGAGTCTGAGGGATGCTTCACGAGATGGTAGAGGGCTGTCAGGGTGTGGGTCTTCCCGCCGCCGAACTGCGTGACCAAGGTGAGGACAGGTGGGGTGTTCTCCGTCTCCCCGGCAAGGCGACGCAGCACCATCCCGCAGTAGTCGGAGAGCGCCCTGGTGAAATAGGTGCGAGCGAAGAACTTCCGCGCGTCGCTGTAGTCCTCGGGGGCAGTCCCCGCGACGACCTGCTCGAGGGCGATCGCGAACTCATCTGGGTCGAACGAGCGTCCTTCGCGCACTTCTCTCCGCGGTGTTACGACCCTGTACCATGGGTTCATCGGTTCTCTTCCTCCCTCACGCGGTCAGAGGACATCTCATCGAGCAGCCGAGCCCCGTCCGCGGTCAGCCGACACATGTTGAGATACCCGTCAGGTGAGTAGCCACCTGCTGCCTTGTACCTTCGGTACGTGAATCCGTCAGTGACGATGACGTCGGTCATGGCGCCAATCGCGTTGAGGTACTCCCGGGCTTGCTTGAGCGCGTCCAAGCTTGCGGCCCCGATCTTCTTCGCTTCCATCACGAGGTGCAGGTTCTCTGGTAGGCGCGGCAGCCTCCTGAAGAGGGCCACGTCAACTCTCCTCCACTCGACCGCGATCTGCTCCGGCCGCCAGCCGAGGGCCCGCGCCAGCCGAACAACCAGATGGCCCACAAGCTCGCTCTCGGACGGGGGCTCACCGAAGTGCTGTCGTACTCTGTAGAGCTGCCAGAGGTCCTCGGCCTCCGCGATCAGCTGCCTGATCTGCGGCCGACTGTCTTCCACGATGGGCTGCTCGGGCGGTAGGGCGGGCAATGGTGACGAGCGTGCTGGCCTCGGCGCCTGGTCCAGCGCCGAGCGGGCAAGGGCAACAAGCGCCGCACTCGTCACTGGTACGAATGGGCTGTTACCGGCCGGCAGCAGTCCGTGCTCTCGCCCCTGCTCCACCGCAAACGGATACCAACGCACCCGCCGCGTGTGCCGGAGATCGAACCCATCCACGTCCTCGAACTGTGGCAGGTACTCGTATGGACCAGCGATCTCGCCGACCGCGATAGCGCGTTCTCTTCCGATGCGGAGCACCAGAGCATCCCCGGCGGAGGCTTCCCGAACGAACCTCCTCACATGCGCGGGGAAGATACCCTCCGATAGTCGGTCTGGTGTGGCCTCGCTGGTCTCGCCAGGGCCCAGCAGCGCGATGCTGAACTGGAGCATCAGCTCAGCAATGCGCCGCCTCTGCGACGGTACCGTTAGCTGCCAGACCGGCATCTGCTCCCCCCTCATCTAGGCACCGCGGCCAGCACCGCGTCGATCAGCCGCTTCTCCTCACTCGTCCTCGGGTAGAGGGCGGAAAGGGCGTTGGCCAGGCGGAAGAAGTCGGGGCTGCGGTCCTGCTCTTCGGCAAGCAGAGCGCGGAGCGCGCCGGACTGGCCGCTCGCCTGGAAGAGCATGGCGGCGTGCACGCGGTCGAGAGTGGTCGGCTGGCGTCGGCGGTCAGGCTCAGGTTCACCTGCACGGCCTCTGCGACGAGCGGCGCGGCCGCGGATCGTCGGCACGGCAGCCGCCTCTTCCTCGGGGAACAGCCCGAGCTGCAGGCTCCTGACGCGACCGGATTCAAAGGCTTCGGCGACAGCGGCGGCGCCTTCCTCCCCGAAGAGCTGGCGGGCGCGGTCGGTGACTGGGATCAGCCGCACTACGCCCTTCTCGATCTCGATGATGCGGCCTTCCCATTCCTCGAGGTGCATGCCCAGGGGCTGGGCAAACCGGCGCGCCACATCGTAGATCAGGGCATACCCCTTACCGCGGAGACGCGGAGATGCAGACGACTCCTCCGACTCGTCGGCTTCCTCAGGCTCATCATCGTCCTCTCCGCGCCTTGGCGTCTCTGCGGTTCGGCCATTCTCGCCGTTGGTTGCCTGGAGGGTCCACAGGAAGAGGGCAGTCAGGCGGGCATCGTCCTCCAGCGCGGCGGCTGCCGCGCCGTTCTGCGCGGAGGCCTCGGCCACCCCGAGCACTTGGCGGAGTGCGGCGCGGCCGACCGCTTCCCACACGTAGGACAAGAATCCGCGCTGCGCCGCAGGCGACTTGCCGGCAGGATTCGGCGCCAGCCCGACCTCTTCTCCCTCGGCGGTCTCTACCTTCGGGTACCGGCTGAACAGCTCCATCGCCGGGCCGATACAGGAGAACACCAGGTCAGCGCCGCGAATGCCCTCGCCAGAAAGCCGCTCCATCCACTCCGCCACGCGTCTGGGCAGCTCTCGCAGGATGCTCTCCCAGCCACCGACAGGCGCATCGGCGGACCGAGGACGGCAGATCAGATGGACGCTGGCCGCGAGAGCGGCGGAATCCCGGGCGCGCAGACGAGCGCCCATCTCGGTGGTTACCGGCCAGGAAGCAGTGATCACCCAGCCAGCACGACGCATCCCTGACAGCAGGGCTTCCCACCCCTCAGTAGTCTTGTGAGCAAAGACAACACAGGCGACACCATCCTCCCGGAGTATGCGGCGCCCTTCTCCGAAGGCAATGGCCATGCTGTCCTCGAAGAATGAGCGATCTTTCGGACGACCGTCAGCAGTGGTCTTCACTTCGTCTTGAACAATCTCCGGACACTTGGGTGACAGCTGGCTTCCAGGCTCGAACGGGTTCCGCAACAGCGGGTCACGCGGGAGAGACCTCTGGAGCCATACCAAGAAGAAATCCGATAGGTCGGCGTAGGGTATCGCATCGTAGTAGGGAGGGTCGGTAAACCACACGCCGCAGGTTTGGTCGGGCAGAGGGCAGGAAGCCGCATCAGCCAGTTGAGATGAGGCCTCTGTCTTTGCAGCGAAATGCGTGTTCGCGATGCCGTCTGCCGTCCGTTCGTAGGCACTCTCAAAGGAGCCGCTTGCATGGGAGACGGGCACGGCCTCGGCCCAGTCCCATGCCATGCCCATTGCCGGCCGCGCCAGAAAATGGACGGGGCACTCGGCATCAGGCTTCCACGGCGCGAGAGCATTCCCCAGATCGGCAGTCTTGCCCACGGCGAGCGCGAGTAGCCTGGCGGCAGATCTGTTACGATGTGCCTGCGACAACCCGCGTATCTTCCTCGCCATGGTGAGCAACGCCAGCTTCTGTCGTCCCATGAGAAGGTCGCCCCACGTTTCCATGCCGTAGTTGCGTAGTGCAAACGCCCGCCCTGCACCCGATCCGCCTCCAACAGGTGATGGCTCGTCTGGCACCGCGCCGCGCGCCAACTTCGCGACTGCTTTCTGGGCTGTGAACACTGCGTCGTAGTCTCGCTTTGTGGGAAGGCGGTAGTGCCGGCCGGCAGCGTTGTGGTTGAGGGTCACGACGGCAAGGAGGAGTGCCCCGCCGATGCGTCTCCCATCCTCGTCGAACACGGTATCGGCCCCGCCGCGCTGGGCGGCGAGCTGCGCCCGCACTCGTGGCGCAGGGAGCACGGTGTTGCAGCAGGGACAGGTGGCATTTGCCCGCGCCACCGTTGCCCGCGGCACTTCGGATTCCGACTTCGGCTGGAAGATCTCGAAGTCCACTCGCGGTGGCCTGCCCTTGGGGCGCTTCACTGTGTAGTGCAGCGCGCGCCTGCGGCTTGGCTTGTTGCAGAGCCAGAATGAGCGAGCGAGCGGAATCTCGGCCCCGCAGTTCGGTGACTCGCACCGGACCGTCCGCGCCCAGAGGTAGGCGATTGGCCTCGACCCGTCGGGGTCGGGTGGGTAGTACTGGGCGAGCTCCTTCTCGGCCTCTGCCTTGATCTCGGCCCCAACGCGTCGCAACTCGTCGGCAAGCTTGGCGCCGTGGCGAGGGATGTCCTCCAGCAGCACTTTGAGGATGAGGCATGCGACAGGATTGAGATCGCTCGCGAATGCATCGCAGCCGACCCGCAGGGCCTCCAGTGGAATCGAACCACCTCCGGCGAAGGGGTCAACCACAAGCGGCGGCTCCTCACCATGGGCCGCCTTGACGAGCGCGCGTGATGCTTGCAGGTAGGCCTCGGTGGTGGAGTGGTCCCAGTTGGCGAAGTCGGCGATGAAGGTCAGCAGGGCCTTCCGCAATGCCTCGTCGCTTCTCATCGCCCCAACGTTCGGGAGTCCCTTAAGCGCCGCTCTTGCCTTCGCTCTGAACTCCGCCGGGCAGTGCGGGTCGCAGGGATCGGGCAACAGCAACCCGAGCAGCACCGCTCGACAGGCCGCCAGCGGCCGCCTCGCCCACCACAAGTGCAGTGTCGAAGGGTGACCATGCCGAATGGACTTCTCCCGCGCCGAGTGCCGGCTCACCGCCGCAATCGGGAAGTCCACCTCGGCGAGGCGTTTGCAGTCACGGGGGATCATCTACGTCGCTGCCTTTTTTGCTGAGCGAGTCTTCCTTCTGGCTTTCTGCCCGAAAACCGGCTGGGGCGTGCCCAGCAGACTCAGCACAGGATCGTTCTGAACTCTTCCTGCCTTCCCCAACACCAAGAGCATGCAGTTCCGCTTCGCGCGAGTAACCGCGTTATACAGCAGCCTCCTCTGCTGTTCTTTGTCAGGAGGTAACTTGTATGTCCATAGGATGAAGACGTTGTCGAATTCGCGGTTCTTGGCCCCATGGACCGTTGTGAGTATCCTTGGCGGAAAATGAGAGCAGTATGCTCGTCTCTCATGGATCACCACATCAATGTGACGAGCCACTACGTCACGCGGGATAGCCTGCAGACCCCTAAGTCGGGCAAACCGTTGCGTGCGGCTCACTACGTGGCTGCAGACAGAATCGAGCTCCGTCGTCGGACAGACCCAATGTGAATCGGGCGCGCCGTTAGCAGATTATGTCCCGCCCGTAGTGTAAGGTTGGGCGGTCCCTCTCGCGTATCTTAGGCCGCGACACGGCCCTCGTCAACTGAGATCTGCGACCGGTCGCTAAGCGACTGGCCTTCGTCCAGGAGGGCCTT
>Ga0315280_10001398_pt1 | contig 41833 bp, 35 predicted proteins | sample YL17G06_40_MG_FD_203697 | JGI IMG/M metagenome (GOLD analysis project Ga0315280, IMG submission 203697) | Sediment microbial communities from Yellowstone Lake, YNP, Wyoming, USA - YL17G06_40 | ecosystem: Environmental > Aquatic > Freshwater > Lake > Sediment | place: USA: Wyoming | collected...
AGATCGAGGACATTGCCCGCGAAGGCGACGGCATTGCCAGAGTCGAAGGATTTGTGATCTTTGTACCCGAGACACAGGTCGGGGACCAGGTCAAGATCCAGGTTGACAAGGTAATGAGGCGTTTCGCCATCGGCCGCAAGGTCTGAAGCCAGGCAGTTGCTATCGAAATGCCGCTGGTTTCTGTGAACCAGGATGCTATCTTTGTTTTTATGGTGTATTGGCGAATGCGTTTCACTTCCTAGTGCAAGCCATCGCGGCCATAGATCTCCAGCATTATGCTAAAATAGGTGCAGCCAACCAGCCATTTTCATCAGAAGGCTCGAACGCTCGATAATTTATTAATGCAGCCTTAATAAATCATTGAAGAAAAAGGGCAGATCAGGAGCGAAGAATCTCTTCCAGATCCTTCAGGAAGAGGTTGACGTTCTCGCGGGTCATATGCGTCATGAGGATCAGCCGCAGCGCTCTATTGGGCTCGCGGGTCATGGAGACATGCCAGTCGCGCTTCATCAGCTCCTCTCGCACTTCTGCCGTGGAAGGCACCTTCAAGGCCACAACGTTCATGACGGGCTCGATAAACGGCTCAATTCCGATCTTTCTCGCACCCAAGGTCAGATGCCTGGTCAGGTCCATGCAGTAGTTGACCATCTCTTGGAAGCCCTCGCGGCCCAGATGCCTCATCACGGCGTAAGTGGCAGCGGCCGCGGCGCCGCTCCTTGTTCCCGTCAAGGACGCCTGCCTGGCTTTGGTGAGATAATGCGTCTCGGTCTCCAGGGCATTCATGCAATCCTGGCCGCGGAAGAGAAGGCCGCCAGCAGGGATGGTGCTCATTCCCATCTTATGAGGATCGATGGTGATGGAGGAGACGCCCTTAACCTGGAAATCCCAGCGCCAGTCGCCCTCCAGGAAGGGCAGAACAAAGCCTCCGAAGGCCGCGTCCACGTGTAAGTGAATTCCCCGCTCCGACGCCAGTCGAGCTAGGCCCTCGATGGGGTCCACCTGGCCGAACTCAGTGGTTCCGGCAATTCCAACCAGCGCCACGGTATTGCCATCCACCAGAGACTCCACCGATCCAAGATCGACCTTGAGGTTCTCGTCCAGATCGGCTTTGCGCACCTCCAGACAGAGCAGGTCGCCGATCTTGTCGAAGGAGAAGTGGGCGGAGGCTGGCACAACGATGTTTCCGTTCTTCCTGCCCGCCTCATTCCTGGCCGCCCGAATGGCCTGAATGTTCGATTCTGTTCCGCCGGTGGAGATGTAGCCTGCCACGTTGGCGCAACCAAGCAGCTCGCCCAGCATGTGCACTACCTGCTGCTCCAGATCGGCCACGCCAGGGAAGAGACCCGGATCGCCCAGGTTTGTCTCCAAAAACAGGTCATGAGCCCTTATCGCGATGGGATGAGGCCTAGTGCACATGGTGGAGAAGAATCTGTCGTAGCAAAAGTCGCGAGATCTCGTCTCCTCCAGAATGCACATGACCTCATCCTCAGAAAGGGCTTTGTCTCTCATATCAGCACCTTCGGGCTTTTGGCCCCCGGACTAATCCCTGTTCCTCAGGGCCTTCAGCATGAGGATCTTCTCGGACCTGGCCACAGTCTCCCGCACCACGGCTACGGCATCGATGTTGGCAGAGATGCTGGTGATGCCGATCTCCACGAGCCGCTTGACCATCTCCGGATACGATCCCGCCTGACCGCAGATGGAGGTCTTGACCTCGGCCTCATTGCAGCGCTCCACCACGTACTCGATGAGCTTCAGAATGGCAGGATGCAGCTCGGTGTAGAGCTCGGCCACGTTCTCGTTGTTGCGATCCACGGCCAGGGTGTACTGCGTCAGGTCGTTGGTGCCGAAGGATACGAAGTCGATTCCATCCTCGATGAAGTCCTCGATGGTGAGCGCCGCGCCGGGTGTCTCGACCATGATGCCCACATCGATTCTCTCCAGGTCCAGGCCCTCCTCGACCATGATGGCCTTGGCCTTCTGGAACTCGCGGACGTGTTGCACCATGGGCAGCATGATGCCCACGTTGGAAAGACCCATCTCGTGCAGCTTCTTGAAGGCCCTTACCTCCAGGCGGAAGTGATCCGTCTCCGTAAGATCCCTGCGGATGCCGCGCCATCCGAGCATGGGATTATGCTCATGAGGCTCGCCTTCTCCGCCCTCCATGGCCCGGAACTCATCCGTGGGTGCATCCAGAGTGCGAACCCAAACCGGCTTGGGATAGAAGGCATCGGCTACGGTCTTTACGCCCTTCACCAGCTCATTGATGTACTCCTCGCTCTTTTTATTCTTGATGTACCAGTTGGGAGTCTTGCCCAGGCCCAGGATCATATGCTCTATGCGAAGCAGCCCGACGCCGTCCGCTAAGGTCGCAGCAGCGGCCTGAGCCCTGTCAGGCTCGCTGATGTTGACCTTGATCTCCGTGGCAGTGATGGGCTTAAAGATCACAACGCCTGCATTCGCCGCAGCGGCAGGCTTGGAGGCCGCGGCCAGAGCCACACGGCCCTCGTAGACCATGCCTTTGCTGCCGTCTACGGTTATCTCCATATCATCTTTCAAGACCGAGGTGGCCTTCTTGGTTCCTACCACAGCGGGACAGCCCAGCTCGCGGCTCACTATGGCGGCGTGGCAGGCCATGCCCCCTTCATCGGTGACGATGGCTCCGGCACGCTTCATGCCCGGAACCATGTCCGGCATGGTCATCTTGGTGACCATGATATCGCCCTGCCGGACCTTGTCCAGCTCCCTTCCGCTGGTGATTATCCGAACGATCCCGGTGGCTGCGCCCGGCGCGCCTGCGAGGCCGGTGAGCAGCACTTTGCCGGTGCCTTCCGATTGCGCGGCGGGCTTCTTGTTGCCAATAGTAGTAATAGGCCGGGATTGGAGGATGTAGATCTTGCCCTTCTCCACGCCCCATTCGATATCCTGCGGGATGCCGTAGTGCTTCTCCAGGATCTCGGCGTACTTGGCCAGCTCCGCTATCTCGTTATCCGTGAGAACCGTTGCCTCTCTCTTCTCCTGTGGGACCTTGACACTGACCGTCTTCTGGGTCTTGGGATCCCTGAAGATCATGATCTCCTTGGTGGCGACGTACCTGCTCAGAATATTCTTGCTATTCCGATCTACCACATAGTTATCCGGAGATACGCTGCCGCTCACCACGGCCTCACCCAGGCCCCAGGCACCTTCTATGACCACCAGCGGCTCACCTGTGGAGGGCTGGGAGCTGAACATCACGCCGGACTTCTCGGAGTCCACCATCTTCTGCACAATGGCAGAGAGGTTGACCTTATCATGCTCAAATCCCTGCTCCACCCGGTAGAAGATCGCCCTGGCCCCATAGAGAGACGCCCAGCACTTTCTCACAGCGTTGAATACATCATCCGCTCCTCGCATGTTCAGGTAGGTCTCCTGCTGGCCCGCGAAGCTGGCATCGGGCAGATCCTCGGCGGTGGCGCTCGATCTCACCGCCACGAAGACCTGCTCGCCTTCCCGCTTGCAAAGCTCTTCATAGCGGGATCTTATGGCCTGCTCGATATTCTTCGGAACCCTGGCCTCCATGATGAGCCGCTTGGCGGTCTCCTCAGCCTTGTGAAGCTCTGCCTCTTCATTGACATCCACCTTGAGGGCATCGAATAGCTTCTCGGCAATGCCCGCCCTGTTGATGAAATCCCTGAAGGCCTGGGCAGTAACGGCAAATCCGCCCGGAACCGGCACGCCTATATTTATCATCTCACCCAGAGACGCGCCCTTGCCGCCCACAACGGAAAGGTCGTTCTTACCGACTTCCTCCAACCAAACAACAGCACCCATTGAATCATCCACCCAAACACATTAGTCCCGGTATCTGCCCACCCTTCCCTCTCTACCTTATATCAAGCTTTCACAGGATATATAGAATATATACAAAAGGATATATCCGCGGGGGCATTACACTTCCATAAGCATGCTCAAACGCTTTTCAGGTGCAGCGAAGGCAAAAAAGATGCTGCTCGATCGATGCCTCCCGGTCAAACGCACACATCTGCGGGCGGGCCCGCAGGCCGCAGGCCGGGTGATCTGCGAAGATGTCTTCTCCCCTGTGAACCTGCCGGGCTTTTGCCGCGCAGCGATGGACGGCTTTGCCGTGAGATCCCTGGACACAAGAGGCGCCAGGCCTTCCGCGCCGGTTTATCTGGAGAAGTTCATTTCGCTTCGGACGGGCATGGAAGTGCCGGAGGACTTCGATGCTGTAACGATGCTCGAGGATTGCGAGCTGCGCGGCGATACCTTGGAGATCACGACAGAGGTTCACCCTTACAAAAACGTCTCCCAAATCGGCGAGGACATCTGCCGAGGAGATGCGGTCTTCCGAGAAGGGCACCGCCTTAGACCGCCGGATGTCGCCCTGCTGGCTGCACTGGGAATTTGCGAGGTCGGAATTTATGTCCGGCCAAAGGTTTCCATCATTCCCACGGGAGGCGAGATTGTTCCCATAGGCGCCCGTCCCCTGCAGGCCGGAGAGGCCTATGAGATCAACGGGCTGATGGCAGAGCTGTATGTGGAAAAATGGGGCGGCGCGCCCAAAAAAAGGGAGATAGTGCCCGACGATCCGGACAGGATTCGCGAAGCCGTAAGATCCAGCCTGGATGCGGATATGATCATAATCATCGGCGGAACTTCGGTGGGAGAGAAGGATTACGCCCCTCGCATGCTGGCGGAGATAGGCGAGCTGTTTGTGCACGGCGTTCGCCTTCAGCCCGGCAAGCCTACGGCCTTCGGAATAGTTGATACCAAGCCGGTGATATGCCTGCCCGGATATCCTGTGGCAGCGCTCTCTGATCTTTACCTGTTCGTCCGCCCGGCCATCAAGAAGATGGCTCATCTAGACGACGCCATGCCCAGGACCTGCGCCAGGCTTGCTCGCAAGATCGCCTCGAAACCGGGATACTTGAGCATAGTAAGAGTTGCCCTCCGGGGCGAAGAGGCCGAGCCCATCATGGTCTCTGGAGCGGGCATCCTCAGCTCCGTGGCGCGGGCGGACGGCTTCGTGATCGTGCCCGAGGAGCGAGAAGGCATCGAGGCCGGGGAGATGGTGGAGGTGTGCCTCTTTGAATGAGGCGTGTTTGGAACTTCCTGATCCAAAGCTACTTGAGCGCCAGACAAATGAGGTTGATTTAAATTAAGCCCATTGGCGTCGATTTCTTATAGGAGCAGATCCCCGCCAAGATCATGAAATGGATCTACCCCGATTTCGAATTTCGGCCCAAGCGGCCGCTCTTCCTCTGCATCATCTCCAACACCGATACCGGCAAGATACCGGGCATCAGCGCCGCCGGAACCACGCCGGAGCTTACCGACTACACGCCCGGCGCCGACGCTGAGCTGGTGGAGACCAACAAGATCATCACCATGCCTGAGCTGCCCGAGGCCCCGGGCGGCTCTCCCACTCCGGCCATAGTCACCAAGGCCGCTTTAAACTTAACCGGCATTCCCTCCCTGTTCGTGGCCTCCGGCCTTCGCAAGAAGCCGGCCATTCCCTACGTAGAGCTGGGCGGATCGGCGGGCAGCGATATCCGCCTGCACAGCGCCGTGCCGGACGCTCAGGCCCTCTACGAAAATGCGAGCCTTCTTGGGAAGAAGCTGGCCAGGCTTTCGGACTGCGTCTTCATTGGCGAGTCCATAGCTGGCGGCACCACCACCGCTCTGGCCGTCCTGCGGGCTCTGGGCTACAGCGCAAACGTTAGCAGCAGCTTTGCTTCCAATCCCACGGAGCTGAAGCTGCGAGTGGTGGATGAGGCAATGAAAAGGGCAGGAATAGCGGAAGGCAGTCTAAAGAATGACCCTCTCCGGGCGGTGGCCGAGCTCGGCGATCCCATGATGCCTGCCGCTCTTGGACTGATGCGCGGGCTCAAAGGATGCAAGGTCGTGCTGGCGGGCGGAACCCAGATGGCCGCCGTCCTGGCCTTGGGAAAAGCCCTGCAGATCGAAGGAGACATCTCCATCGCCACCACCAAATACATCGTGGAGGATAAGACCGCCAGCTTCCGGGAGATCGTGGAATCGACAGGCTGGCCCTACTACTACGTCGATCCTGGCCTGGAGATGTCCAAGATACCGCCGGTGCAGATCTACGCTCAGGGGTACGTCAAGGAGGGCGTGGGCATGGGCGGGGCCGCCCTGCTGGCGGGCATCTATGGCGTGCCGCGAGAGCGGCTTGTGGAAGAGACCGACCATGTGCTGATGACCGTCGAGCTGCCCAAGAAGTAGAGGGCCCATCCGCTTTCTGAAAGCCCAATTTTTCCGGAAATGAAAGCTGCCGTTCTGATCTCGCCCGGCGTCCTGGAGCTCGCCGATCTCCCCGATCCAAAGTGTCCGGAGGGCGGAGCCCTCATCAAGGTGAAGGCCTGCGCAGTCTGCGGCACAGATGTCAAGATGCTGCAGTACGGCCACAGAGACCTGGCTTATCCGCGCGTCCTGGGGCATGAGATGGTCGGAGAGGTGGCAAAGATTGACAGAGACTGCAAAATAGCAGAGGGGGATCTGGTGCAGGTCTGGCCGGGAATCGCCTGCGGACGGTGCAGGTCCTGTGGGAGAGGCGAGGACAACCGCTGCCAAGAGATGAAGATCCTGGGATTCAACCGCGATGGAGGCTTTGCCGAGATGCTGGCCCTGCCGCCGGAGTGCATCCTCAGGGGACTGAACGTGTTACCAAAAGGATTCGACCCAGTCCTGGTTTCCCTGGCCGAGCCCCTGGCATGCTGCATAAACGGCCAGGCGCAGGCCAAAGTCAGATCAGGAGATGTCGTCCTTATCTTCGGAGCGGGTCCCATCGGCTGCTTTCATGCGCTTCTGGCAGAGCACCTGGGAGCAGCGAAGATAATAATAGTAGAGAAATTGGCAAACCGGATCCAGGAGATAAAAAGACACACCAGCGCCATAGGCATTGAAGCCTCAGAGTCTCTGCCAAGCATCCTGGCCGATGAAACCGGGGGAGCAGGGGTCGACGTCATTCTAACCGCCACTCCCGAGGTCAGAGTGGATGACGCACTCGTCAAGCTGCTCGCTCCCGGAGGAAGGATCTCTGTCTTCTCCGGTCCGAAGACTGGAAACTACGAAGAGCTGCTGGATCTGAGGTCGCTGCACTATCGAGAGCTGACGATCGCCGGAGCTTACGGCTGCTCCAGCCGCCAGAACAGAAGAGCTGTGGAGCTTTTGATCTCAGGGGAGATCAAGGCCGACTGGATCGCGACCAAGAGGACGACTCTTGCCAATATTCAGGATGCATTGAGCCATTCTTCCCAGAGAAGAGGGCTGAAATCCGTTATCTGTAGGGGATAGGTGTTGGAATGGAAGAGAGTATTAGGTACTTCGGAAGCAAGGTGGACGCGCTGATAAAAGGCCAAAGCCTGACAAGAAGAGAAGCCAGTGACCTTTTCAGGCAAATCCTTCAAAACGAGCAACCAGATCTGCAGCAAGGCGCATTCCTCGCCGCCATAACTGCCAAAGGCGCGACTCCCCAGGAGATCGCCGGTATCTGGGAAGCCATCTACGAAATAGACACTGTGAAGGTCCGCCCTGAGGTGGAGGGTCCTCTGGCGGAAAACTGCGGCACAGGCATGGATTCCATCAAGACCTTCAACATCAGCACTGCTGCCTCCATAGTCGCCGCAGCCGACGGCATAAAAATGGCAAAGCACGGTGCCAGGGCCATAACCTCCCAATGCGGAGCGGTGGACATTCTTGAGACGCTGGGTGTGGATGTGGACTGCGATGTCAGTCTCGTCAAGAGAAGCATTGAGCGGGCAGGCATCGGCATCTTCAACGGCATGAGCGGCAAAGTGCACCCCCAGGCCCTGTACAGGATTCTATCTCAGATCCGGTTCGGGACGATCCTCAACATCGCCGGGTCCCTGGCCAACCCGGCTCTGCCCACCTACGGCGTGCGGGGAGTCTACTCCAGGGAGATGGTCATGCCCATTGCCAAGGCTATGAAGGAGATCGGCTATCGAAGGGCATTCGTCGTTCACGGAAGGAATGCAGATGACAGCCGGGGCATGGATGAGCTGTCGACCCTTGGCTCATCCTCAGTCGCAGAGCTGAAGGAGGATGGAGAGATCGAAGAGTTCACCGTCTCCTCCGAGGAGCTGGGCTTAAAGAAAGGAGACGAATCTTCCCTCCTTTACCAGAAGGACAAGAGGACCGAAGCGATAATGCTGCTGAGAGTTCTTTCTGGAGATGACACCAGCCACAGGAGAGAGATTGTCTGCCTGAATGCTGCGCCCTTGCTCTACATCACCGGGCATGCTGCAAATCTCAGAGAGGGCATGGATAAGGCCGCAGAGATCATCGACAGCGGAAAGCCGATAAAGAAGCTGAAAGCCTGGGTGGCGGAGCAAAACTTGGAGCCAAAAGAGCGGCTGGAGAGATTGGAGGATATGCTCGTGCTGGCATGCTCCTAGCTGGGAGATGTTTCAGCCGGGGTTATCTCAGCCATACATACTTCAAAATCTTTACCAAAGCGTTACTCATATCTATCAAGGAGTTGCGAGTTACCTCTGGTGTGATCCTTGGACTCTGAGCTGGAACACTGGTGCTCTGAACACAAAGGAATATTGCTGCTCACCATAGCCGCTCTAGTCCTTATCATCTATTTTCTCTTTCCTTTCCTGGACGGCGTAATCCTCGGCACGGTCTTTGCCTATGTGGGCAGGCCTATCAGGGATAAATTCCGCCAGAGAAGACTGGGTTCCTTCGCGGCCTCCATCTGCATAGTCGTACCCATCTTTCTCATCCTGGGTCTGGGCATGGTCGAGGTCGCCAACCAGATCATAATTCTGGCTCATAACCAGGAGGCCTTGAGGGTGGCCCTCGGCACCTTGATGGAGCAAGGTGCGGCGGATCTTCCTTGGGTGATGAAAGATATATTGGCCAGCAGCCTGGAGAACGCGGTGGGGATAGTCGCGCCCATTGCTGCATCCATTCCCGTTTTCCAAATCGGAAGAGTGGTCTCTTTGGGGATAATCAACTTCATAATCTCCATCCCGGTCTGCTATTTTGTGCTGGTGGACGGAGAGAACTTCGTGGAGTCGCTTATCGCCCTTCTTCCAGAGAGAGACGTAGAAGCCTACTGGAAGTATATAACGCGCATAGACAGGATACTCAGCGGGATCTTTATCGGCACGATCTATACGTCCATTCTGGGCAGCATCATAGCCGCCTTCATATTCTATGGCTTTGGCCTGCCCAGGCCCTTTGCCCTGGCGAGCATAGTCTTCGTAGCCGGGATGGTGCCCTTTCTCACTGCCTGGGTGGTGATTGTTCCCGTGGCCCTGTACAAGTACGTCACCGCCGGAATGGGTGAGGCTGTGACTTTTTTCCTGATAGCCTCAGCTCTGATCTACCTCCCTTCCGAGTTGCTCATCAGGCCTTATCTCGTATCCTCCAAGTCCTCCATGCATCCACTGCTGGTGATGCTCTCTTTTCTGGGGGGTGCTCTGGTGGCAGGCATCGGTGGATTCTTCCTGGCCCCCGCGATCATGGGAGTGATCGTAGGAATATACCAGGTCAGAAGGGAGGAGATGGCGACGCCTAAAGAACAAGACGACATGACTGATGCCGTTTCGGCATAGTGCAATGAAGTTCTACATAGAGACCTTTGGCTGCACCGCCAACTTCGGAAACTCGCAGGATACGGCGGATGCCCTGCAGGTGATGGGCCATCAGCCCTCATCTCTGGAAGATGCAGACGCGGTGATAGTGAACACCTGCGCCGTGACGGAGAAGACGGAACGAAAGATTCTGCGAAGGCTTAGCCAGCTGCAGGGAAAGCGCTTGGTAGTGGCCGGATGCCTCTTTGCAGCCCTACCGGAATCGCTCCGCCCGATAAGCTGCCGGGAACGTCTGGGCCTGCTGGATAGATCTGCCGCGAGAAAGATCGCAGATCTCTTCGAGGACCCCCTTATGACCGGCCCCAGTAGCAGCTTTCAATGCCCTCCGCGAGTCCCTCTCGCGGCCTGCCAGGACCTCTGCGGCGTCGTCAACATCGCCGAAGGCTGCAACGGCGGCTGCAGCTACTGCATAGTCCGAAAAGCCAGGGGCAATCTGACCAGCCGCAGGCCAGAGGAGGTGGTAGAGGCGGTAAAGAAGCTGGTAAGCTCAGGTAATGTGGAGGTCCAGCTCACGGCCCAGGATACGGCAGCCTACGGGCGCGACATCGGAACCAGCCTTCCGGAGCTGCTGATAGCTATTGGTGAGATCCCGGGCAGGTACATGGTTCGGATCGGGATGATGAATCCAAATACTGCCATGTGCATAATGGATGACCTTGTGAATGCTTTGAGAAGCCCAAGGATCTACAAGTTCATCCATTTGCCAGTCCAGTCTGGGTCCGACCAGGTCTTGGAGAGGATGTGCCGCGAGTACACAGCCGAAGAGTTCATCGATATCTGTCGCCGCATGAGGAAAGAGTTTCCACACATGAATATCGCGACGGACGTCATAGCAGGGTTTCCTGGAGAGAAGAAAGAGGATTTCGAGGAGACCCTCCGGGTTATAGAAATGATCATGCCGGATAAGGTGAACGTAACCAGGTACTCCAGAAGGCCCCGCACGCGCGCTGCCCAGCTTTACGACATGCCCGATCGCATTAAGAAAGAGAGGTCCAGGAGGATCACCAGGCTATGGCTAGAGATAGCCGACAGGCGCAACCATGGCTATATCGGATCGGCACTGGATGTCCTTGTAACCGAAAGAGGAAAGGACGGCAGCATGAAGGCCAGGTCTTTTAATTACGGAGGCGTAGTCATCAAAGGCCCTTCCTCATTGGGCACCTGGCAGAGGGTAAGGATAGCCAGCTCTAATCCCTTCTACCTCACTGGCGTTTCGCTGCCTCGCGATCAGGATGAGAGGACTTCATCTGATTGATGGAATATTACAGTGTTGTTGAGATAATGCGGTATAAAGATACGTTTAGTCTAAAATTACAATTTTTTAATATGTAATTTGTATATAAATTCTCGATATGCGACACCATTAACCTTATTAATAATGAACATTATTAAACATGATGAATGCTTCTTTGGCTTATAGGCTTTTCCGATAGCATTTTGGAAAATGTCCTCTGAGATAGGACAGCGACTGCGCTCGTCCGTCCACGAGTTAGAAGCCTGGCAGCATGTAAAAAAAGGAGGAAAGAATTTGGCTGAAGAAACGGTAACAACTAAAGTTCTCATGGAGGAGAAGAGAGTATTCAAGCCTCCAGATGATCTGGTAGAAAAGTCCAATGTTTGGCAGTGGATGAAGAAGAAGGGCTTCACCGACGAGAGGGAGATGCGAGATTGGACCTACAAGAACTACGTCGACTTCTGGGACGAGATGGCTCTCCACTATGCGGACTGGCACGAGCCCTACACGCAGGTTCTCGACTGGAAGCCGCCGTACGCGAAGTGGTTCGTGGGAGGCAAGATCAACGCTACCTACAACTGTGTCGACAGGCACGCCAAGTCCTGGAGGAAGAACAAGCTCGCCTACATAGCCTATGGAGAGCTCCCCGGCGAGGTCTGGAAGCTCACCTACGGCGACCTATACAGAGAGGTCAACAAGCTGGCCAACGGCCTCAAGAGCCTGGGCGTGAAGATGGGCGACAAGGTGAGCATATACCTCCCGATGGTACCGCAACTGCCTATCGCGATGCTGGCCTGCGCGAAGATAGGCGCCATCCACAGCGTGGTCTTCTCAGGCTTCAGCACTGGAGCCTATGCGGGTAGAGTGTTAGATTGCGAGTCAATTGTATCGATCACCATCGACGGGTTCTACAGGCGTGGAAAGGTAGTGGAGCTGAAGAAGCAGGCAGACGAGGCCCTGGCAACCTGCCCCCTTGTCAAGCACCAGATAGTCTACAAGAGGGCTGGAAATGAGGTCCCGTGGAACAAGGGCAAGTGGAAGGATATCTGGTGGCATGACCTATGTGCGAACCAGAGCACCGAGTGCGATCCGGTCTTCGTGGACTCCGAGCACAGGCTGTACATCCTCTACACCTCAGGAACCACGGGCAAGCCCAAGGGCGTCGAGCATGTCCACGGCGGATATATGGTTGGGCCGCCTCAGACCCTGCACTGGGTCTTCGACCTGAAAGAGGACGACGTCTGGTGGTGCGCAGCAGACATCGGATGGGTCACGGGCCACAGCTATATCGTCTATGGTCCTCTCAACCTCGGCGCCACCTGCGTCATGTACGAGGGATCGCCTGACTATCCAGACATCGGAAGATGGTGGTCCATCATAGAGGACTGCGGGGTGAATGTGCTCTACACTACACCAACTGCCATTAGGATGTTCATGAGGGCGGGCGAGCAGTGGCCTGCCAAGTACAACCTGAAGAGTCTCCGGCTGCTGGGCACAGTGGGCGAACCGATAAACCCGGAGGCCTGGATGTGGTATCGCAAGAACATTGGCAGGGACCAGCTACAGATCATGGACACCTGGTGGCAGACGGAGACGGGAACCTTCGCCATATCACCGCTGCCGATCACGCCGCTGAAGCCAGGTTCGGCCACACTGCCGCTTCCAGGATTCGGCGTGGACGTCCTGGATGATCAAGGAGAGCCTGTTCCGGTGGGTTCGGGCGGCAACGTAGTACAGACCACTCCGTGGCCAGCCATGCTCAGAGCCTTCTACAAGGACCCTGACAGGTACTTCAAGACCTACTGGGAGTTCTACTGGAAGACCCATCCCGGCTACTACCTGGCTGGGGATAAGGGCAGAAGGGACGAGGACGGATACTTCTTTATCCAGGGCCGTAGTGACGACGTCCTGAAGATCGCCGGCCACAGGCTAGGCAACTCCGAGATCGAGTCTGCGGCTGTTAGCCATCCGGCAGTGGCTGAGGCTGCGGTCATCGGCAAGCCGGACGAGGTCAAAGGTGAGGTCGTAATCGTCTTCGCCTGCCTGAAGGAAGGGGTCAAGGAGAGCGAGGAGCTGAAGAAGGAGCTGAGTGCGCACATCAGAAAGGAGCTCGGACCGCTGGCTACGCCAGAGGCGATCTACTTCGTCAAGGACGTGCCCAAGACCAGGTCTGGCAAGATCATGCGCCGTGTGATCAGGGCCAGGGCGATGGGCCAGCCTACAGGCGACATCTCCACACTGGCCAATCCAGAGGCAGTGGAGGCCATACCGAAGATCGTCTGATCCTTAACCTCCATTTTTTTTGCTTATTGCCGGCCAGCAAAAGTCAGATCGGGATTTTCAACATTATATCAATTTTTTATTGAGATTTTTTTCTTTCCTCATTTCAATCATTATTAATAATTATAATGATTAAACATTAAGAATTCTCCCTCGCGATAGGTTTATTAATGAAAAAACATGGTCATGATCATACATTATTTAATCTCCAAGGAATCAATTGGAAGGATCGGGGAGGAGCCCAAGGGAGTTAAATGGGAGATTTCTAACCTGACTCATTCTAAAAAGAGGAGGAGATACAGCAGGAAAAGAGGAGGTAGAAAATGGCTGAGGAAAGAGCAAAAGAACAGACTTCTGTTTTAATGGAAGAGACTAGAGTATTCAACCCACCAAAGGACTTGGTCGAGAACTCCAACGTCATGAAGTATATGAAGAAGAAGGGCTTCAAGACCGAGAAGGAGCTGCGTACATGGTGCTCCAAGAACCTGGATGAGTTCTGGGGCGAGATGGGCAGAGAGTATGCCACCTGGTTCGAGCCGTTCACGCAAGTCCTTGACTGGAAGCCGCCATATGCCAAGTGGTTCGTAGGCGGTAAGGTCAATGCCACCTACAACAGCGTTGACAGGCACATGAAAACAGCGGTGAAGGACAAGGTCGCCTACATAGCCGTAGGAGAGCCTATCGGTGATACCCGGATGATCACCTACGCTGACCTGTACAGAGATGTGAACAAGTTAGCCAACGGCTTGAAGAGCCTGGGTGTCAAGATGGGCGACAGAGTCTCCATCTACATGCCCATGATACCGGAGCTGCCCATAGCCATGCTGGCGTGTGCCAAGATTGGAGCCATCCACAGCGTGGTCTTCTCAGGCTTCAGCGCTGGAGCCTATGCGACTAGGGTGCAAGACGGCGAGTCAGTTGTATCGATCACCGTGGATGGATTCTGGAGGCGCGGAAAAGTCGTACCGCTGAAGGAAGGGGCTGATGAGGCGCTCCAAACCTGTCCCACCGTCAAACACCAGATCGTTTATAAGAGGTGCGGAAACGAGGTCAAATGGAATCCGCGAGACATCTGGTGGCATGACTTGTTGAAGGGTAAGTCAGAAGAGTGCGAATGTGAGAAGCTGGATCCCGAGCACAGGCTGTACATCCTTTACACCTCAGGAACCACAGGCAAGCCCAAGGGCATTGAGCATGCCCATGGTGGTTACTGCGTGGGAACACCCCAGACCCTGCACTGGGTATTCGACCTGAAGCCAAACGATGTGTGGTGGTGCACGGCGGATATAGGATGGGTCACCGGTCACAGCTACATCGTGTATGCTCCGCTAATGCTTGGCGTTACCAGCATAATATACGAGGGATCTCCTGACTTTCCGGACTTCTCAAGATGGTGGTCAATCATAGAGGAGCACAAGGTGTCAGTCATATACACCGCGCCCACCGCCATAAGGATGTTCATGAAAGCTGGGGAAAAGTGGTCGGACAAGCACAACTTGAAGAGTCTCCGGCTGCTGGGCACTGTGGGCGAGCCCATCAACCCCGAGGCTTGGATGTGGTACAGAAAGCATATCGGCAGGGACGAACTTCAGATTATGGACACCTGGTGGCAGACCGAAACCGGCACCTTTATCAACTCGCCGCTGCCCATAACGCCGCTCAAGCCGGGCTCCTGTACATTCCCACTGCCTGGATACAATGCGGAGGTCTGGGACGAGGATGGAAAACAGGTACCCACTGGCCAGGGTGGAAACGTGGTGATCATGACGCCCTATCCAACCATGCTCAGGGCCTTCTACAAGGACCCAGCCAGATACATGAAGACCTACTGGGAGTACTACTGGAAGGTGGCTCCGGGAGTGTACAATGCCGGGGACAAGGGCAGGATAGACGCCGACGGCTACTTCTTCATCCAGGGCAGGGTTGACGATGTGCTGAAGGTGGCGGGCCATAGACTAGGCAACTCCGAGGTCGAATCCGCGGCTGTGAGCCATCCGGCGGTGGCCGAGGCAGCAGTCATCGGCAAGCCCGACGAGGTCAAGGGCGAGGTAATAATTGTCTTCGCTATCCTCAGGGGAGGATTCCAGCCATCTGAGGAGCTTAAGAAGGATATTACCAAGCATATAAGGAACACCTTGGGTCCTATTGCAATACCGGAGCAGGTACATTTCGTCAATGATGTACCCAAGACCAGGTCAGGCAAGATCATGCGCCGGGTCATCAAGGCCAAGGCCATGGGCCTGCCGGTGGGAGATATCTCCACTCTGATGAATCCAGAGGCAGTAGACGGGATCCCGAAGGTAGTCTGATCGGGATCTCGCATTTTTTTCCCTTCATTTTATTTTTGAATGAATACCCCGCAGCTTGCAACTTGGGGCTTATTACCGGTATGAAGTTAAATGCCTCCGAATCATATCCTGGTACTCCGGCATGAAAAGTTCCCCGCCAGATTTGGAATACTCTAGCCCTCTAAAAACAGCCGCAGGAGTGCCATCTCCTGCTTCACCCATCAGCACGTTGGCCATCCCGGCGATCTCGTCCACGACAGCTTCTAAAGTTATTTCTAGAGCCTTACCATGAATATCTCTTTCGCCGCGCCAGTCACGCAATGCGCCAATGCCAGACCAGCCAATCGCAACGCCCGCCACACCGCAGCGAAACGGCCTCCCGCAGGTATCAGTAATTATCACAGCGCATTGTTTGCTCAGCCTTTTGCGAATTTTATCAGCGCTGATCGTCGGATTCACAGGCAGGAGGAGAATTCGATCTTCTCCGACGTTGGACTGATCAATGCCCGCGTTGATGCCAATATGCCCGAACTTAGTGCTTAGAAGGAAATAAAATGCCCATTATTTAATGAAATGCATTTAAATATATTGGCACCAGATAACGATTCATCGTACGTTGCGGACGCTAATTTGAGTAAATTATTTTCCTTCAATCCCTTAGCAACCACCGTGCTGGCAATGCAGAGGACATCACCGTCCTGAAGCTCGAAGAGAGATTCAATTAGGGAGGCGAGATCATCGCCCTCCCTAATCACCGGCAGACCTCGGACCAGGAAACCCTGCATCTGAGCCCTCATATTTTCCTGATCCAACCCAACCGCCTATCCCCGAAGTATTATTGCAAGATCTACTTCAAAGTTCGACATACGCTGCAGCATCACCAAGCTCTTCCTGGATCCTTAGCAGCTGGTTGTACTTTGCCGTTCTCTCGCTACGGGCTGGGGCTCCCGTCTTCAGAAGTTCCACGCCAAGGGCAACAGCCACATCGGCCAGAGAATTATCCTCAGTTTCCGCAGATCTATGGCTGGCCATAATCTTGAATCCCGCCCGGAAGGCCATCCTAGCCGTATCAAAAGCCTCCGAGACAGAGCCGATTTGGTTGAGTTTGAGCAGGAGAGCATTGCTGGAATGCATTTCTATGCCCTTCTTCAACCTCAACGGATTGGTCACGTAAATGTCATCTCCCACGATGATAGTATCGGGCAGCCTGGCGGTGATCTTGGCGAAATCCTCGTAGGCTTCTTCCTCTAATGGATCTTCCAGCAGGATGATGGGGTAGGCGGCCACAAGATCGGCATAATAATCTATCATCTCTTCGGGGGAGAGGTTCTTTCCGTCAATATAATATGTGCCATCCTTATAGAAGCTTGAAGCAGCCGGATCTAGGCCTATCTTGATCTCTTCGCCGTAGCCAGTTATATCTAGAGCGCCTAGGATTGCATCCAAAGCATCCCTGGTCTTGGACAGTGGCGGAGCATATCCTCCCTCAAAGCCCACGTTGGTGGCACCAACACCATATCTGTCCTGGAGAATCTTGCCCAAAGCGTGATAGGTTTCTACGGCCATGCGCAAGCCCTCGCTGAAGCTCTTTGCGCCAACGGGCTCAATCATGAACTCCTGGATAGAGAGCTCATTTCCGGCATGTTTGCCGCCGTTGAGGACATTGAAGGATGGAACAGGTAACCTGGACGCGCTGACGCCTCCAAGATATCTGTAGAGCGGCATACCCAAAGACGAGGCGGCAGCCTTGGCCACACCAAGAGATACTCCCAAGATAGCATTAGCACCAAGATTAGCCTTGTTCGGGGTGCCATCCAGTTCTATCATCAGCTTATCGATTTCACATTGAGCCAAGGCATTCATTCCAATTATCTTTGGGGCTATCACTTCATTGATGTTCTTGACAGCCTTTAGCACGCCCTTGCCACTGTATCTGTCCCCACCATCGCGTAGCTCCAGAGCCTCGTGAACGCCTGTGGAAGCTCCGCTGGGAACTGCGGCCCTGCCGAACCCAGAGCATGTCCAAACATCAACCTCGACCGTCGGATTTCCTCGTGAGTCTAAAATTTCCCTGGCCTGAATCTTCTCGATTTCCAAAGACATATTCAAATCTCCTCAAATTTTTTAAATATGTAAACCATTACAGCGATCGTACACTGCAAAAAAAGCAAGCCAGCCATTGTAGCGGCATTGAGCCTCTTTGAAGTTCTGATGGGTTGGTTCTCCCACATAAGACGTCGATCACCGCTCAAAATGGCGCTTGCCAATTTAACCAGAGCGTTTGAATGCTGATGTCCTGCCAGTATCATCCCCTACCCTACCATTTTCTTGGTAGTGGTCATCAGCCTCATTGGCAGTTTGAGCATCTCGCCCAGGCGGACCTCATCGCCTAAAAAACAAACTGAGATAGGTATATCGAGTAATAAGAGTTTCCATTATTCAAGCAGGCCGAAGGATTGATCATTAATAATAGCATGATTAAGTCTACAGGAGGGGCTTTATGGTCGAAGGCACTAAGAAGAGCTGTATTTTCTGTGATATTGCGGAAGGGAAGGCACCTTGTTACAAGATCTATGAGGATGAACTCTCATTAGCCATACTCGATATCAATCCCTTCTCAAAAGGGCACTGTCTTGTCATCCCCAAGAGGCACGTACCATGGTGGCATGAGCTCTCTGAAGAGGAGAATGCCAGCCTCTTCAGGGTGGCAAAGATCGTGGCCGAGAAGATGATGAAGGCCTTGACCCCCGACTTCGTCTGCATGTACGCCCGCGGCAGGAGGATACCTCACACCCATATCTTCCTCGTTCCTACTTACAGCGGAGACGTGCTGGATAGATTTTTCAATGCTCTGGAGTTATTCCAGGAATCGCCACCCAAGCTGACGGCTTTGCGCGAGAAAAATTCTATGGAAGATGTAGCCGAGCTTCTTAGGAAGACGGACTAAGAGGGAAACGCATGTTCCCTGCCAGAAAAGTAAATAAAAGGCAGAACCGATCTTCCAAATCGATTGCTCCGTTACTTCATTTTTAGAATCACGAGTGCGCCTGCCACAAATAGAATAGCGCTATAGCCGAATCCCACACCTGGGGCGAACGAGGTCCACAAGAATCCAACCATGATGCTGGAAACGAGATCTCCCAGACCATTGATCGTGGCCAGCACGCCATAACCAGTACCTCGCAAATCATCCGGCAGAAGATCTGCGGCCATGGCTCCCTCCAGCGCATCCTCCGCCGCAATGAAGACGCCACCCAGGGCGAAGAGCAGTCCTAAATACCACACGGATGGCACGGCCACAATCCAACCGAGGGCCATCACTGCGGCTAGTGCATAGCCTGCAGCTAACAAGCCCCTCTTGCCCACTCTGTCTGCTAGGGCACCTATCGGGAAAGAAATCCCAGCGTACAAAATGTTATGAACAACATACAGGAGGATGGCAGTCTGACCGGCAGCCGTCGCGCCCATGGTGGGCGTGAGGATCTCTGCAGCACGCAATGTTAGGAGACTGTGAGCAAAATCGCCGATACCAAACAGCCCTACTCCAATCAAAAAAAATCGGAATTTTAGGGGCATAGCCTTTACGGAGGAGACAAAGCTCTTTTTGTTAATCAGCCCTTTAGACCGCTCCTTGACCAGGGTTAAAAATGATATGGCAGACAGTACCCCTGGTATCAAAGTTAACAAGAAGATCTGGCGATATGTCTCCTGGGTTGCCTCATGGCTTGCAAACATAGTCAGCAGGATCAATGCCAAGGCCGGACCGAGCACAGCCCCCAAGGTGTCACCCATTCGATGGAACCCAAAAGCTCGCCCCCATGCCTCTGGAGAAACTGAGTCCGCAAGCATGGCGTCCCTCACAGGCCCTCTTACACCACGGCCCAGCCAGCCAGCGGAGCGAACTAATAGCACTTGTGGCCAGGTGTTGGCAAATGCAAACAGGCCAGTGGTTAGACCAGTCAAGAGATATCCAGTTAATGCAATTGGTTTGCGCATACCAATGCGATCGCTGGACCATCCTGCCCCGAGCTTGACAAATGAGGATGTAGCGTCAGCTACACCTTCGATTATGCCCAGCGCGGATGCAGGCGCGCCAATGGAGATCAGAAAGAGTGGCAAAATGGCGGTGGCCATCTCATGGCCTGCATCGCTTAAGAAGCTGGACAGTGCCATGCCCAGGATATTGCGATTGAGCCAACCAGCGCTAGTTGAAGTGGATTTTACCGACACCTACCAACACTCCTTATTTCGGCAGGTGTCATCAGCCTTGAAGGCAGTTCAGGCATCTTGCCTGGGCGGACTCCATCGCCCGAATATCGGCTAAGTACACGTAGTTTAAGCTATAAGTGTTTCCATGTCGGTTCTGTTGCATTTATTCGCTTTTCTATGCATCCTCCAATATTCGCCCATCTCTGAGCCTGACGACTCTGTCGCAATCTCTAGTTATCTCTGGATTATGTGTGACCATGATGATCGTCCTGCCTTCATGGTGAAAATTTTTCATGATCTCCATGACCTCATTGCTTGACTTCAGGTCCAAGTTGCCTGTGGGCTCATCGGCGATTATGATCTTCGGATCGTTGGCGAGCGCGCGAGCTATCGCCACCTTCTGACGTTCACCTCCGGATATCATGAGAGGGCTGAAATTGATCCTATGTATCATACCTACGGATTTGAGTAGTTCCAGAGCTTTTTCCCTTCTCTCATCTCTTGGAACCTCGCAGAGTATCATGGGCATCTCAACGTTCTTCAGGACAGAGATCCTGCCGATTAGGTTGAAGGTCTGAAAGATGAAGCCAAGCTCATCCCTTCGAACCCTCGCAAGCTCTTCCTCCGGCAACTTGCTTACGTCTCTGCCAAGAAGCATGTACTTGCCCCTAGTTGGCCTCTCCAGGCAGCCCACGATATTCATGAGCGTGGATTTACCGCTGCCTGAGGGCCCCATGAGGGCCATGAACTCGCCCTGCTTAATCTGCAAATTTATCCCCTTGAGAACGGAGACCTCGCTATCGCCAATGTGATATGTCTTCTCTATGGCCACAAGGTTCACAACGTTTGATTCGCTCACGTTCGCTTCATCTCGTTTTAAATTTATTTCGCTATCGGTGTTGTCGCAATTGAATGGATTATAATATCAAGCTTCATATATTCCACCTACCTATAATGGAAGTGGTAGGCTCTAGCGTCCCGGTGGTTTGAGGGCGCCTTCATAGCCAGGAGTAGGTTCTGTTGCATTTTGTGGCGTTGCAGGAATAGCCGTGGTTTAAATGATGTTGGTTCTATAATGCTGCCACAAAATAATGCAACAGAGCAGACAAAGACCTTCAAATTAACTCCCCAGCATCTCCTTCTCTTCTTCTTCCGTGATCTTGGCCATGACTTCGTTAGGGCGGCCGGTGAAGACCGCCCATCCATTGCGCATGAGAATGGCCCGGTCGCAGACGTTCTTCACGAAGTCCATATCATGGCTTACGATTACGAAAGTCTCACCCAGCTCTTCGCGAGCGTTGAGAATGGACTTCGTTACCTCTATCTTGGTTATGGCGTCCATGGTGCCCGTAGGCTCGTCCAAGATGATGATGCTCGGCTCTTTTATCAACACTTGAGCCATGGCGATCCTGTGGCGCTCGCCTTCGCTTAATTCGTCTGGCATCTTGGCGAGCACTGCCTCGGCCTGCTCATCTGTGAACCCGACAGACTCCAAGGTATGGATAGCCTTCCTCTCGGCCAGCTCGAAGGGCAGCGAGAGGCCAATGGCCTCGGTCAGGTTCTCGATGACGCTTCTTGACGGGTAAAGGGTGTACTCTTGGTGGAGGACGCCGATGTACCTCGTGGCACGCCCCCTGCCATTGGACCCTAGGACCGTAAGATCCACCCATTCGTCGCCCACCCGGACCGAGATGCTGCCGCTAGTGGGCGTGATGATGCCGCTGATCATCTTGGAGAGCGTCGTCTTGCCGCCTCCCGAGACTCCCACTATCCCGAAGACCTCAGCCTCCTTGATCTCCAGGCTTACGTTGTCCACAGCCTTGACCACTCCACGGTCGATGCTGATGTATCTCTTGGACAGGTTCTGGGCCTTGATTATCGGCTCTCCCACATTCACATCCTCTCTCCTGCTAAGCTCCCCTGCCATGGACAGGAACTGGGCTGCCACATCTTTTGGAGCTCCCTCTGCCTTTATCTCACCCTTGTCCAATAGGATCGCGCTGTCGGCCAGCTCGATCATCACATCTTCCCAGTGGCTGGTGATGATCAGGGTCATATTGAAGTCCTCGACGGCGCGCTTGATGGACTCATGAACCACCTTAGCCGTGGCAGGGTCCAGGGTTCCTGTCGGCTCGTCGGCCAAAAGGATCATGGGCGACTTAGCGAGCTGGCGGGCGAGCACTACGCGCTGTTTCTCTCCACCCGAAAGCTCACGAGCCACGTGCATCAGTCTGTGCGACAAGTTGACTTCATCCAGCAGGTCGGCCGCGCGGTGAACGCTCATGGTGTCTCCCGTCTCCTCAACGGCTCTCATGACGTTCACTATCGCCCGCTCGTCGCCATACAAGGCAAAGGTCCTCTGCAGCATGATGGCGATCCTTCTCACGATGTCACGCCTCAGAGGGTCGTTTATGTCCAGAGCAACAAAATCTGCTTCAAAAGGCTTTAGATCTCCTCCGCATCTGCACTTTCTCCCTGCGTGGCTGGGTGGCTCCACATGTCTACATTTCTCGCATCTGGCAACGTGGTAAATCACGCTTCCACTGATGCCCGAAAATGACTCGACTCCGCGGAGCACGTGCATGAGAACGCTCTTGCCCGAACCGCTCCTGCCCAAGATGCCTAACGACTCGCCCTCCTCAATGACTAGATTTATATTGCGCAGAGCAACAACCTCACCGAATCGAACTTTCAGATCACTAATCTCGATAAAAGGTGCCATATTATCATGCCCCACTGTTTTCCCACAACCTTTCACATTCCTTCCTCGGACACCAATATAATGATAGATCCATCTCTGACTCCATTGCTACCCCTAAAGGGATGAGATGCAGCAATATGATCAATATTTTTCAGTCAATTATATGCACGACCCGAAAAGCAAAGGTCTAATTTTCTTGATGCACTCATCGACAACCGCGAGCTGAGCAAGGATTTCGGCTTGTTTCCGCTCACGTTCCGCCTCAAGTTTTGCTATTTTTTCTTTTTCGCTCCGGTCAATGTAGCACACGAACTGTTCAGGATTTCGGATTTTTCTTTCGAGATATTGCTTCTGTTCTATAAGATCGTCCCACGTTTTCAGATCATTCGGAAATGTCTTGAACATTTTATCGATTTCATCAAGGCGGATCTTTATTTTCGTGACTCGCAGTTTGTTCGCAGTTATCTTCTCAGCAATTTCTCTTGCTCGGCTTTCATATTTTGGGTCGATCTCATATATGGTTTTGTTATCTTTTATAACAGGTCGTGTATATGACGCCGCTTCCTTCTGAAGTCTTTCGTTCTCACCTTCCAGATCGAATATATCACATTTCTTGATCGATATTGGATCATTCCAGCCTTTTTCATAAAATTGCATTTATTTCACCTCATCGCCTTGGCATATTTCGAATCACCATGCACATTATCCCTAGCCAAACCACCAGGAGAACCAGCGAAATTAAAATTACAACAACATCTGACCTATGCTGCCAAGAAGTTATTCTAGTCTCAGCTTCAAGGATCGAGGAAGAAATGCGCATCTTTACGGCAAAAATTCCGATTACCGCTACAACTGCTGCTACCAGAGCAGTCCAATAAAGATTGACTGACACCTACCGTCGCTCCTACTCTGTTTAGCAGGTGTCATCAGCCTTAGAGGCAATTTAGGCACTCTATGCCTGGGCGGACTCCATCGCCTGAATGTTAATTAAGCAATGCGCAACTTAAGATATAAGTGTTTCCATGGTAATTCCGGATATGCGCAGCAAGGTTGATTAGGCCTCAAAAATTAAATTAGTTGAAACGTAATCTCAGAAGGCGTTTATGTACCGCTCAATCTCCCAGGGATGAACAAAGGTGTTGTACGCCTCCCATTCCATCATGCCCAATCTCATGATGTTATCAAAGACATGCTCACCTAGGGCTTCACGTATCACCTTGTCTCCCTCCAAGAAGTCCAGTGCCTCCTTCAGGTTGGCGGGCAAGGTCTCAATCCCCAAAGATTTCCGTTCAGCTTCGGAGAGATCATAGACGTTGAGGTCTACAGGTTCTCCTGGATCGACGCTTCTGCGTATGCCGTCCAGTCCAGCGGCCAGGATGGCAGCAAATGCTAAGTAAGGGTTACAGGTGGGATCTGGAGAACGAAACTCCAGGCGGGTGGAGAGACCTCTTCCTGCTGGCACCCTTATCAGCGATGATCTATTCGGCCCAGACCAGCTTATATAAACTGGAGCCTCAAATCCCGATACCAGGCGTTTGTAGGAGTTGATGAGGGGATTGGCCACGGCGGTTATGGCACAGGCGTGCTCGATCAAGCCGCCTACGAAGAACCTGGCCAGGTCGCTGATGTTCATGAGCCCCTGAGGATCGAAGAAAGCATTCTCCTCACCCCGGAAAAGGGAGATATTGACGTGCATACCAGTTCCCGCCGTGCCGTAGATGGGCTTGGGCATGAAGGTAGCACGCAGACCTTCTCTCATGGCGATGGTCTTGGTCACGTACTTGAAGGTAACTACTTTATCCGCATTCTTGAGAGCGTCGTCGTAGACAAAGTCAATCTCGTGCTGGCCGCGCGCCACTTCGTGATGGGACGCCTCAACGGTGAAGCCCATCTCGGTCAAGGCCCTGATGATCTCTCTCCTGACATCCTCGGCCAGATCTACAGGGCCCAGGTCGAAGTAGCCTCCAAAGTCATGCGGCACGGTCGCGGAGCCTCCGTTCTGCTTTTCAAATAGAAAGAACTCCAGCTCAGGGCCGACATTCATGGTGTATCCCATCTCCTTAGCCCGTTCAAGCTGTCGTTTCAGGACAAACCTCGGGTCTCCCTCAAAGGTTTTTCCATTGGGGTGATGAACATCGCAGATGAACCTCGCTTCGTTGGCTCCATCTTGAGATCTCCAAGGCAGAGTGGCAAAGGTGGACACATCCGGCCTCAAAATCATGTCAGATTCTTGAATTCGCGCAAAGCCTTCAATCGAGGAACCATCAAAAGCTATGCCGTTCTGTAACGCTTTTCCCAGTCGATTGACGGGGATAGCAACATTTTTTACTATGCCCTGGACGTCCGTGAACTGTAACCTGATAGTCTCAACGTTCTTCTCTTGGACTGTCTTAAGCACCTGGTCATCTGAGTACATATTTGCTTGCACCTACCGTTCTGCTTGTCGCTTTTATCAGTAGGTGTCATCAGCCCATTGGGCAGTTCAGGCTCGTGCCTGGGCGGACACCATCGCCCAAGATGCGCTCATGCTCTGCGAGTTGAGTTATAATAATTTTCGCTACATCCGAGAGATTGCCGATTCTCACCGGAATACTTTAATCCGAAAGCAACTAACTTTATGAGGTCGGTGGTGATGGAGTCCACCCTCAACCGCCTCATGGCTGATGACTCCTGGTTAGGGAGGAGCATCATGCCAGACATAAAGGCCCTTATCCGATATATCGAAGAGCGAAGGATTAGAGAGAATGGCCGTAGCGGTTACTCCTTCGTAAGAGAACTCCCTCCAACTATCCGGGACACCTTTTTTGCCTTGGCTTGCCTCAAAATGCTAAAGGCAGACTCACCAGATGACGAGATTGTCCGTTTCCTATCCGAGTACGACAATTTCGATTTTAACGGGGCTTACTACGCCATGAAGTGCTTAAAGTGGGCTGGGGCGAAGGTTGATTTTCAAGGTGGAAAGCTCTGGTGGTGCTACAATGGAGATGAGCAGCAAATACCCTGCTTCATTCCTGCTACACCCCTCATCCGCTATTTCAAATATGAAATGTACGGAAGGTATGGTTCAAGCATATTTTCGTCGTCTTTAAGCGCAGTTCTTAAGCGCATAGAGCTGGGTGCTGACAATATAGGTAGCGGTTTGGTCAACTCGACCCTCGCTCTTCTCGATATGGGCGGCCGCCAGGATGTCATGAGCACTTACATGGCCCTAGAGATTCTGAAAGCTATGGAAAAGAGAGGCTATCCCATCACCTTGTCTTCCTCTTATATCGAACAGATCTCAGCTTTCTTGAAACAATGTACTGCCAGAAAGGGATATGTGGGAAATCCCACTGCCAGCTCAGTGACCCTTGAGAGCACATATGCAGGTCACCGGATCGCACAATATGTTAAAATTCCTGATCCCTTAGGCATTGCATCTTTCATAGACTCCCTTCAGAATGAGAATGGCGGTTTTAGAGGGTCACAGTTCGGCGGCATATCTACCCTGGAATCGTGTTATCTGGCCATGAGCACCATCTCTGATATCTCCTGTGAGGAACATGACTGCCTGCAATGAGGATGAAGATACTTATTTCGACAAGGTCCTGCAATCCGCCCTTCACCATGGCAGACGGGAGAAGAGGATCGAGATGGTCTATATTCTGGGAGAACTGCGTGACACCCGTGCCTTGGATGCACTCAAAACTATCATGACCGAGGATGATCCATATTTGGTCTCCGAGGCTGTAGGGGCTATAGGAAAGATCGGCGGACCTGAAGCTATGGAGCAGCTTCAGATCATGATGCATCATCCGTCTTTTATGGTGAGGGGGGTAGTGGCCCTAGCAGTTGGTGAGATGGATCATCCGAAAAGAGATGAACTGCTAAACCAACTGCTAAAGGATAGCAGCCCCTATGTGGCAAACTGTGCCTATCTTGTTTTGAATTACAATAATGGTATGTGTTTAGCTCCCCAAGAATCGTTCGATTGATGTTGGTTTTGATCAATGAAGGCATGATGGCCAACAACTTGCGCCAGATTGAAAAACAATATCTATAGCCTAAGTCACTTGAAATTAGCTCTCTGGCTCCTGCCATGGGAGACATCACGAAATGGGTTTACTGATGCTTATTTTTGTAAGCTAAACACATACCCTGGGTTTAACATCGATATCCTGGACGAAGATGCCAACCCAGTTGTCCCCGGCACAGGAGGCAATATTGTCAGCAACACACCCTGGCCGTCCATGCTCAGGGCCTTCTACAGGGACCCTGAGAGGTACAAGAAGGAGTACTGGCAGATAGTACTGGGAAATCAGGCCCGGCACATACCTGGCTGGCGACAAGGCCACCAAGGACAAGGATGGATACTTCTTCATCCAGGGCAGGATCGACGATGTGCTGAAGGTGGCCGGACACAGGATCTCAAATGCTGAGGTCGAGTCCGCACTGGTCAGCCATCCCAAGGTGGCTGAGGCAGCGGTCATCGGCAAGCCAGACGAGGTCAAGGGCGAGGTCATCGTGGCCTTCGTCATCCTCAGAACAGGAAACCAGGAGAGCGAGGATCTCAAGAAAGAGCTGGCCAAGCACGTGAGAACCGTTCTGGGACCGGTGGCATATCCGGAGGCGGTCTTCTTCGTCAAGGACGTGCCCAAGACCCTTGTCCGGAAAGATCATGCGTCGCGTCATCAAGGCCAAGGCCCTGGGCAACCCCACGGGTGATCTGTCGGCTCTCGCCAACCCAGATGCAGTTGAGGCCATCCCGCTCATCAAGTGAGCGGGCAGTCATCTTTTTTTCATTTCATTTTTGTCATCGTCTTTGGCTCATTAAATTATTTTAAAATGAATGCCCCGCTGCTTGCTGCTTGGGCGCGCCGCCGTTTGACTTCATCCAAAAACTATTTCGTGTGGTATGCCAATAGCCAGCTACGGCTTAAGGAGTTAAATATGGCTAACGGAAGGCGTAGCGCTATTTCAAAGAATAAAGAAGCGACCCTGAGCTTAGAAGCCGCGCTTTGGATTGCAGCGGATAAGCTACGAAATAACATGGATGCAGCAGAGTATAAGCACGTCGTCCTCGGCCTTATTTTTCTCAAATATATTTCTGATGCTTTCCAAGAAAGACAGGAACAATTGCTAAAAGAAGAGGATCAAGGGGCAGATCCAGAGCATCCGGACGAGTATCTTTCGGAAAATATCTTGTTGGTGCCAAAAGAGGCCCGCTGGTCCTATCTCAAAGCCAATGCCAGGCAGCCGAAGATAGGAAAGCTCGTAGATGATGCCATGGTGGCCATTGAACATGAAAACAAATCGCTCAAAGGAGTTTTGCCAAAGGATTACGCCAGGCCCGGCCTGGACATGCAAGCTCTCAGCGGCCTGATCGATCTCATCAGCAATATTGAACTAAGGGATAAAGAAACTGGATCAACTGATTTTCTTGGCGATGCATACGAGTATTTCCTAGAACAATTCGCTTCCGCAGAAGGAAAGAAAGGCGGACAATTCTATACTCCGAGTTGCGTGGTAAAAACTCTTGTTGAGATGCTCGCTCCTTTTAAAGGCCGTGTTTATGATCCATGTTGCGGTTCCGGCAGCATGTTCGTTAAGAGCGACAAATTTGTAAGAGCCCATGAAGGGAATAGAAGAGATATAAGCGTGTATGGCCAGGAGTCGAACTATACCACCTGGCGTCTGGCCAAGATGAACCTGGCCATCAGAGGAATAGAGGGCAATCTTGGAGCGGAGCATGCAGATAGTTTTCGCCGTGACCTGCATAAAGATCTAAAGGCAGATTACATCCTGGCCAATCCACCCTTCAATAGCAGTGAATGGGGTGGCGGAGAGCTAAAAGATGATGCTCGCTGGAAGTATGGCATTCCTCCGGCGGGCAATGCCAATTTTGCCTGGGTGCAGCACTTCATTGCGGCTATGTTCTTACACCTGGGCGCTATGTCGGGGCAGAGGCAGTGGAGGAGGATGAAGAGACTTTCGAGGAGAAGATGCGAAGGCTGACGGCCAGGCTTAGCGAGCAGTTCCAGGAATCGGCGCGATTGGAAGCGGAGATTCGGACTAACCTGAAGGGACTGGGGTATGAGATCTGAGGGGCGGTTGGTTGAGCTTCCGACTGGTTACGCTGCCATTCTGGCAGGCCTGAAGGATCAGATCAGAGCAGCCAGACTGAAGGCAGGCCTGGCAGTAAACCGTGAGCTAGTCCTCTTGTACTGGAGAATGGGCAGGCAGGTCCTTGAGCAGCAGATGGAGGAAGGATGGGGCTCCAAGGTGATCGAGCGGCTGGCCCAGGACCTCCGGCGGGAGTTCCCGGAGATGAGGGGCCTATCCCCTCGCAACCTGAAGTACATGAGGGCTTTTGCTGAGGCATATCCTGAGGAGCAAATTGTGCAGCAAGCTGCTGCACAAATACCCTGGTTCCACAACTGCGTTATCCTGGATAAGGTGAAGAATCCAGTTGCCAGGGATTTCTACATCCGGAGCACGATCTCACATGGTTGGAGCAGGAATATCCTGGTCCACCAGATTGAGAGCGGCCTTTACCAGCGGCAGGGGCGAGCGCAGGTCAACTTTGACCGGACGCTGCCTTCTCCGCAGTCTGAGCTTGCCTGTCAGATTCTCAAAGATCCTTACAACTTCGATTTCCTGACTCTGGGCAAGGAAGCGCAAGAGCGGGATTTAGAGGCCGCCTTGCTAAATCATCTGCGGGAGTTTTTGCTGGAGATAGGGGTAGGATTCGCCTTTGTGGGAAGCCAGTATCACCTAGAGGTTGGAGACCAGGACTTTTATATTGATCTCCTATTTTATCATCTGAATCTGCGCTGCTATGTGGTTATCGACTTGAAGATCTCTGATTTTCAGCCTGAGTTTGCGGGCAAGATGAACTTCTATCTTTCTGCAGTGGACGACCTCTTGAGGCGTGCAGAAGATGGGCCATCGATTGGGATTGTGCTCTGCAAGGGGAAGAACCGGGTAATCGTCGAGTATGCATTGAGGGACACCAATAAGCCAATGGGTGTAGCAGAATATCAGCTCTCCTCGGCGCTGCCGGAGAATCTCAAGGGGAGTTTGCCTACGATCGAAGAGCTGGAAGCGGAGCTGGAAGGATAGGGGAAGATGAGAAATGAGCGGGCCGATCCGGCGGGGGCTTTTTAAACTGAAGAGACCTGCACCATGAACGAGACCCTGGAAGCCATGGCGCGCGCTCCCTTCAAGTCCTGGTTCATAGACTTCGACCCCGTGAGCGCACGGGCGGAGGGGCGGGCACCAGCGAGCATGAACGCGGAGACGGCGGAGCTGTTTCCTGATGGGTTCGAGGAGACGGAGATGGGGATGGTGCCGAAGGGATGTGTAATAAAATCTCTTGATGAAATTGCAGATTTCCTAAATGGGTTAGCAATGCAGAAATTTTCTCCAGAAGACGAAGACTTCTTGCCAGTTATCAAGATAGCGGAACTCCATCGGGTCAACACTATGGGCAGTGATCATGCAAGTCCAAATATCGATTTTCGCAAAGCTGCAAGGATAAATTTAGGGACTAAAATATGATTCCAACAAAATACGAACGACATTTTCTATATTTTGATAGATCGGTATTGGCTCAGTACCGAGCTTCGCCTCACCTCTATAACCTAAAGGAAGATGATATGGGCGGCGTTCTAGAGACTGCATCAGATGATGAAAATATCGATGAAGATCTGTCTGAAGATCCATATGTTAGAGTACGTTTTGGATTTAGACGACATGCAAATAATTGCGTTTGTTTGGCAGCATTACGTTATGACGTACAGGAATTACCAGAAAAGGATCTCTTCATATGGCGCGGAAATATGCTCGATGACCCAAAATTCGCTCAGAATGATCCTGCCTTTGAGCGTTGGGTCAGTCGATACGTGGAAGGTTCTTGGGAGGTTGAAGATGGTCCTCGGGTCCAGATAGATAGGCTTGTGAAATTAATCAGGGCGCTAACACACCAGACTCTGGGAAGGCCCTTCTTTCGATTTGAAGAAAACACTTTGATAAATTACCCTGTAACAGAAAACGCCGATGCTTACGATAAAGCTCATTTGGAACTATATCGCCTGATAATAGATGGCCTAGACAAAGAGACATTAGGTCTTCTTGCAGATAAGCTAAAAATTTCTCTTTCCAATCCCAAAAAGACCCTAAATAGTCTAAAAGAAATATTACCGCAAGAATTGATACAGATTATTCATAAGCCTATAAAAAAATGCTCTAATGAGCGCAGTGATATCCATGGTGTACCGTCAGAATTGAGATCTTTTCCTGCTTTTGATACATTTCATCGAGATCTAATTGATATCGCAAAATCTCTTGAAGAATTAAATAAATGGCTTGAGGATTCGCTATCTGTAGATTCAAAGGCGTGCCTTAGGAGAGAAGAAGCGATGAGCGGGTTATTTCCTAAATTCATAGGTCCACCAAGACCGGAGTTCAAAATGGATGAACTAAAGAAGGCAGAAGGCAAGACCATAAAATCAGTGGAGTTCGGAGAAGAAGCCGAGAGGCAAGGAGTACACGGAAGTGAAGGTATGATCTTCCACTTCACAGATGGTTCCTCAATGGCTATTCTAGTTGGATCAAATGCAGGTAACTTAGCACATAAATTTAAGAGTATGAAGCCGGAAGAGTTCCAAACAGATTTGATGGTCTTTTGGGCACCGTCTATTCAAAAGGAACGAATAATCTCTAAAATAGTATAATTTACTCCGTTAGATGCAAAAGGTGAATCAGATCCTTGCCCCTCACAGAATCCCTCGTCGAAGAAGCCGCCCTCTATCTCGGGCCACTGCCAAAGGTTATTTCCTGTGAGATTATGATAAATAATGTGAAGAATCCGTCGGAGATCAAGATATGACTGAAGGAGACCGCACCAAACAATCGGTTCCAAGAATCGAATATCTGAAAATAAAGAACTATAGAGCCCTTCTTAACCTTGAGCTGAGAGGCATCACTCCTTTGACCGTCTTCCTTGGGCCAAACGGCAGCGGAAAATCGACCATCTTCGATGTATTTGCCTTTCTTTCGGAATGCTTCTCAGTGGGCCTCAGGAAAGCTCTGGATAAACGGGGTCGGTTCAAAGAGCTTCGCACCCGAGGCTCCAGTGGTCCTATCGAAATCGAGCTGAAGTACCGCGAGAGAAGCGATATGCCGATCATCACCTATCACCTCTCCCTTGACGAAGGAATCACAGGTCCTTATGTGGCTGAGGAATGGCTTCAATGGAGGAGAGGACAGCAGGGAAAACCCTTCAGGTTTCTAGATTTCAAAAATGGTGAGGGACAGGTAATCGCTGGAGAAAAACCAGTTGAAATGGGCGACAGAATCCATGAGATGCTGACGTCTTCTGATGTGCTTGCTGTGAATGCTCTTGGCCAGCTTGCCAAGAATCCAAGAGTCAGTGCTTTGCGCAAGTTCATAACCGGATGGTACCTTTCATATCTTACCGCAGATAGCACGCGTGGATTCTCTGAGGCAGGACCTCAAGAGCGACTGTCTGCAACCGGCGATAACCTGCCAAATGTCATTCAGTATCTAAAAGAACAGCATGAGGCCCGTCTGAACCAGATTTTGTATACATTATCTCATCGTGTTCCAAGATTGGAGAAAGTTGAATCCGAATTCATGCCTGACGGTCGGCTTCTTTTGCAGATTAAAGATGCTCCCTTTGAGCAGCCGATACTGGCAAAATTCGCATCTGACGGCACCCTTAAAATGCTGGCCTACCTTACTCTGCTCTATGATCCACAGCCGCCTCAGCTCATAGGAATTGAGGAGCCCGAAAACCAGCTTCATCCCAGGCTCTTGCCGGAACTCGCAGAAGAGTGCAGACAGGCCACAGCTCGAACCCAGCTTATGGTCACCACCCATTCGCCTTTCTTTGTAAATGGTCTGAGGCCGGAGGAGCTTTGGGTGCTCTACAGAGACGAACAGGGTTACACGCAGGCACGTCGTGCGGCGGATATGCAAGGCGTCAAAGAGTTCATGGATGAAGGCGCACAGCTTGGTTACCTCTGGATGGAGGGTTATTTTGAGGTAGGCGATCCATTGACAGCGTCCGGTGGTCCAAAACGCCCGTCATTAAGCCAGACTGCAAGACTCCAGGCGGAGTAATGATCCATGCATATTGTATTTTTAGTGGAAGAACTCTCTGCAGAAGCCGCTTTGCTCAATCTTGTGCCGAAGATTCTGGGTGCAAGCGCATCTTTCGAGATTCACCCTCATCAGTGCAAAGACGACCTTCTCTCAAAATTACCACGTGTCATGCGTGCCTACGCCAAATGGCTGCCTGACGACTGGAGCATTGTGGTCTTGGTTGACGAAGATCGATCCGACTGTGATGCTCTCAAGGAAAGAATGGAGCAGGCAGCAGATGCTGCAAGGATAGTTACTCGGACGATGGCAGGCAGCTTAAACCGCCATGCAAGGTTCCAAGTCTTGAACAGAATTGCCATAGAGGAGCTTGAAGCATGGTTTTTCGGGGATGTTCATGCGCTCAATCAAGCTTATCCTAAGGTTCCTAAGACGCTTGGAGGCAGATCAAGATACCAAGATCCAGATTCAATTAAAGGAGGGACTTGGGAGTCATTGGAGCGTGAGCTAAAAAGGGGAGGATATTTTAGCGGCGGTCTGCGCAAAATAGAGGCTGCAAAGACTATTTCTGCACACATGGAACCGGAAAGAAATAATTCAAAAAGCTTTCAAGTATTTAGAGATGGCCTGCAAGAGATGGTTAGATGGGGGATATAACTGAATTCGACATTGAAACGATAGCTTTGGACCTGTTCGGCTCTCTCGGCTACATTGTCCTCCCCGGCCCCGAGGTCGCCCCCGCCGAGCCTGCCGCCGAGCGCGGCTACTACGACGAAGTCCTTCTGCGCCGTCGCATCAGCACTGCTCTGGTGAGGCTCAACCGAGCAATCCCAGATGATGCGCTTAAAGAGGCCCTCCGCAAATTCACTCGCCCCGAGTCGCCCTCCCTTGTCGCCAACAACCGCGCCTTTCACCGCATGCTCGTTGAGGGCGTGGAAGTTGAATACCGCCGCAAAGACGGCTCCATCGCTGGCGACCGCGTGCGCCTCATCGATTTCGAGCACCCAGAGAACAATGACTTTCTGGCTGTCAACCAGTTCACGGTTGTGGAGGGCCAGCATAGCCGCAGAGCAGACATAGTAGTATTCATAAACGGCCTGCCCCTAGCTATGATCGAGCTGAAGAACCCTACTGATGAAGAGACCTCCATCTGGTCAGCCTTCAACCAGCTTCAGACCTACAAGCAGCAGATACCGTCCCTCTTCACCTTCAACGAGGCGCTGGTGATCTCGGACGGCCTGGAGGCCCGCCTGGGCACGCTCACCGCCGACCGGGAGCGCTTCAGCCCCTGGCGAACCATCGAGGGCGAGGATATTGCCTCGGCAACGATTCCGCAACTGGAGGTCTTAATTCGCGGAGTCTTCGAGAAACGCCGCTTTCTCGACCTGCTGCGTTATTTTATTGTCTTCGAGGATAAGGACGGCCAGATCATCAAGAAGATGGCGGGCTACCACCAGTTCCACGCCGTTCAGAAAGCTCTGCAGGCCACGCTGGAAGCTTCCGGCCCCGCGGGTGACAGGCGCTGCGGTGTGGTCTGGCATACCCAGGGCTCGGGAAAGAGCCTCACCATGGCTTTCTACGCTGGCCGAGTTATCCTGGAACCGGCAATGCAAAACCCAACCATATTAGTAATAACCGACAGAAACGACCTGGACGACCAGCTCTTTGGCACCTTCGCCCAAGCTAGCGAGCTGCTGCGCCAAAAACCAGTCCAGGCGGAGAGCCGGGATGACCTGCGAAGGCTCTTGCAGGTGGCCTCGGGCGGCGTCGTCTTCACGACTGTGCAGAAGTTCTTCCCCACAGGAAAGGGCGAGAAACACAGCCCCCTCTCGGAGCGCAGAAACATAATAGTAATAGCCGACGAGGCTCACCGCAGCCAATACGATTTCATCGATGGCTTCGCCCGCCACATGCGAGATGCCCTGCCCAATGCATCCTTCATTGGATTCACCGGCACACCATTGGAGCTGACCGATAAGAACACCAAAGCTGTGTTTGGCGAGTACATTAAACCAATCTACGATATCAGACAAGCAGTTGTGGATGGAGCTACTGTTCCCATTTACTACGAAAGCCGCCTGGCCAAACTTGGGCTTAACGAAGATCTGCTTCCCCACCTGGACTCAGAGTTCGAGGAGGTGACTGAAGGCGAGGAGTTGGAGTCAAAGGAAACGCTAAAAACCAAATGGGCCGCCCTGAGGGAAATCTTTGGCACTGAGAAGTGCATTGATCTCGTATCCAGCGATATTGTAGAACACTTCGAGCGACGCCTGGAGGCCTTGGAGGGCAAGGCTATGATCGTCTGCATGAGCCGCGAGATTTGCGTGGGGATGTACAATGCCATCACACGCCTGCACCCGGAATGGCACAATTCAGATGATGATAAGGGCGCGATCAAGATCGTCATGACTGGATCGGCCTCAGACCCTCTCGAATGGCAGGTGCACATCCGCAACAAACAGCGTAGGGAAGAGATCGCCAAGCGCTTTAAAAATCCTGATGATCCTCTCAAGATGGTCATTGTCCGGGATATGTGGCTGACCGGATTCGATGCCCCTTGCCTTCACACCATGTATGTCATTAAGCCCATGCAAAGTCACGGTCTGATGCAGGCCATTGCCAGGGTCAACCGCGTCTTCAGAGATAAGCCGGGTGGTCTGATTGTGGATTACATCGGCCTGGCTCCTTATCTCAAAAGCGCTCTGGCCAACTACACACAGAGCGGCGGGACCGGCAAGACGGCCATAAATCAGGAAGATGCAGTAGCAGTGATGATGGAGAAGTATGAGATCTGTCGCGGGCTATTCCACGGTTTCGATTGGTCTCTTTGGATTGATGGAACCTCGCCCCAAAGGCTGGCTCTGCTCCCGACTGCGCAAGAGCATATTCTAAGGCAGGAGGAGGGAAAAGCCAGGCTCATGAAGGCGGTAACAGAGCTATCCAAGGCTTTTGCCCTAGCTGTGCCTCACGAAGCCGCCATGCAAATTCGAGACGATGTCGGTTTCTTCCAGGCTGTTCGTTCCGCTCTTGCCAAGTCCAGCGTTGAAGGCCAGAAATCAGTCAACGATCTTAATTTCGCAATTCGCCAACTTGTAACTAAAGCAGTCACACCTGATGGCGTGGTGGATATCTTTGCCATGGCAGGCCTTAAAAAGCCAGACATCTCGATCCTCTCGGAAGAATTCCTGGCCGAAATTCGCGGAATGCCTCAGAAGAACCTTGCTTTTGAGCTGCTTAGAAAGCTCTTGAATGATGAGATAACCACTCGTTCCAAGAAGAATTTAGTCCAGTCAAGGTCCTTTGCAGAAATGCTTCAAAAATCAGTTAAATCTTATCAGACCAGATCCATTGAGACCGCCGCAGTAATCGAAGAGCTGATCGACCTGGCCAGAGAAATGCGCCAGGCCGCCAAGCGTGGAGAAGAACTCGGCCTCTCTGAAAATGAGCTGGCCTTTTACGATGCCCTAGAAGTTAATGATAGCGCAGTAAAAGTTTTGGGCGATGAGACCTTGCGGCAGATTGCCCGAGAGCTGGTTGAAGCAGTCCGGAAGAATGTGACTATTGACTGGACTGTGAAAGAATCCGCCAGAGCAAAATTGCGAGTCATCGTTCGCCGTCTCCTCCGCAAGCACGGCTATCCGCCAGATAAACAAGAGAAGGCTACCCAGACCGTCCTAGAACAAGCAGAGCTAATGTGCGGCGACTGGATGAACTAGTCTTGTCGCCCTGTAGCTGACCAAGACCTGAGTCTATTTGTCCAGTCCAAGATGTCCTCAAGACCCTTGTCCGGCAAGATCATGCGCCGTGCCATTATGGCCAAGGCCCTGGGCAACCCCGTGGGAGACATCTCCACTCTGGCCAACCCCGAGTCTGTGGACGCTATCCCGCACATTTAAGCGGGATATCACCCTTCTTTTTTTGCGGATGAGAGCGTCACCGATCGATTAATCAGAGACGCCTTTGAACCAAGGTTGAACTGAGCTATGCAAAGCTCTTCAGCTTGACAGAATTGTCAATTACTCAAGGAGCTCTTTTTGGAGCTTCCCAGCGTTTTTTGTCTCCTTTTCCTCCTTTTGCCTTTAGAAAACCGGCTATCCGCTTTAAAACCTCGGATTTGGGGCCGCTCTTGGGAACCAGGATCCTTCCCGCTGCCTCTGCCACATGCCAGGTCTTGGGGTGCCTCTTCTCGCGCTCAATCTCCGGCTTGAGGCCGGATCTTGTTGCCGCGGAGATCACGCTATCCAGGGTGGGCTCATGGATGGCGTCCTGGAGGGGGACCATCCTCCCCTCGCTCCGGGAGCGGGCGGCGTCGAAGTAAATGGGCCATATCACCAGCTTATCCTTCTCAGGCATAGCCGAGAGCTAAGAAGGACATCCGATAAGTATCTTTGTCTCTGGTCACAACCTGATTCGAAAGATCCAACCCTTGGAAACGCAAGTCTTTTAGATATCCTAAAATCATATCCCAGACAGGACAGTCGTGGAGTTCCAATCATGAGCGAAGAGACTTTTCCCGTTGCCAATGTCGGCGGAAGGGAGGTTCCTTACGACCCGGAGCAGCTCAGAAGGATTCAAGAGCATCCGTGTTTTAGCGAGAAGGCCTGTCATGCCTTCGGCAGGATGCACCTGCCTGTGGCCCCGAAGTGCAATATCCAGTGCAAGTACTGTGTGCGATCCTTCGACTGTGTGAACGAGTCCCGGCCTGGTGTGACCTCTCAGATCCTGAAGCCCCAGGAAGCCCTTGCCCGCGTGGACCAGGTGCTGGAGAAGTATCACTACATCAAAGTGGTTGCGGTAGCGGGTCCTGGCGAGCCCCTGGCAAACGAGGAGACCTTCGAGACGCTTCGCCTCGTCGGAGAAAAGTACCCAAACCTCATCCTCTGCATCAGCACCAACGGCCTGCTCTTGCCGGACAAGATCCAGGAGCTGGATAAGCTGGGCGTGTGCAACATCACAGTGACCATGAACGCCATAGATCCCAAGATCGGCCAGCAGATCTACGACTACGTCAACTACAACGGCAAGAGGTACGAGGGCCTGGAGGCTGCCACTCTTTTGCGGGATCAGCAGCTCAAGGGCATCGAAGAGGCCCTGAAGCTGAAGAAGATTGTGAAGGTCAACACCGTTCTAATTCCTGGAATCAACGACAAGCACGTCTTCGAGATCGCTCGCAAGATCAAGTCCATGGGGGTCTTTATCCACAACGTCATGCCCCTCATCCCCCAGTACAAGTTTGCGCACATCAAGCCGCCATCGCCCGAGGAGAAGCGGAAGATCCAGGAGGAGCTGGGCAAGATCATCAGGCAGATGAGACATTGTCGACAATGCCGCTCCGATGCCATTGGACGGCTGGGATGCGATGTGCAGCAGGAGTTTCAGAGCAGAACCAAGGAGCAGGCTTAGGCACGAGCGATTCGAATATAAAATTCAAATATTTTTTATATTATTTCTAATATCATTTCTCAGTAAATTTTTTTAAATATTATTATTTATTAAAAAACAGTATTTTTTAATCCTATTTTGTTCCAAAAATGTGTGTCTGTCCGGACGTCAGTAAGACGATGCCGAACCTATTTTCCGCTCTTTTACTGGCCGTTCTTGAACATCCTGGTTATGCTGTTGGTGGCACTGGTGATGCTGCCGGAGATGCCCAAGATTAAGCTCTTCTGCTCCTCAGGTTTTGCAATGGTCCCGGATTTTGTGTCCACAGATTGGCCTGCGTCTGACTTCTTATCTTGCTTCTTTTCATGCTTCTTAGAGACTGCATTGCCATTTTTCATCTGATAATTGCTGTTGCGATGTTGTGGCCCCTTGCTTTTCTTTTTATCTCTTGCCATATTTACCACCGCCACCCGTCGATGTCAAAATTGATATACCTTGCGGCTCGGGGGGGGCTTTGGTTGGCACATCTAATATGTCGGTGAAATGGCTGGGCGATAAAGCAATTCAGCGCCCGCCTACCTCAACAGCTTCCAGTAATATCCGGCATCGAACTCAGACGGCGTCTTCTCCGCATTTGCCTCCCACCGACCGGCGTCTCTTAACGCGTAGCCTATCTCCCTGCCCGGTGCCGTGATCTACGAGCTTCAAGTTGCTGGGATTTTATCAAGATTTGGGTTGTAGTTGTTGACCAGAGGTGAGCCCTGGAAAGTTGTATATATCATAAGCTTGAGCAATTATCATGTTTCGCATCTTTGCGTCCATGATTCTCCTTGGAATTTTTCTCTGTGATGCTGGGTCTTCGGCTCAGTCCCTCTCGGCCACGGAGACCCAGGCCAAAGTGGAACTGCTCTACTGCAAAGGTGTGAATCTCATGCCCATGCTCCTGGCCACTGGTCAGATAGACGGCTATTTTGCCTGGCAGCCTTGCCTGTCGATAGCAGAGAAGAGCGGAATTGGAAAGAGTGTGGTTCCTTCCAAGGACTTTCCGCCAGGCTGGCAAGATCATCCTTGCTGCATCCTCGTGGCCAGCAACCGCCTTTTGGACGATCATTTGGATCTGGTGAGCGCCTTCAGCTACCTGAACATCCTGGCCGTGCAGTGGGTCCGCGAGAATCCCAAGGCTTCCACGGAGATCGCTGCAGACTGGCTGATGGGGAGCCGCAACTACACCCTAGGGGAGAGCGCTATACCTTCGCAGGAGGTCTTCGAGGACTCCCGTCCCACCCTGGTATTCTCCACAGAGCCCAATGATGCCTGGAGGCGGAGCATGGACGGGCTCATCGCTCAAATGATCAGCCTGCTCGATACTTCGACTGGAGACCAGATAGACTTTCAAAATATCTCGCTCTTTGATCCCAGACCATACAGCACCGCCAGGGCCATGATCCCTTCTGGCAAAATCATCTCTCCCAGGCCCATGCAGCAAAGGTTGCTGATCGGCTATCTGATGATCGATCACCAGGCTCCTCTTTTTGCAGCGGTCAAGAACTGGAAGTACTTCAATGACCGCTACGGAATAGCCCTTAAACCGCAAGGTGATGCAAATAGGCCCAGCATGCTCGACCTGGTGGTCGAAGGTGAAAAGGTGGCAGAAGTGGAGCTGGTCACCGCCCCCACCGGACAGACTCTCATGACCCTGATGAATCAGGGCTGTCTGGATATGGCCTACTGTGGTATAACCCCCGCTATAGGTTCCATCCTTCTGGGGGGAGAGGATAAGATAATCCTGCCGGTGCAAAACGAGGGATCGGGACTGGTTCTCCAGCCTGACTCCAATGTCAGGAGCTGGGAGGATTTCGTTGCCCTGGCCAGAGATAGGTCCGCAAAAGGAAGGCCGCTCAAGCTGGGGGACCCAGATTTGGGAACCATAACTGATGTTATATTGCAGGCTGCCTTCAATGAGTCGGGCATTCAGGGTGTCAAGGCATGAGAATGAACGGAGACTGAAGATATGAACAGAAGGACGCTTCTAAAGCTGGTGATTCCCTTGGCCATAATTATGCTTTGGGAAGCCCTGTCCATCTTTATTCACAACCAGTTCATCCTCCCGAATATCCGATCAGTGTTGCAGGTCCTGCTCTCTCCAGGCACGGACATCATGGGCAGCGGATCTCTGATCGAGAACGCCCTCATGAGCCTCCAGAGGGTAGGCCTGGGATTTCTTGTCGCAACCTGTCTGGCAGTGCCACTTGGAGTGGCCATGGGTAGGTGGGAGCCGCTTAAAGAGGCATTCGATGGCATAGTTTCAGCCTTGAGGCCTGTGCCACCTTTGGCCTGGGTGCCTCTGGCCCTGGCATGGCTGAAGATAGGCCTGGCCTCTATAGTCTTCATCATAGCCCTGGGGGCTTTCTTCCCCGTGCTTCTTAACACAATGCAGGGGGTTAGGGGAGTAAAGAAGAACTGGATCGAGGCCATCACCATGATGGGTGCCAAGGAGCATGATCTAATGGTCCGGGTGATCCTTCCCGCAGCAGCGCCTGAGATCTGGACCGGCATGAGGATCGGCTTCGGCATCGCCTGGATGTGTGTAGTTGCTGCAGAGATGTTGCCCGGAACAAGCACTGGCCTGGGATATCTCATCATGTACGCCTATAGCTGGGGCCAGATTCAGGTAGTAATGGCGGGGATGATAGCCATAGGGTTTATTGGCATAATCATCGACAGGTTTTTTGTGTCTGTGGAGAGAAGGTGGCTCTCATGGAGAGGTCTGTAACGATGATGCTCCAGTTGCAGAATGTAAGCAAGGAGTTCGGCTCCGGCAAGAGCCGGGTAAGGACTCTGCAGGACATAAACTTCGAAGTGAATGATGGGGAGATTGTGGCCATCCTTGGACCCTCCGGCTGCGGCAAGACGACGCTCCTCAGAATAATCGCTGGCTTGGAGAAACCGAGTAGCGGAGACGTGTTGCTGGACGGCGAGAAAGTGGAGCAGCCAGGCCCGCAATTGGGCATGGTCTTTCAGGAGCACGCCCTGCTTCCATGGCTTAGCGTGCATAGAAATGTCTCCGTCGGCCTGGAGATGAGAGGCATACCCCAGGAGGAGACGCGGGGAAGGGTGATGCAATACCTCTCTATGGTGGGCCTGTCAGACAGCGCCGAGCGCTTTCCTCATGAGCTCTCTGGAGGGATGCGCCAGAGGGTGGCCGTGGCCAGGGCTCTCACCCTGGAGCCAAAGCTTCTCTTGATGGACGAGCCGTTCTCCGCTCTTGACTTCCAGACCAGAAGACAGATTCAGCAGGATATACTGCAAGTGCAGGAAAGAACCGGGAAGGCCATACTCATGGTGACCCATAGCATAGAGGAGGCGATCTACCTGGCCGACCGATTAGTACTCCTCAGTTCCAGACCTGGGATGGTGAGGGAGGTTTTGAAGATCGACCTGGATAGGCCCAGGGACAGGGCCAGCCCGTTGTTTCTGAAGTCGCTGAACTACGTGTTGAACTGCCTGAACGCCTCGGTTGCCCCTGAAAGCCGGAAGATCGGTGGAACCGGTGCAAATTAGATTCATTGATCATCATAAACTCAAAGAAGATGCACCATGATCATATTCTTGGCCATGCCCCCATGCGGATGCAGCGAGAACTCCTCTCAGGCTTCGGAAGGAACAGCCCTGGCGGGAGACCTGGAGACGTATTGCCAGATCCGCGGGCAGGGGAAGCCTTTGCTGATGACGAGCAGCCTTCCCATCATAGCTCCCACATAACCAAAATAATTTTAAATAATACGAGAATGCATATTATATCAAGGAGGAATTTGTTTTGTATAAGAGACTGTCTTATGTAATCTCGGCTGCTTTACTTATGAGGATTTCGAAAAACTAATCAATCGAAATGTTTATATACTATTAATACTATACTATTTTGTGTATGAGGACTCTCATCGATTTTGCAATTAGAGCAGAATATGCTCGGGTTAAAGCCCTCGGA
>Ga0315280_10001399_pt1 | contig 41829 bp, 50 predicted proteins | sample YL17G06_40_MG_FD_203697 | JGI IMG/M metagenome (GOLD analysis project Ga0315280, IMG submission 203697) | Sediment microbial communities from Yellowstone Lake, YNP, Wyoming, USA - YL17G06_40 | ecosystem: Environmental > Aquatic > Freshwater > Lake > Sediment | place: USA: Wyoming | collected...
AACGGGCTAATATAAGGATCCCTGCGGTGGATTCTCTAGAAGCGAAAATAAAGGAACAGAAATGACACTATTCTCTTCAACGAAGGGCCTTGAAGAGGCTAAAAATCCGTTCTGGCGCTTCTCTAACCTAGAACCTCTAATCAGACATAATATTCTTGAGCGGTTTTTGACTTATTCGCTGAGTTGATTCTGGCTGTTGAATAATGTTCTTGAGAAAGCGAAAAAACGGGATATTCCTGAATATGTGATGTTGTGTGCCCAACTTGCTGCAGCCCTTGAGGTCAGCGGTTGGCCTAAACCTGGAAATGTTCATAGAACAAAAGATTTTCGAGAGACGCGTTTTGAACACTTCCTCGCGGGCGCCGTGGCCATGGGGCCAACAATGAGAGAAGCGGCGGTGAGGGGGGTTAAGATTGGAAAAGGTGAGCTTGACGCTTCAGCGTTGGGGCTAGGCAAGCTTATCAGAAGAGCGGTTCACGACATTAAGTTGTGGCACAAAGGAGGGAATACCCATCTGGGGACATGTATACTTTTCACTCCTCTAGCCGCGGCTGCCGGAAGAAGCATGGTTGACAATAGGCAGATAGAGTTGACGAATTTGAGGAGAAACGTGGCATCGGTTATGGAGTCAACCACGCCTCAAGATGCTACAGATGTGTACGAAGCTATCCTTATGGTGAGCTCGGAATCGGAGTTGGGAAGATACGGGGTCGAAGGGGCGCCTGACCTATATGATCCGGAGAGCAGGAGGAAGCTGTTGGAAGGAGACATTTCGTTATTCGATGCTATGAAGACCGCGTCAGGCTGGGATTCGATTGCGAAAGAGTTGGTGACAGGCATGAGGATCTCTTTTGAGTTAGGCTATCCGACTTTGACGAAGGTGTTTCAAGAGACATGCGACATCAATGTTGCTACCGTCCACACCTTTCTCACAATACTTTCCAAGGTTCCAGACACGTTCATCGCACGTAAGATCGGGCATGAAAAGTCCTCGGACATAAGGAGAGCGGTGGAATTAGGTCGAAGGGAAATTAGGTGGCTTTCAAAAGCTGCTGCTTCAATTCTTGAAAAAGGAGGCTTGACAATGGAGGAAGGAAGGGAAGCAGCGTGGGCTTTGGACCGAAGGCTTCAAGAGGGTGGAGGCGATCTGAACCCTGGCACAACGGCGGACTTGACATCGGCTTCCTTGATGATAGGGCTCCTCCAAGGGCTGAGATTCTAGTGGAATCCATGGAAAAGTTCAGGGCTAGGGAAGGAGACTTTGTTGAAACTCGTGAAGGCCTGATATTTGATGTCAAAGGTCTGATTCATCCTCCAGACCGGCTAGTCGCATACATCCGCTATTTCCCTGCTAAGTCAGGAGATAGGCGAAGAGGAGGCACATTCTACAAGAAGGTTTACTCTCTGAAGGAGAGAGACGAATTTCTCAGAAAAGACTACCCTCAGTACCTTTACTATGATGAGACCTTTGGCAGGTGGCTTGAAGGGGTTCCGATCCGAGACATCTCAAAACACTACATCCCGACTGTTAAGCTTCTTGCACTCTTGGAGAAGAAGGATGTAGGCCCGCCCGAGAGTCATGCCATTAAGTTTGCCCGAGGGTTGCACGATTCTTCGGGTGTTCCTATTCAAAAGATGGGCGTGTCCGGGTCGATACTCGTTGATCTTTCCACGGAAACATCCGACATCGATCTAGTCATATACGGAAAGGCCAATTGCCTAAGTGTTCATAGAACCCTAAGAAAATTATTGGAGAACAATGAAGATGTTTCACCTTACGACTTAGAGGATCTAAAGAGGCTTTACGGTTTTCGTGTGAAGGATACAGAGATGTCGTTCGAAGACTTCGTTAAAGTTGAGAGGAGAAAGGTTTATCAAGGAAAGTTTCTGGGGAAAGACTATTTCATCCGTTTCGTCCTTGACTGGGAGGAAGTCGAAGAGAGATACGGTGATAGAAGATACGTGCCGTTGGGTCGAGCGAAGATAGAGGCAACGGTTGAAGACGACTCAAAAGCCATCTTCACTCCTTGTACCTACGCGGTCTCCGACGCTCGCTTCCTAGGGAAAAGCTCGTTCCCACAAATTGCTGAAATTGCGTCGTTTAGGGGCAGATTCTGCGAACAAGCCGTGAGGGGTGAGAAAGCGGTCGCTCGAGGAGCGGTAGAGAAGGTCATTGAAAATGATGGAAGAACGTATTATCGTCTGATCTTGGGAGAGTATCCCTCGGACTTCATGGCCGTAAAGGGTAATTGAAGCGCCTAGGACAAAAGGTTCTTAACCTTTATACGCTCAAACTTTTATCCAGCTTTCTTCAGGCGTGGCTTCAAAAGGAAGGTGGAACAGATTAATGGAGAAGGCGACGGTGATCTTGGATGAGAAAGATCAACGCGATAATTCTAGGAGCTGCTGGTCGAGACTTCCACAACTTCAACGTCTATTTCAAAAACAATCCGAAATACAAAATCGTGGCATTTACGGCGGCGCAGATACCGGGCATCGCCAACCGGAAGTTTCCCAAGGAGCTTTCAGGCCCTAATTATCCGAACGGCATCGACATATATCCCGAGGAGCACCTTCCTGAACTTATTAGAAGTCTCAACGTGGAGCAGGCGGTGTTCTCCTACAGCGACTTGTCGAACGAAGAGATCATGCACAAGGCCTCACTTGTTCTAGCCAACGACGCCGGTTTCCTCTTATTGAGCCCGGAAACGACGATGCTGAAAGCCAAGAAACCTGTTGTCAGCATATGCGCGGTGAGAACAGGTGCAGGCAAAAGCACTGTGACGAGGAAAGTCAGCATCATTCTGAGAGAGAAAGGCTACAGTGTCGTTATCATTAGACACCCGATGCCCTATGGAGATTTGCTAAGACAGATTGTTCAAAGGTTTGAGACATACGAGGATCTGGATAGGTACGATTGCACAATAGAAGAGAGAGAAGAGTATGCGCCACATCTGGAAAACGGCTTTGTCGTTTATGCGGGAGTTGATTATGAGAGGATCCTTAGAAAGGCAGAGAAAGAGGCGGACATAATTCTCTGGGATGGTGGAAACAACGACCTGCCCTTTATCAAGCCAGATCTTCACATAGTCGTCGCCGATCCGCTGAGACCAGGAAGCGAGATGAATTATTATCACGGCGAAGTAAACATCAGAATGGCGGATGTCATCGTAATAAACAAGGTTGGAAGCGCCGATTCAGAAGCTGTTGAGGCCGTAACTAAGAATCTGGCGGCACTTAATCCGAACGCAGTCGTTGTGCGAGCTGACTCGAAGATAGTCGTGGACGAACCTGAGTTGATCAGAGGTAAGCGAGTGCTGGTAATTGAGGATGGGCCGACGGTGACGCACGGTCAGATGACCTTCGGCGCCGGAACGATCGCCGCGAAAACGTTCGGTGCAAGTGAGATCGTAGATCCGCGGCCGTTCGCTGTGGGGTCGTTAAGAGACGTTTATGAAAAATATCCGCGCTTGGAAAAAGTGTTGCCCTCAGTGGGATATGGGAGAAAGCAAGTGAAAGATTTGGAGGATACCATCAAAAGAGTCGATTGCGGCACGGTCATCTTCGGCAACTCGATCGACCTAGGCAGAGTTATGAAAATAGGCAAACCGACGGTGAAGGTCAAGTACACGCTGGAGGAGATCGATGGGGATAGTCTCGAAAAGACGTTGGACATTTTTTTAAGACAGCTATGAAGAAGGTCCCTCAATATACAAGATGTATCTGGTCAAAATCTGGTCATTAATATAGAGCACCGTGGGCTCCTTGCGCAACTTCGAAATGGTAGCTTGAAAGTTGGCAGAAACAGACAAGAACGACAATCGAGGCACATTATTTGGCTTTTAGCCTTCTCCATCTAGTGTGTGCGTCGTTTGCGTGCACAATGAGCCAAATAAGCACCTTAATCTTGTTTTCTCTTATCAGTATCGTCTGATTCTATTCCTATATTTTTCGAACATTTTCTTGTTATGTTCTTCGGCACCTTCCACGTTGCCGCTTATGAACACGGGCGGTGTAACTCCTTTCTCCGCCATGTTTTGAGCTGCCTGCACAGTGATTGCGTGGACGATCGCGGCTCCCGCTATTGTTGACATCGGACCCATCTTCTCTGGTACGCCTTTGATTTCAAGTGTCGCATCTCCCAAAGGAACGCAGTTATCTATCACCAAGTCCGCTATCTCAAACAACCGTTTCCCGCTGGAATGTCTGGAGGAAACAGCTTTGGAATGGGCTAGAGACGTTATCGCGATTACCTTCGATCCACGTTTTTTTGCCTCCACGGCGGCATCGATGGCTGCAGCATTTCTGCCAGAGCTTGATATGACGATTATAGTGTCGCCCCTGGACACGTTATGATAGTCCAGAAGGATCGGCGAGAAGCCTTCAAGCCTCTCCATAGCACTGGTTATCCCGGAATTAAGCGTGATACTGTACTCAGAAATGGCATTAACGGCCGCTAGTCCCCCTGCTCTCCCATATACTTCTTCCGCCACTAACTCTGAGTGGCCTGCACCGAACGTATGCAAAATACCATCATTCATCAGAGTATCTGTGACCATGTCAGCCGCCTTCAAAACGTTATTCATCTGAGTTTCTTCAATTTTTCTAAGAATCTCATGAACCGTCTCAAATAACTTTCCAGCTGCTTTTTTTCTGGAACTCACTTTTCACGACTCTCCATATTCTCTTAATAAAACAAGTTATTCGTCAAAAAAAAGGGGAAAAGAAGGTGACGTTAGAGCTGTTTATTTCTCTTCTAGCCAGCCAGCTTTCTTAAAGCAATCCAACAGCTTCTCTCTTATCTCGTCTTTGCTCACGAAGTCGTCGATAGCTATTACGTACGGAGCAGCGTCCGCCATCTCAGATGTGTGAAGAGATTGGGCGAGTATTATATCGGCTCCGGCACCACGCGCAGAAATCAGCTCCATGTTCTCTACTCTTGCAGCTTTTGGAATTCCCAACTCTTTCAACACGTCTTCGGTGGTCATCCGCAGTATAAGGCAAGTTCCCATGCCGACTCCGCATACGGTCACAATCTTAAGTTTTCTGTCAATCTTAAGGCTTATCTGAGGTGGCGTTTTGCTCATCGTAATCGCTCTTCTATACTCCCTTGATCACTCTGAGTATTCCGACGATCAACAGAATCATCACCGTGTAGTCAGGGTCCAAGATCGCTCCCATTTCGGGTACTGTGGTTGCTAGCAGTGAGAATATTATGGCTTGCCCGAATGCCAAAAGCACTCCGTTGATCAGCCCACCCAGTATAGCTCCTTTCCAGCCGCCCACCGCATTGCCATAAACACCGCATGCGCCGCCTGGGAAGAAGAGCATTATCATCGGCGGAATTATTACGCACCATTTTATAGCCGCAAAGACAACCATCAGTATGAGGAAAGCGACTGTCGATGAAATGAAGCCTAGGAGAACTGCGGTTGGAGCGGTGGGGAAGATTATTGGACAATCGAGAGCAGGACGAGCTCCTGGTATTATCTTCATGGAGATGCCTCTGAAGGCGGGCACGATCTCGGTGATGATCATGCGGACACCTACAAGTAAGACGGTAAGACCGGCGGCAAAGTAACACGCTTGATATATTGACCAGACAAGGTAGTTCATGGTTCCCGCCATAGGCTGAACGACTGCTGGACCGGCGGCGAGAGACGCAAGAAGCATTATGATGCCAATGACTACCGCTGTGCCCACGGTGTAATCTTTGAGGAAGCTTATTGTCTCTGGAATCTTTACCTTTTCGCTGCTCTCCTCAGGCTTACCAACAAACCTTCCGAAGAGTGCTGACAACCAGCATCCGAACGAAGAGGTATGCCCGTATGCTATGTCATCTGCCCCTCTGACGATCTTCATGAACTTATGAATGTATGCGGGTTGTATAGTCCAATAAACTGCCATGATGACCGCGGCTATGATTAGCATAGTGTATATCGGCATATTTGGGAAGACCTCAACTATGCCAGATAATACCCCCAGTGACATCCACCACATTAGATGTCCAGTGAGATACACATTCCTGTACGGCGAAACGCGAGCGAGTATGAGATGGATCACGAAGCCTATTGCCATCACCAGAGCTGCATAGCCACCAAACTGTACTGTGAACTGAGCTAGTCCCATACCCGTATAGGTTACAGGCGGTAGATGGAAAGCTGCTCCGACTAAGGCCTGGAAATTCAGTAGTCCGCTAATAAAGGAACCTGCGCCGATCGATACCAACAGAAATCCAGCGATTGTTTTGACCGTTCCCGAGACAGTGTCAGAGAACGATTTCCTTTGCAACAATAATCCAACTAAGACCACAAGACCTACGAGAAAAGCTGGGTACGAAAAGAGGTTGTTCACTAGAAAGGTGACGATTTCAGTTAGCATATCTGTCATTTTCCATTCCTCCTTTTTCTCTACGCGTATCACTTAGATACGCTGGTTATACTCTAACATTGTTAATGTATAAAGCTTGCTCTGTGTTCATGGTATTTATCCATTGACATTTTGGGTTAGAGAGGCTTACAGAAACTACATCGGTTGTGTGCATGCTCGGCCCGTGGTGTCTGATGTTGAAAGGCTCAGCGCGTGCTAAACAGTTAAAGGTTCAAGCCCATCAATTTTCTTGAGTGGAAGCCTTGGGCAGATGCCTCCTATGCCAAACGGATTCGCCTATGATCTCAAGTGGCATAGGGGTTTGTCTCCAATGCGTCAGGAAAAAACCTGCAGAAGCCCTGAAGATTACGGGAAGCATACATGCAGACAGTAGATATGAGTTTGGGTTGCCCGCCGCCCCGCCGAATGATCCGGGAGGCTCGCGGTGCGGTATGTGCGCCAACGACTGTAGAATAGGCCCGGGCAGAAAAGGGTTCTGCGGCCTCGTTTCAAACGTAGACGGAAAGCTTATACGATACGGCGGAACAGCAGAAAAAGGCATTCTGCAGTGGTACTACGATCCACTGCCAACGAACTGTGTTGCTTGGTGGTTTTGTCCAGGATGCACAGGCGCTGGCTACCCCAAGTTTGCTTATAGGCCTGGGCCTGAAATGGGATACGTGAACCTAGCGGTCTTCTATGGGGCGTGCAGCTATGATTGTCTGTTCTGCCAGAATTGGCACTATCGAAGCCTTTCGGCCAGTCGCAAACCTGTTATGAACGCGGAGAGTTTGGCAGCGAAGTTTGACGAACATGTCTCCTGCATCTGCTATTTTGGTGGCGACCCCTCCGTCCAATCGCCTCACGCGTTGAAGACGAGCGAAATTGCCTTGGAAAGAGCGGAAAAAGAAGGGCGCATCTTGAGGATTTGTTGGGAAACGAACGGTTATATGACGCTAGCATCCGCGGAGAAGGCAGCAAAGACTTCTTTGGACAGCGGTGGAGTCATGAAGTTCGACTTGAAGGCTTGGAGCGAAGATCTGAACAAGGCCCTCTGCGGCGTCTCGAACAAGCCCGCGCTAGAGAATTTTAGGAGAATCGGACAGAAGTTTTTCAGACAACGTGCGGATCTGCCCGTTTTGACCGCGAGCACGCTCCTGGTTCCGGGATATATAGACGTTGAAGAAGTTGAGAAGATCGCAAACTTCATCGCAGACATAGATAGGAGGATCCCATACACGTTGTTGGCTTTCTATCCGCAATATGTAATGAACGACCTTCCAACGACCAGTCGCGCATTGGCAGAGGACTGTTACAAGATAGCGAAAGAATCTGGTTTAGAAAAAGTCAGGACGGGCAACATAGGACTTATCGGAGATTAGCAACGTATTATAATTCCAGCGTCGAGAACAGCGTCTATTGATTCGTCGATATTTCTTTCTCCAAGAAGCCTTCTTCTATGCTAGTTCTCTCGTTGATGACTCTGTTTCGTTCGTTCTCATGTCACGCCACTTCAATTTCCCTTCTCGTTTATTGTTTTCAGTACTTCTTCTTTTGTTTGAGCACTTCTTATTCTCTTTACAGTTTCTTGCTTCTGCAACATTTGCGCCAGTTGTGCCAGTGCTTTTATATGGCTTTTATTGTCTGGGCCTCCCAGAGCTATGAGCAGGTCCACAGGGTCATTTTTGGGATGACCGAAGTATACAGGTTCCTTCAAGGTGACTAAGCTGAACCCCACTCTCTTCATCCCGTCTTCTGGCCTAGCGTGAGGAATTGCTATGCCCGGCGCTACGACAATATAAGCCTGATGCTCTTCGCAAAACCTTATCATCGCCTCAACATAGCGGGGCTCGGCGGCACCTATTTTCACCAGCAATTCCCCCGATTTTCTAATAGCTTCTTTCCAATCTGAAGCAGCAGCTTTGATCAAAACTGTATCTTTGGTCAATAGTTCCGCTAACTTAGGACTAGGCAAGCGCTTCGGCAAAGACTAGATTTTACCCCTTTGTTCTAAGTTTTTGCAGGTCTATAGTACAAGTCATTATTTAAAACATCTTTGTCTGTGTTTATGACATTTTCTTGCAATATTGATGCTTTCTCCAAATCAAATTCTTTTAGATTCAGCTATGACTTTCCTATTTATTCGATTTAAAGACTTTAATCGCGCGCGCGAATTTGCTTACTTCCATTTGGAGCATTCACTCGTACGTTCAACATTACGGTTCTGACTAGAATTTCAAAAGGAATATCAAATAGAGAAGTATGGTAGCCTGGAGGTAAGAATAGTCTGGACTTTCATATACTTCCCCTCCATTTTTTGGAATCTTTTTGAAATCGCGCGCGGTGGATAATTTACAAATTCAGATGCCAAAATAACTAATGACGGAATTTTGGGTATATAGTCAAAGAAATAGCTTGAGGCGATTCCTGCATGATATGGCGTCCCGCTGCCTGCAAAGTATGTTTTCCTAATGTTTCTTTCATGTATTTCTCCTGAGATCATTCTCAGTTTGTCTGAGCACTCTCTCTTTAAGCGGCTCCTCAACATTTTGGGAATAGACATTATCCAACCATACAAAAAAAGGATGCGATTTCCCCTTTTCTAACAAGGTAAAAACCTTTCCTACCCATTCTCTCTTAAAAAACGATCAACATCTTCCCTTTTATAAAGTGGACGTGCACCCTCGCACATTACTTTTAGCGCAGCAACGGCACAACCGTACTTCAACATTGTAACATAGTCAGCCCCGTCAAGGTAAGCTGATATAAAACCGGCAACGAAGGCATCTCCAGCTCCTACTGTATCGACAGCTTTCACCTCGAACGCAGGTGAGTTGAATATTTTGCCATTAAACCAGCCAGTTGTTCCTTCCGATCCTAACATGACTATGATGATTCTTGGTCCTTGCTTTGAGACGGTGTCAAAGCTTGCCTCGATGTTGTTCGTGCCTGAAATCGTGGATGCCTCCTTCCTATTGGAGATCAGTATATCTGTATTCGCGAGCATATCCTTAACGTCAGGCCTTTTGAGCATGTAGAGGCTCGGTGAAAAGCATGTTACGACGCCTAGTTTCTTCGCTCTTCTAAGATTCTTCTTAGCAGTTTCAAAAGATAAACCACTGACGCCCGTTTGTATAAAGATCCTCGTATCCATGCACTCTGGCTTTACGTCTTCCAGCGAGAGGAGCTCATTTGCACCAGGTAACACGTATATCGCGTTTTCTCCGTCAGGGGTGAGAACAACTATAGCCGTGCCTGTACGTTCTTCTACAACCGAAATAAATGACGTAACATTCTCAGCTTCAAGCCCACTGACTAATTTTTTCCCAAAGTCATCGTCGCCAACTTTGCCGAGGCATCCAGCACTTTTTCCAAGACGTGCTAAACCAACAGCTATATTCGCAGCTGATCCGCCTGGTACAAATTGGACCCTTTGAACCCTAATTTTCTCATCTTTACCTGCAAACTTCGAAACAAGAAGACGCATATCCATACTGACAGCGCCAGATGTGACAGCGTCAAACACAGTAATGCCCCATTTTTGATGTATGAATATTAAAACTAGCTATACTTTAACCTAAACTTTGATCGCGCACGCCGGCTTAGGATCTTTTGCAGATCGCCTTTTACAGAAGCCGCTTATAACTGCTTGATTGTCTGGATGTCTGCTTGTTCACTCATAGTTTACTCTTTCCAATTATTGTTCTGTGTATAAAAGTTGTTTTTTGTTTCGCGCGCGATGTTTTCGTGGATTCGATTTTGGTTTTTGTTGCTTGGTTATCAACGCTGAGGAGCTGTTATTAGGATCCGGCAACAAATTGTTGTAAAGAATCACCTTTCCAAGGTGGGAGGAACAGTCTGTGACGATCTATGTTAACGGTCACGTTCTAACGGAGCGCGCCTTGTCCATGAAAGAGACGGATCGGCTTGAAGAAGCCATCCGTAAAAGAGGTTGGACGATCCTTGAGCTGAGTCGAGATGGGGACGACTACGAGTACGTCCTCAAAGAAAAAGTGGTTCCCGACGACTTGGCAAAACTGGAGAAATCATTGAAAATCGGAACTACTCGCTATACGCGCGAATTCTGAGGAGTGATGGAGAGATTTCTGCTACGTCCTTTTTTGGATCGTATCGCGGGCTGAAAAACGGATATTGTTACGCGCGCGGTAAAATGGGGGTTATTAAGAATATAGAATTAAGATTTGGATGTGAGCGTTATGAAGGACTCGAAAAGACGATTTAGATTACGCGAATCAGTTACGCCAAAAGAATGGAAAGCGTATGTTGATATGAAGAAGATAGTGGCCGACTCAAAGGTGTATCCTGAGGGTGTGAAGATGTATCAAGATAAAATCAAGAGAGGAGAAGATATTGGCGCGATAACGCTCATAAAACATCCGAAAGAAGACTTGTACGCGGTCCTTGATGGGCATCACCGATTTTACGCGTACTCAAATATGGGAATTGAAAGAACGAAGTGTATAGTTGTTCCAGATCCCGTTGGTTTCTTGTTCACCCTTACAAAGGATGGTATGCTGCAACCAACGGGAGAATTTACACAATATGTACGTGTACCTTTCAAAAAGCTTGAGAGCTTTCTATATGACTTCCTAAACCGTCCTGAAGAGCTGCTAAAACGGAAACTGCTGATAAGAAGAAAAAATCACACTCCCTAATTTCTTATAGATTAATGTTGATTTAGCATACGACTTCGTATTTTTACGCGCGAGAATTTAAAATAGAAACACATAAGCGTTTCAAGCTTTTTCAGAGCGTGATAATTGTGGAAAAACAGATGAAGGGCGAAAGCGTTTCCAGACACCGCCTAGAGCCAAGGGAGATTCTCCTTGTAACTCTTATCATAGTTATAGGCTTTCTCTCCGAGTACATCGATGAAGTAGTGTTAAGCAAAAGTGTGCCCTCAGGCCCTGATGTGTTTCCATCTTGGGTCACGCACTGGGATGTTTCATTGCTCCTGCACATCAACCCTGCGATTATGAACCCTATTCTTAGCATCTCATTTGGCCTGATAACGCACGTAGGTAGTACGATTGCAATCCTGTTGCTCTGTGTCCTCTCCTATTTACTGGGCTATAAGAGGGAAGCAGTACTGATCTTCACAACCATCGTCTTAGGAACTCTCATAATGTTTCCTTTAAAGGCAGTCATTATGCGGCCTAGGCCGTACTCAACGCTATCGACAGTTGTCGCCCTTGACTATGAAGCGGGCTCAAGTTTTCCTAGCGGGCACGCAGAAAGAATCTTCGCCCTTGCAGCTGTTCATTCAAAGAAAGAACGCGAGAAAGTGTTGCTTTTATATCTCTTGGCTGCAGTTGTTGCCTTCAGCAGGGTATACCTGGGGGTTCATTATCCTTTAGATGTTTTTGTTGGCAGTCTCATAGGATGGGTTATCGGTAAGGCCACTCTACGATGGGAGAAAAAAGTGTTCGCAATAGCTTCTCGCTTCTTTAGGCTATGACGATCGAGATACATTACAGCACTAGGAGTCGCATATAATACGCTAAGCACTTTCTGGAAAAGTGCGGATTCAAGAGAATCAATCGCGCAAATGAACTCTAGAAGATCTTTAAGGGATGATGGGCATTTCAAGTCAAAGAACGAAAGCGGATTTGGCTGAGAAGGTTCTCCTGCTAGGCGTTTAATGCACGACTATTTTTGATCCTAGAAACGCATTGAGCGCAAGATCCGATGAAATGTCGGTAGGGCAAATCCTCAAAACAATAATGAAGCCTACAGCGTTTTGGCAGGATTTACTTCTGCTTTGGCAGAAACTGTCTCTATTTGCACTAACGAAAAACCCTGCCAAACTTCATGCTAGACCGGGATCATTATTGCGGTGTATGAGAACTGATGCAAATCTCGACAATGTTTTCCACAAATCCTACGTCTGTCGAACTTTTCCTTCACCTCCTTCTCCGCATTTTCTTCTTCTCTTTCTTCTTTTTCTTCCTCATCTTTTTCGCCTCTCCTTTTCAGGTTTCTCCAATCTTCTTGATACATATTAAACGCTTATACGGTTCCTTTAATCATTTAAGTTGAGAAAACTATGGAAAGAAATGAATCCAGTGGTGAAAAAGCAGCTAAACTCATGATCGATAAGCCTTCAGATTTTCTCTTTCACGCAGCCTACACCGCCTATTCTAAGGCTTGGGACGAGAACCTCTCAGAAGACGCCAGAACCAAATTGAATAGTATCATGCTTTCATTTTCAGCCGGCGGTTCCTCTTCTTTCTATAGCCAATTGGATGAGTTCAGGGCGGATGCCAACTCTGATTTTCGCGGCAGATCTATGATTAGGTCGCAAAGGAAGAGGGCCTGGCGGAAAGAGGAACAGAAGAAAGCGCGCATGTCAAGACATAAAAAGTAGCACTATTCCGATCGATAGTCTAGCCTGTACGGTGATGCGTTGTAAACGCGACCCTTCGATTCCTCAAATTTTCATGGAAGGGTAGCACGTTTAAATGTCGGGGGCTCATATTGCATGCGCAACAGGGACGTTTGAGATTATGTCTAAGGAATCTAATATCGTATATATTGGAATAAAGCCTCCGATGAACTATGTTTTAGCAGTGATCACGAGCTTCAATATGTCCAACACTAAAGAGGTGGTGTTGAAGGCTAGGGGACAAGCCATCTCAACCGCCGTCGATGTCGCTGAGATCACTAGGCGCAGGTTCATGAAGGAACTGAATGTAGATAAGATCACCGTAGGAACCGAAGAAATGCCGCCAAGAGAAGGCGAAGGCAGAGCAAGGAACATTTCAACCATGGAGATCACGCTGAAACGGAAATAGGAACAAGCTAGATGCGAAGCAGCGTTCCAGATAGGCTTTGTTTGGAGAATAATGAGGCAAGATAGATGGTCAGCCGAGTCTATTATAAGCATCCACATCACAAGTGTAAAAGGAAGCTGGCGAAGTATACCCGAAGCAAGACTTAGGCTGAGCTCTTCTTTCAAACTAATAGGTAGTTTGCAGTTATCATCTTTCTCTTATCTCCTACCAATTCTTTATAACGGACAGCGTCTACTATAGAAGGAAGTCTTCTTTATCTTGCTGGTTTTTTCCAGCAGATAAGGGTGTACTTTTTACATTAGGGCGGACTGTTTTGGGTAAGAGGAAGGTGCTGAGCGAGTCGGAGATTAAGCCCCGGTTGCCTGAGGACTTCGAGGTCCTAGGTATAGCTGAGAAGCTGTTAGGCTATGATAGGATTATGGTTAGATGTTTAGACGGATTCACCCGATTGTGTAGAATCAGGGGTAAGATGAAGCGAAGGGTCTGGATTAAAGTTAATGACATCGTCACCGTCTCACCCTGGGACTTTCAAACTGACAAGCGAGGAGACATAACGTACCGTTACAAAGGGAACCAGACAGAATGGTTAAGGAACAATGGTTACCTGAAAGACATTCATATCTGAAGGAACCAAATAGTCTTTGACAGATTCATCAAGAACAAGCATGTCTCAACCATGAGGACAACGTTGAAACAGGAACAGGAATGAACTAGATGCGAAGCATGATATGGAGCGGAAGGGGGCGGCCCTCAGGCAAATACCATTCATACTCTGAGAAGAGGCTTGTTGAATATCTGGCAAGAGTCTCCGTGAAACACAAGATTGATTCAGACGAGTTTTTTGCGTGTCTGGTGGATTCTTGGAAAAACAAGGAATCCACCTGCCAAAACCTCACGATCGAGTGCCGCGAGAAGATGCAGGATCGCTGCGTTTTCCTTTTGATCAGCAGTAACGGATGGGTTGCACAGTTTCCCGTACCAGAGCACATTCTCAGAGAAGCCAATCCGTTGAAAGAGTTCGCAAACGAGATGTTGCTCAGAGCACAGTCTTTAGCAAAGAGTAAAGCAGAACGGTTGCAGATCGAGGATCTAAGTGCAGGAAGGAAACATGTTAAAGTGAAGGCAAGGGTGCTCGAGATTTCAAAGCCCAGAGAAGTCTTAACAAGGTTTGGTTCTTCAGCTTACGTTTCCAACGCAATCATTGGCGACAACACGGAAACCATAGAGCTAAGCCTGTGGAATGAACAGGCCAATGCTCTTTCTGTTGACGATGTTATAGAGATTGAGGATGGGCATGTTGCTTATTTCAGAGGCAAGAAGCAGCTGAGAATAGGGAGACGTGGAGAAATAAACATCGTCAAAGACGAAGACTTCCCGTCGCTACAACAGCTCAGGAAAATTTAATCATAGATCCGTTCGTGAGACACTGTTCGTCTCTGATCGTGCCTGAGGAAGCGCAGCATGGCTGATTCTACTAGTTTCTATACTTCGTGATTGTTAACGCGGGTTATTCTGACCTACAGTATTCTATTCTCTTCTCACAACGGTTACCTTGCAGTTTGTGGCTAAAGCTGCGATCGTTCCTAAGGCAGCTAACCAAGGCGCCAAGACGACGCCGATTACTCCTACGGTTGCAGGGATTTCGAGGAGGATCTTGTCTTTTTCGTCCTTGACGATGATCCTGGTAACGTTTCCCTCGTGAAGTAGCTTTTTTACCTTCTCGATGAGGTCTTCAGTTTTTACAGAGAACTCTTCTTTAACGACCTTGCCCACCGCGACCCCGCATTTATGGCAGTATTCAGCGTCTTTGGGCAACTCGGCTCCACAATTGTAGCAATATTTCATGTGACGCACCTTGTCTAGATTGCGCGTGCTGTCACTATTAAGTTGATCGGGTCTAGTGATCGATCGAGAGAGCTAGTGAGGTTCTACTCGATGAGATTTGAGGGGAAATATTTTTATTGGTTTAAGGCAGAATCGTTATGAACGGCTGTTCATATCAGATGACAAGCCGCGATTCATAGATCTGAAAAAGGAAACGTAAATGGCGCGTCTGGAAGGCTTGAACCCTCTTACGCATTCCATGCTTCTATGCGACGCTTACGGCAGAGGCGTCAACAGCATACGGATTTCCCTAACACAGAGATGCAACCTTAGGTGCTTCTTCTGTCACAAAGAGGGGGAGCTTTCTGTCAAAGACGGGATGAGCCTCGACGAAATAGTGGGCATCGCGAAGACGGCATGTGCGCTGGGCATGCGCAGAGTGAAGCTGACGGGGGGCGAACCGCTACTCAGGGAGGATCTTTCCCAGATCGTCTCTGGGATCGCGAGGTATGCTGAAGAGGTGGCGTTGACCACAAACGGAGTTCAATTGGTCGATCGAGCAGGAGAACTCCGTCGTGCCGGTTTAGACAGGGTCAACGTCAGCCTGCATTCGATCGACCCGCAGACCTATAGCAAAATCACGGGGCGAAACTATCAAAAACAAGTTCTGCAAGGCATCAAGACTGCCCTTGATGAAGGTCTTGAACCACTGAAAGCGAACATGGTGGTTCTGAAGGGGATGAACGACGACGAAATCCCGTCGATGATCAACTTAGCAGCGGACCTCGGGTTCATATTACAGCTGATTGAGTTCCAGCCGGTTCAGAAGGCGAGTGCAACTCATTGGCAGAGTTTCCATGACGATCTGACGGGCATTGAGGCGTGGCTGAGGAAGAATGCTCTTTCTGTCGAGGAGAGGTCTATGCATAGACGGGTGAAGTATTTCTTGGAAAGAGCGAGGCGTCCGGTGTGCGTCGAGGTGGTGAGGCCGATGCACAACCCTGCCTTCTGCAGTAACTGTACCCGGCTTAGGGTGACATCCGACGGTAAGCTGAAGCCTTGCCTCCTTAGAAATGATAACCTTGTCGAAGCCGCCACTATTCTGCGAAACGGCGGCAGTCTTCAAGAGTTGGAGAAGGCTTTTAGGACAGCCGTGGAGCTTAGAGAACCATATTGGAAGTGATGAAGATGAAGGTTATAGTGAAGTACTTCTCTATCCATCGCGACATGACGGACAAGACCGAAGAAGAGGTGCAGCTCGACCGAGAAGCTACATTAAAAGACCTCTTAAACCGACTAATCGAATCGTATCCACGCCTTAAAGACGCTAAAGATTACACGGTGATCTCGATAAACGGGGATTTTGCAGAAGAGAAATCCAAGTTGAAAGACGGCGACGTGGTCGCGCTCTTCCCACCCGTGGGCGGTGGCTAGCGGATGATCATTGTCACCCGCGATGACTTCTCCATAGATGAGGTTATTCAGAAAGTTAAGGGTCGCGATGTTGGAGCCGTCGTAACTTTCTTAGGAACCGTCCGAGGCGAGTCTGAAGGTCGAGTCGTGGAACGGATGGAAGTTCAGGCATACGAGGAGATGGCCACTCGGCAGCTTGAAAGGATAGAGGCGGAGGCGCTTCAGAAGTTTGGGGTGAGACGGACAGCGATAATACACAGAACAGGCGTCTTGAAGGTTTCGGACAACGTGGTGTTGATAGCGGTGGGCGCCGCACACCGCGACGAGGCGTTTAAAGCGTGCCAATTCATCATTGAGGAGCTTAAGAAGACGGTGCCTCTCTGGAAGAAAGAGTATGCCTCAACGGGTGAAAGCTGGGTTCTAGGTGAGACTCATGGTGAAGGAAGACAAAGGCCCTCGTAGCTCAGTAGACATGGTTGACATATCCGGTAAAGATGTCGTACCCCGGTTTGCGGAGGCTGAGGGCGAGATCCTGTTAAAGCCCGATACTGTGAAGAAGATTAGGCGTAGAGAGATTGAGAAGGGAGATGTGCTTGCCGCGGCCGAAATCGCCGGGATACAGGCCGCAAAGAAAACCTATGAGCTGATTCCATTATGCCACCAGATTCCGCTCTCTAAGGTAAAGATCCTCTTCAACATGAAGGAGAAGCGTGTTGTGGCGAAATGTTCAGTGAACGCGAATTATAAGACTGGCGTCGAAATGGAGGCGCTGGTGGGCGCGGCCGTCGCTCTGCTAACCGTGTGGGATATGGTCAAATACCTGGAGAAGGACGAGGCAGGACAATATCCAGTGACGAGGCTGCGTGAAATAAAGATTATAAGGAAGGAGAAAGGGGCTCGATGACCTTCTCTGAGCATGAACGTCACCGAAAAGTCAAGGCAAAGGTTGCGGTGATAACTGTTTCTGATAGCCGCGACGAAGAGAGCGATGCGTCTGGAAAAGCCGCTGAAAGCCTCCTAATCAGTGACGGCCATGAGGTCGTATTTCGTAGAATTGTGAAGAACGATATTGACGCGATTCGAGCTTTGGTATGGGAGCTGGCGCAAGGCCCTGAGCTGGAAGTGATCCTGACCTTGGGCGGAACGGGGATCAGCGTTCGCGATGTTACCGTTGAATCGGTGTCCAACCTCTTCGACAAGAGAATCGAAGGCTTCGGGGAGCTTTTTCGAAGGCTGAGCTACGAAGACATAGGTGAGGCAGCTATGTTGAGTCGAGCCATCGCTGGCACGGTAAGCGGAAAAGTTGTCTTCTGTCTACCGGGATCAAAGAGCGCCATAGAGCTTGCGATGCAGAGGCTGATTCTACCGGGCTTGGGGCACATGCTGTGGGAGGCGAATAGATGAATAAGATGAGTCCTTTCGGACTACTCATCTCCTACGAAGAGGCTTTGGCTGTCATAAGCGAGCATGTGAAGCCCATCGATCGGACGGAGGAGGTTCATATAGGAGAGGCTGTTGGCCGCGTCTTGGCTGTGGATCTGGTGGCCGAGGTGGATGTTCCGGGATTTGACCGGGCGGCGATGGACGGGTACGCGGTCAGAGCTGATGACACATTCGAAGCTTCTTCTACAAGGCCTAGAGTACTGAGAATTGTAGAGGCAATACAGGCCGGAGAGACCGCGAGCAAGAGTGTGAGGAAGGGGGAGTGCATTCAAGTCTCTACGGGCTGCCCTATCCCGAAGGGTGCCGACGCCGTTGTGATGGTGGAGTATGCCGAACGGACAGATGGGGATGTGAGTGTAAAGAGGCCTGTCTATCCGAAAGCGAACATAGCGCCCAGAGGAGAGGACATAAAGAAAGGAGAGATCATCCTGAAGAAGGGTGAGCCACTCACTCCAGCTAGAGTTGGCGTTCTAGCCGCCTTGGGGAAAGAGATGGTCAGGGTCTACGCGAAACCACGCGTGGCTATACTCCCAACCGGAAATGAGGTTCGCGAGCCTGGAGCAAAACTGGAGAAGGGACAGATCTATGACGTGAACTCGTATACGCTGATGTCCATCGTTTCCATGAATGGGGCAGTAGCAGCCAAGTTTGAGCCTGTTCCGGATACAGTCGAAGATCTGAAGGAGGCTATCAAGAGAGCACAGGATTACGACATAGTTGTCTTCTCGGGAGGCAGCTCCGTGGGCGAACGCGACCTGCTGTACCGGGTTGCCCAGGACTTGGGAACCGTCTTCTTCCACGGGGTCCAGATCAAGCCTGGTAAGCCTACCCTATTTGCTGCAGTTGAAGGGACGCCTGTCTTTGGGATGCCCGGCTATCCGACCTCCTGTCTGAGCAATGCGTATCTGCTCCTTGCGCCGGCCTTGAGGAAGATGGCTAGGCTACCCGTGAGACTGGAGAGGAGGATCAAGGTGAGACTTGCCCAGAGAATCGTGTCAAGTTCGGGTAGGAAACAGTTCCTCACCGTGAAGTTGAGGGAAGGCCTCGCTTATCCGGTGTTCAAGGAGTCCGGGGACATAACAAGCATGGCAGGGGCAGACGGATACCTGATGCTTCCGGCCAACCTCGATGTTCTGGAAGAAGGGCAAGAGGTCGAAGTCATATTATTCGATTAGTGTGCGCCGAGGCATATCTCACGGCGGTTTTTTGCAGGGCACCCAACCAAGATTTGTAAGCTTGAAGACATGGAATCGATCTTCTTGCAGAGACCTGACGAGAACCGGCATCCTGAACCGCTGATCAGCACAGCTTGCGGCGAGTGCGAGAGAACAAAAAGTTCCCGTTCAAAGCCCGGATCACGAAGCCCTCCGGTAAACGATACTACGGCTTCAGCTAGGAGGTCTAACGATGGTTGTCGGGACAGTGCTCAATGCGATCGTCGGCGCCCTGATGTATGCAAGCGTCTTCTACGCTAAGAACTACGCGAAGAACGGGGAGCCTTTCCGTCTTAGGTTCATCCCTAAATTCCCTTGAGAGGAAATTGAAAGGAGTGATGTGGTATTTGTGTGTAATGGACAGGTGCGTTCTGTATACAAAACTGGTACTAAACGATAGGTTGAACATGATGGTGGTTTTTTGAACGATTTAGAGAGGTCCAAAAAGAGTGTCTAACGACTTTAGAGCTTGGGGAGGACGTTCTACCTAAGAAGGTCAAAGGTGACCTTCTAAACCTTGAAAGTTCCTTGGATACTTTCGCGCGTGCGATTACAATCATCGAAGAACGCAATTACATTCTCGGCGGAATAGGTTCGATTGCACTATGGTTGATTGAATTGTTTGGTGATATCGGCGAGAAAGAAAGTGCTAAGAAGGTAGAGGATTGGCTTACAGAATTAAAACATAGAAACTAATGAGATAATTTCAAACAAGAAACGACGCAATCACAATCAGCAGATTTCAACTACTCTAATTTCAAAATACGCAACGAAATTCATTCATTAACCAAAAAGAAGGGGAGTGGAGAATAGCGGGTGATATCTCTACTAATGGTGTCGTCCGTGCTAGACGACGGGTCCTGTATATGGCGAGTAAATGACAGTTCGATAAGAAAAAGTGGTATAAATTCTGTCCCAGCGCAGAGTTACGCTGAGGCACCTCAGTACTTTTACCCTCTTTTCTGTACATTCGAGAAGATTTTTAGAGCCGTGCAGGACGCATTTTTTTATAAACAAGAGACCCTATCTTTAGAGTAGTGAATGGGTTTGCTTAAAGACGAGAACATATTGGCAATAGGCATGATGTCAATGAGTCTGGGGATTCTAGTTGGACGATTTACACATTTTGAATATTCAGGCTTTGCAGTCTCAGATTTTATTGAAGGAATTCTTACAGGTCTTTCCCTAGTGCTAAACATCACTTACATGATAAGAAAAAGATCAAAAAAATGAGAACAGGTCTCCTAACATATCTTGTTAGTCTCCTTTTCGCCACTTATCATCTACCTGCTTTTCTTTTTGATTGAAACACAGGTACAGTTCTTCCCAAGCCCCTATGAAAGTCAAGTCAGTAAATTCAGGATTATACTAGAGACCTCGCCAGATTAAACAACCTTAGAAAAAAGAGGGTTGTGGAGTTTAGCGGGTGATATCTCCACTTGCAGGGGGTCAGCGCGCGCTCTATTATGGTGCCCCTTTAATTCTCTTCTGTATTGTCTTCCAGGAATTTGTGGTCAGGAAACTTTCTTCCATGTTGCGAACCATACGCTCGAATTTGAGCATGGATACAGAAAACGAAAGTGTGTTCTCTGGAATATAGGGGCGCGCTGAAACATCAAACAATCCTATGACAGCTCTTGGGCGGACAGAGTCTTTCTCAAGAAAGGGATACTGTACGATTGAGGAACACCCTGAAGTCCACGGAGTGAAAACATCGTTGGGTTCCGTTTCTTCAAAATTTGCCAATGTGAAGAGGCCTGAAAGGACATCGGGGCACGCGAAAAAGATTACGACGTCAGGTTCATCCGACTCATTCAATGAGTCCCACCTCTTGAACACTATGAACCTTGCTGGAGCCTTGAACGACGGCATAAGCTTGAGCGCCTCGGCAGCAATCTCGGGCGTCTTCTTGTAACGCTCACCTTCGACTTTTCCAGGAATTCCACAGGAGAGGAAGTATTCGACGTCAGGTTCATCCGTTTCACGAAAACCCAGACACTCTTGTCCGCCAGAACAGGGGATTGACTCTGCATCAAAACATAAAGCTCTCCCCTTCCTTACAAGTGAAAGCGCGGTGAAGACGCATCTGCGAAATGTACCGGGCTTCACGAGTTCCGCTTGTCCTTCTTCATCCGTGTAATAGAAGACGATAGGAAGTTCCGCTTCACCGAAAAATCTCTTCCAGAGAACAATAAAATCCTCTTTAAACTTGATGTCCATAAACAACTCCTCTTGGTTGCTTCAATAAAACAGGGCTAAAATAGCTTTCTGTTGGGAACCATACGAAATTGCTTAGTGTGAATTAACTCGCGCGCGCTCTCTACCATACAAAATCCAACCAATAATAACACCTATCATTGTTAAACTACCTATCAGATTGCTAACCCAAATTGGAAAGCTCTGTATATTGAGACCATATAGAACCCAAATTACACCTGCTACGAGCATATACAAATAGGTCCAGATCGAAATGTCCTTAGCACTTTTTCTTTTGAATATCCTATATATTTGAGGAAGCATTGCGAAGCGCGCGCGCTAGCTTGGATCAGAAACGAGAGTTTGTGGACGGCAAGGGAGACATCCCTGACATAATTGAGAAATTCAAGAAGGGGCAAGTTGAATCGACTCAGAGTGTTCTCGTGCCCTTTGAGATCATAAAGAAAAATGATTACAACCTATCCATCTCGCGATACAAGCAAATCGAGCATGAAAAACTTGAGTACCAGGAACCTGAAGTCTTAATCGAAAACGTCTCCCAACTGGAAGAAGAGATTGCGAAGGAATTGCAGGAATTGAAAGTGATGATATTAAAGTTCGCACCGTCGAGAAGATGATTGCATGAGAGATCTAGATGCATCGGAAAGATGTGAGAGAGCGAAGCTAATAGATATCGCCAATTTGCGCAGAGGCACAGAGCCGGGAAGGGCTTCGTATTGCGAGCCCCCCGAAGGCGTTAGATTTCTCAGAGTTGGGACATATCGGGAAAGGTTGACAATCCCGTCAATACGACAGCAGAAAACGTGATATTATGCGACAAACCAGACCTTTTGATGTCTTTTGATGGCACTCCTGGAATAGTAGCAAGAGGATTTGAGGGAGCGATTAGCTCCGGGATTAGAATCATCGAGCCTGACGAACGAAAAGTGTTGAGCATCAACGAAGGCAAGTCTCTCAAAGACCTTGCATATGAGATCATCGAAGGCTACGTTGAGTGTTGCACACTCCCTCCAGAAAAGACAAAAGAGGTATGAAGAAGCCCTAGTAGTGATCATCAAATAATCGTGTCTCTTTTATGTTACACACAAAATACCCTAAGGGTAATTCACTCTAAAAGCAAAATACCCATAGGGTAATTCACCAGACAAGCAGGAAAATCGTAAAAATTAAAATTTAATCTTAAGTATTCACGCGCTCAATAATTTAGTGGGTGGTTCGTAATGTCAGCAAAAGAAATTAAGGCGCTCGAGCGTCATGTTCTTGAGGAATACAACAAGGGAAAGGCGGCCGCCATGGCAGTAATGGACGAGTTATATGCCACTGACTTCGTCATGCACGGTAGCACCGAGAGCGAGGATATACACGGCCTCAAGGACGTAAAACAATCTATGAGCGAGTACTTCAACGCGTTTCCCGACATTCATTACACCTTGGATGACATAGTCGTCGAAGGGGACAAGGCAGCGGCACGCTGCACAGTGACTGGCACACACAAAGGTGAATTTATGGGCATCCCCCCAACCAATAAGAAGGTGAAGGTGCAGGCAATCGCCATCGACCGTGTCGTTGGCGGCAAGATCGTGGAAGAATGGGGAATGTCTGATACCCTGGGCTTGATGCAGCAACTCGGAGTTGTACCAACGCCTAAGAAGGGAACATAACCTCACTGATACTATGCCGTTTCAACTTCCGCCTCTTTTTCTGTTAAAATAAAGTTTGGGTTTGGGTTTGGGGATTTAATTTCAGTCAAAAGAAGCTAGCTAGCAGTTAATGTAATCCTTTTTCCCATCGATTCACAATGGTGCCCACAATCATTCGTTCGAACCATCCCTTGGCCACCTGTTTAGCCATCGATAGCCTGTCGTAATACGCCCTGTGCTGCTGGATTTTTTCACCGCTGAACTCGTACACGGTTATCCCCGGTATTTCACGCCATCTTCTACCATCGGGCGTAGAGCCCTCTATAACATGCTCGTAAACAGCCTTATTCCCCTTCACCATAATCCCGATCCCAGCGTCCCTAGTCTTAAAATCCGGAGCTCTCTGAGCCGCTTCCCAAGCTAGGAATCGCTTCGCCTCCTCTTTGCCTTTGAATGTTCCCTCAGGTTGAACCCAGACTACATCTTCTGTAAGAAAGGATAACATCTTCTCCACGTCCCGTTTCACATAGGCTTCAACAAAATCACGTATGACACCCACAATCTTCTCTTCAGACAAACTTTTCACCTCCTAGAATTTCTTTACTTTTGATTATTGAGGCCCCAGAAAATAAGGGGAGCGGTATTCTCGAAACATGCTTCGAGTAGCCTCCGGGCTACCAGTACCTAGGTACCAGAATACTTCCTCCATTCTTTATGTTTGTTAAATTTTAGTTCCTTCCTTCATCTCCCGCTCTTTCCTTCCCCAATCTGTCCTGTTCCAGAGTCTTTCGTGAAGATAGTATGCTACACTTGTGTAGATGTTGCTCACGATCATAAATCCAAGTGCAACATCTGTTTTTCCAGTTAGCAAATAGATTGAAGTAAAATCCAATACAATTATGGCAGCCCTGTAGGTAACTGCTTTAACCAATGATCTAGACCAATGGTCTTTAGACTGTTTTTCATTACTCACAGCATTTCCCACAAAAATATTGATTGTAGACAGCTGTATTAAGGAAACAACATATTGAACTTTTTATTAGAACATTCATTCATGTTTCAAGAACACCTAACAAAGGCAGCTTCCAGAAGCAGGGTTCAATGTGTCACTGGCTTTGGAGGTGCACAATCTTCAAAAAACGTAGGCAATAGCAGCGATTTTTCCATTCTAGTTTTTGGAGCGGGGGTGGGATTCGAACCCCCGAACATGTGGAGACGTCTCCCGCTATTCTCCACAACCCCTCTCTTTTTTATGAGTGTAAACTACAATTACTTTCTGATTTTGTTCTCTGCCTCTTTGATCTCTGATTTCTGATATCCAATGAAAGATTCAAAATTGGATATTGGATTTCCTATGTAAGAAATGAAAAACATATAATTTACGAGATACAAGTTGCCTAGGAAGAGGAAGAAAAAGCGCAGAGGGAGATTTTTGAAAGAAGTTGATATTACCTTAAAAATGAAAGATAGGGCTTTGCTTACTGATTTATTTGATAGGAAGGACTTTGTAAGCGGGATTACAAAAAAAGAGATTTCAGAGGGTATTGCTATAAGATTTGAGGGAAGGAGAATACAGGAATCTGTACCACCTGAAGACATCATAAAGCTAACAGTAATTTTTGCAGAATTAGTTGTTTTGCCCATTGCTACAGACTTATTCTCTAATTGGTTATATGACAAATTAAGAAATCGAAAAGATGTTACTCTTGAAATAAACAATTCTAAAATAGAAAAAAGCAAAGAAAGAATAGCTAAAGCAATATCAACAGGAATTCAAGACAAACAACCACGACAAATATATTCGATTGTTTTTTCTTTACCAGAATTTCCACCAAATGAATTAAAATTGGGAACTAGAACCTTAAGTGAAAGACCTATAATCTTTGATGAGAAAGAATTAACTTTTCCAGATAACAAGGTATCTTTTGCAGACTATGATACAATATTATCAAAAATAAGGGCAGAATTATTTATTCGAGATAGTGACATTAATGAAACAATTGCTAAAGGAAAATTGAAACACGCAAAACCAATGATTGATGAGGTCAAGTGGTCTGAGCAAACGAAATTGTTCTTTGTAAAGTTGTTTTTAAGTACAAAACCAATGGCTGATGGTGTTGCGATAGAAAAAATTGAGATCCAGAACTAGATGATATGGTTACGAAACCCGCCTAGATAGTTCCGTAGCTAACCTATGCGGTTCCGCAACTGACTCAAGAGGTTATGTAACCTCTTTGTAGTATTCCGAAACTAGTTACGAAACTAACCTAAGTATCGAAACTGATTGTCAAGAGACTAACCTAACCTCACTAGCCTACGCAACTTTTGGCACGTGTATAAATAGGATAGTGGAGATATCGCCCGCTAAACTCCACTTCCCTTATTTTTCCGTTCTTAGGTACAAGAAAGCTGGCTTGGGAAACTTATGCCGAGATGTTTCCTGCGCTGGAGACATCACCCGAATAAGTACCCCGCACACCCCCTCTTTTTTTGATAACGTAACGGTTATCTTGTCTTGAGACAGAATTTATACCACGTTTTTTCTCTCGAGCAAGCGATCGTTCAATTATTGAGATCTGGTAGCCCATAGGTTATTCGTGAATATGCTCTTATATACCGTTCATCTTTATTTTTAAGTAATCCTGAGAAGGGGGTCGTAGATCGCCTTTGTCAATCATTAAATTAGAGACTTTTTCAGGTACTCATTATGAGATTGGTGTCCAACAAGGAAAAGCTGTTCGCGAGTTATTACATCAAGCTTTAGAACAGATTCCAAACTTTGTAGAAGTAAAGAGCATGAAACCGCGACTTTTGCCGATGTCCCTTTTCATGTCGCTGGCCAAAAGCCGAGCCAACAAACAACTAAAAAATGACATATTTCAATACTATCCGAAACAAGCAGAACGGTTGAAGGGCATAGCCGAAGGTGCAGAAATAGACTTATCATGGGTCTTTTTCACTCAATCAATGGAACTCTTAGTTACTTTTGGATCATCTATCATTCGTGTTCCAGCCTGCACCAGTCTAGGTTTCAATCCACAACGAACAACAACAAAGGAAACAATCATCGCCAAGAACTTTGACTATCCAAACCACTTCTCACCATACCATTTAACTTGCCTTACAAAGCCTATGGAAGGCTACCCAACTCTAGGATGCAAGATGTCTCCTCTTCCAGGCATGATAGATGGCATGAACGAGTGTGGTTTAGCCGTGACTTACAATCTTGCGTTCACAACCGAAGAGCCAAGATGCTTTGCACCCCTCTCCCTCGCACTTCAAGAGATGCTTGAAACATGCAAGAACACAGAAGAAGCCGTTAAGTTCATAACAAACGCGAAACATGCTGGAAATGCCTTGCTGATGTTGGCTGACGCGGAAGGTGATATAAAGACAGTGGAGATCTCACACAACCACGCTGCAACACGAGAGCCCATAGAAAACCAGATCATCAACACAAACCATTACCATACACCGGAGATGCAAAAATATGAAATCCCACACAATGCAGTCTTCTCCGAAAAAGCTTTGAAAGAATGGGTTGGCAAAAGATTCCATGAATCCAGTGAAGAAAGACTGAAACGAGCGCAGAATCTACTAGGAGGTAGCGACAGGATAGATGGGGATAAGATAATTACAACACTACGCGACCATGGCAAGGATAATAATCCTTCGAATCTGACCATCTGCCAACATGGCGAATACTCAAGCACTCTACGCTCAGTGATCTTCTACCCAGCCAGAAAAACAATCAAAGTCTTATACGGAAACCCATGCAAAAACGAATTTTCAGAATTCTCGTTTCCATGAACAATTTAAAGTCTGTCTGTCACCGTCTCGAAGGAATGCCCATGACTCATTGGTTAGCATTATCCACTCACCGTCAGAAGCAGAGAAAAAGGAGGGACGAGTATATGAAACTCCAGAATTTGGTAGCCCGGAGGATACCACTCACTACGGCAGAATTTATACCATTTTTTCTATTTTTGATCTCTGTGTTTCGGTTAGCATGTCGTGGCTAAATCACTGTTAACAGGTACGGCAAGAGAAGAAGGATCGCCCCGAGAATTATGCAAATTACGCCGACCCATTTCGCTAACCTGCTCGCGAATACTAGTATTAAGCCCACGATTATCAGTATGATCGGATTCAGGTGCGCAAGAAATGAGAGGACTGCATTAATAGTCATTTTTGTGCCCCTTGAGGGAACATATTCACTGAACGCATTCGTAGGCGGTGTCACTTAAGACTTTCGCAGGATGGGCGATAGTTTACGCGCGGATCAGAAGTGGCTACTAGTGGCTGAAAGCAGTACCTGCAATTAGATGAGGAGTTTACATCCGTAGAACAGGGTTTACGGGTGATATCTCCACTGTGGAGGGGGTTCGAATCTCCCCCACTGCACCACAGCCTCACCCAAGACATTTTTTCATTGACCGATCTTAAAGTTAGAGAAAGAGTAATGTACATAAGCCTCTCACAAGACGATGGTTAAAAAAAGAGGGGATGTTTCGGGATATCGATCATGGTTTCAAGCAGGTCAGCGATAATAGCTCTGATAATGGTTTTGGCGTATTTTGTTTAAAGAATTGCTAAAAGACAATAAACCAGCCCACGACGCGTCTACAGACCGCAACTTTTGTAAGCCACGAATACATGTGTCTAATTCTTACTCGTGAGGTGTAGTGTTTGAAGATCGCTGTGGTTCTCTTCGATATGGATAGCACATTACTTGAGGTTGGTAGGTTCATAGACTTCGCGAGTATAAGGAAGACGATTTCGAGAGTCTATCTGAAACACGGCATACCAATAGAGGTTATAGCTGACTACCAGTCTCCCGCCACGCTATACGCTAAAATGTATGAGCGTGGGAGGCGTTATCTTTCTGAGAAGGAAATAGTGGAGATGCAGAAAGAAGCCAATGCAGAAGTCATCGAGTTTGAACTTAAAGCCGTAGACGAAGCGCAAGTTATACTAGGCAGCGTCGAGACTTTGAAGTGGTTAAAGGATGAAGGGAAGAAGATAGGGCTTGTCACAGTTAACAGTAAGGTTGCGGCTTTAAAGGTCACAGAGAAAACAGGCATCAAAAACTTCATCGACGCTTTCTATTGCCGTGACTCGCCTGGAAGACCGAAACCCTACCCTGACCACGTTCTTGCCTGTCTGGAAGAACTGGATTGCAGATCCGATGAGGCGATTCTCGTTGGGGATCACATCGATGACATGCTGGCTGCAAAAGCTGCAGGCGTCTATGCCGTGTGCATCCCAAACTACCGCTCACACATTTATACAGAAGAAGAACTCAAAGCAGCAGGGGCGAATGAGATAATTGACAATATCAATAAGCTTCCAGAAATCATCTGTAAGCTTGAGTGTGAGTGATGGGAATTTTAGATACCAAAACTTTTAACCTTTTTATAAAGCTCATAGATCGATATTCATTATTGTTGAATATACGTTCGGATTCTGAGTCGATAGCACACACTTTTTCGCGCGCGAAATCTCAAGAAAAAAGGGGATGTGGAGATTGCGAGTGACATCTCCACAGGAGGATATGTAAAAACTTAGAAAGCCTATGTCTTGGTGCGTGGATAAGGATCTAAAGGGGGAAATTCAGTATAAATTCTCGCTTGAGCGGTGGTAGCCTGGAAAAAACCATTTCTCAAAGGAGTTTGGTTGAAGTTCAATGAAGAAAAGATTTTTTGAAGAGCGAATTTCTTTATGTGGGCGATTTGCATGGCTTTTCTAGAAAGGCAGATATGGCAATACGATTGCTATTCCTAAGAAACTTATATATCCCAAGATTTGTCTCAATGTCTCTACTGGAAATTTCTTTTTAGTCATGATTTTCAAATGATTTTTGCTTATGACAAAGACTGTTCAGTCGAGTAGCTAAATATCGACCCCTCCAAAAAAATGGTATAAATTCTGCCGTAGTGAGTGGTATCCTCCGGGCTACCAATGCATGTGCTCGAAAATACCTCTTCCCTTTTTTTTCGGGCACTCTTATTTTAATTGCGCGCGAGAGGGAAACATTGAAAGCAGCTAGCTAGCAGGCTAGATAGATAAATGAACATAGTTTGGGTTTGGGACTGGTTTTAATCCTCTTTGGCTTTCTTTCTCTCGTTGTACCTGTACTGGTAGTATCCGAAAGAACTCATCATGATGAAGAAGGAGATCACAAGCATACTTCCATAGAAGTTCGATACTAGGTACCCATACCAGTTTAAGCCTATACTTCCGATGAAAAGGAGCAGAAGGTAAATAATTAGGCCGATTGGCCAACGGTCAGGATGATGATAGGGCTTCTTCCGAGTGATCAAACGATACCAAAGGTCGTAGACCAGATAGATGATTATAGGCAGTCCAGCTACCAAGCGTCCTGAGTTATTGCCAATCAACAGGTTCACCCCCCAAAGCAGAGCGAAGGGTATCAGCTGGAGACTGAACACAGGGCTTAACTTCCATTCCAGCTCTTCGAATTGGTGAGCACGCAACAGATACACGACAATCAAGAAAGCATAGAAGACCAGTGCAAAGAAGATAACAAGATTGTCAATGAGAACTCCATCCATAAGAGACACAACCAACCCGGCACTCGATAAGTTTAGAATAAAAGATAAGAAGGTTTGGGTTTGGGATTTGTTTAATGAACGAATGATGTCCTAAAAATCAGATTGGTCTGACTTGTATATAGTGTATGCCAAGTCGTAGTCAGCAGGCTGGTCAATTCTAACTGCCTTAATGATCCAATTGTAAGGTCATGAAACAAGCATAAATGAGAAGAGGAAGTTGAATAAGCTGTGAGCTATCGCAGTTCCGACTATGTTTCTTGTTTTCAAGGCTATCCATCCCCATAATCCTCCTATTATGCTGACCAGAAATATGCCAGACATGCTGTAATAATACAAATGTATGAGCCCAAAAAGAACAGTTGAAACTAGTAATCCTACCTTCCAACCTTTCCATCTATTGAAGGAAAACATGATCAGCCCTCTGAACAAGATCTCTTGCCCAAATCCACTGAGTGACCAATAGAATAAATTGTATGTAACGGTCTCCCAAGAACTCACATCTGGTGAAAGTTTCAAACCAGTAACTATGAACCTAGATACGGAAAAGGCCACTACCAGAATTACAGAATTTCCAAGACTGGGAATTAATCCCCTTCGCGTTAATCCTATGTCCACTAGTGACCTCCCATTATATCTGGTCAGCAAAATCGAACACGTAATATAAATCGTGTATAAAACATAGTTACCAGAAGCTTCCGTTAAGAAACCCTTGACGTAAAGAGGAATAGCAAAGAGCAAAGGCACAGAAAAAACAAGGATAGCTTCTAAGCTTTCCAACCTAGCCTTGCTCAAGAACGATCCTACCATTCATTGATTTCTTCTTTCCATTAAAACCGAATTGTCATCTTTCAGCTAGGTGCTCTTTAATTTGATTTGATCCTAATCTGCTAGACTTTTTGGTGTGTCAAAAAACGCATACGCTACTCAAGCGGGATGGAACCAGTGAAAAATCAAATTGGTCACATATGCCTCGAAGAAAGCGCCAAAGACAACCGCAGGCACTACAAAGCATAAGTAGCGGAGGAAAACATTCTTGAGTATAGGTCTTATTAGCTGTCTCCAGCCCGGAATAGGGCGCGGTGTAGAAAAAACATGTTTCACCAGCTCTTTTCTGTTCCTTATTCCAAACGTTTCTATGCCGATTTTCATGGTGATGCCGCTGGCAAAGATCATGTAGGCTGCTTCTATCCATCCATGTATACCCCATGGAACCATAATCAGGGTCCAAGGATTGAATAAAACCCCATGTCGATAAGACCATGTTCCGGCAGTTAGCCCGACAAAGAATCCAAAGGATATTGGATATGTGAATGACAGGGCGAAGAATCTCATCCCAAGAATTATGCAAACCACTAACATGTTCCAAACGAGCACGTGCCAGAATATCTGCTCATTCGTCCAAATCCCACCTTTGGCCCCACCAAGAAAGTCGATAAAAGCTTGTGCCAGCCCACCGATTTGGCCAGGGAAAGCGAAGCCCAAGCTTGTTGTGACAGTATATGATACAAGAAAGCCAACTGCAGAGACCTTGACCCAACCTTTGGTCTCTGAGTTAAACAGAGAAGGCTTCATATTCCCCCATCGTCTTTTACATAGTTCCTATGGTAGTAGAAAACCCTTCGCGTTTTTGCGTGCGCTCCGGAAGATTCGAATCTATAACGTGGAAACTAGTGTTCTTCTCTTTGAACCCGTCAGAAACTATTCTAAAATGATTCAAAGAATTGGAGGAAGGATGTAAAACTTTGGAGTATGGTAGCCTGGAGGATACCACTCAGTAGGACAGAATTTATACTACTTTTTTCTGTATTCTTTCTTTATCAGTAACTTGTGAGGCTCGTCGTCTAGCACGGACGACACCATCAGTGGAGACATCACCCGCAAAACTCTACCCCCTCTTTTTTTGTTGCTTATTATTACCATCCTCAACTTATGGCGTAATAGGTTAGATTGTGGCTAATTCAAACCTACTCTGTCTTCCGGCAATTCATGAGAAGGGTTCTCTGGGATGCATTTCGCTCGTGCGAGTAGAGGATTGATTTTGTCTTAGTCTCTCGGATAATCACGTCGCAGGTTCACCTTCTTCTTGTACCGACACTTGTCCACCTATAAGAGGCCCATCCCTCTAATTGATTCCTTTTTCACAAGATCGCGCGCGTGAAGAGAAAGTATCGTCAACATTCTAAGACATAAGCACGACCGTGTTGGTTCGCTAAAAACTAGCCTCTATAGCAATAAAAATATGCGAGAAAAAAGAAGATGAATCTTTCGCTGTAACATAGTGTATTAAGAATTGCGCTGTTCTGTAGTTCGCCCGTCAAAGTGCTCCTCACTCGCCATTGCTTCTTCTTTGGTATGACGAACTACGCCGTCTTGGTGCTCAGGTGGCGAGTAAATTGTGTAGAGTTTGAGATTTGCGCGCTTAGATGTATTGATTACATTATGCTTGGCGCCAGCGGGGACGATGACTCCGTAGCCGTCAGTCACACGGTGTTCTACACCGTCAATGATCACTTTTCCTTCTCCTTTCTCGAATCGAAAGAACTGGTCAACATCCTCGTGCGTTTCTTCACCTATTTCCTCACCAGGCTTAATGCTCATCAGTACGAGCTGACTGTGCTTCCCTGTATATAGTACATGGCGGAAATCAGTGTTCTTCACCGTCTCTTTCTCAATTATGATTGCATATCCCTTCATGTCCATCGCCTTAATTCAATTCAACGATTGCTTATTCTGCTACCTATCCTTAAATACATATTCAAAATTGCATCATCCTTGTGCCGCCGGTGGTGTGCACAGGTTTCGCAGATACGAGTTTTATGGCGGATCCGGGTGAAACTCATACGAATGTGTATTGTGGGCTCGGCCACCCGCTTGGAAGACGCCCTGTGACTGCTGAAAAGTTTCTTGAGAAACCTGAAGAATATACTGTGGACGGTTACTGGGATGACTACGAAATGGAATCATAAAGCAACATTGATATTAAGGAAACATCTGAAAAAAACGCAGATGACTTTTCGAATGCGCGTTCGACACGCGACCGCCAATCAGGAGGCTGCCTCGTTTTTGCATATGAGCTATGGAAGAAATCTGCTCATTAGGAGTATGATAGAAAGGAGGCTGTATGTTTGCGTAACGAGCATAATCCACCGCGGATTGTGTGCGGACAAGCTTACAATGTCTTTTTCAATGGAGCCTTGATCTCTTGAGGACGCATATTCTTTCGAAAGACAATAAAGCTTCCTGAACCTTCTCAGGGCAATGTAGTCGGCCACCGCCAAAGTGAGTACGGAAAAACCCCACGCTGATCGAAAACTATAAGCCAATTCTAGAAAAAATGCGGCTCCAACAAAGATGCCTCCTCCACTCAACAGTAGAATGCTTAAGAGGGAAGCTTTGACAAGACCGAGACGCACCGTCATTGTTTCAATTTCCATCGCTTTGTCTACAAAATAGTCTCGAATTTCGGTTGGTATGATTACGCCATACACTGTCATAGCCAGTCCAGCAAGGGAAACCAGAAAGAGAGGCTTCAGTACGGACGAAAAAATATAGTATTCAAATAACACCGGAAAGATTGCGAGGACGAGAATCAACGTAAAGGGCGCTAGCCAAGATCTAGCCTTTATTCTTAACGGAGGAGCCGAATAGAGATAACCTAAGGAGATTCCAGCTACCCACATAAACAGCAGTATAGGTTTTCCTGTAATTACTAGAAGTAGAGAAACTAAAGACAATGCAAAAAGGAACTCTGCAAGCAAAAGTCTTTTGACTCGCCTCTGTCCAAAATCGCTCAATGCCCTGACAAGGCTTTTCTTACGATCATCCCTCGAGTCCAATTCATGGTCATAAATGGTGTTTACTTGGGCTCCAATAGCTGAACTGAGGTTGATTATGGTAAAGGAAAGAGCCACTAGAACCATTAAGTCGATCAAACTTAGAAGCGGACTGGCACCCCAAGCGAGTCCCATAATGAGAGAGCCTATTTGGGAGAAGAAACTCAGCCCTAGAAACAACAGCAAGTGTTTTTATAGCTTTTGACAATGTGAGTTAACCAGAAAGTCGCCCGTGATAAGATCTTTAGAAAGGGAATCGTCCGCATGAGGTCTTATTTGAAATGAGGTTAAACTGTCTATTTCAATATTTGATATTTTGGGTACACGTAGGTAGATGTGCTTCCAGTCCTAGTTTTTTCAACTATGGAATTGCACACTAGGCAAGGTCTTCCTTATAAATGGTGCGGTGGGCGGGACTTGGACCTTCCGCAGACTGGAGACATCACCCGCTAAACTCCACTCGCCTCTTTTTTCTGTCGCGCGCGAAGCAAGCCTAAATGAACTTGTTCTATGTTTAACGCTGAATAGGTTTACCCGTGGTATATTTGTTTTTTAATGGTCTTTGTAATAACATAATTGCTTCCAATAAACAAGAGAACAGTAAATCCAATGATGATGCTGAAGCTGAAGAATAGTGCTCCCACTTGAGGGAATATAGGGGAGAGTATAAGGAAGTTTAGGGCAATGATTAGGCCTATCAATATCCCGAAGGGAATACTTGAAATGATAATTATGAATAACTCAGCAGACACTATCTTCGAGATGTCTTTCCATTTTGCTCCAATGGTCCTCATAACCTGAAAGTCTGAGATCCTGCTTAAAGTTATGAGTTGAAGGAAGCTCACTAGACAGATGATTAGCGATATTAGGGTCATAATGGGAAAGATTAGTATGAAATTCCATAATCTCTCTACAAGGTTTACATTTCTCTCCAGAACAGGATTCAAATCTAAGACTGCTAGACCCTCTTTAGACGCCATCTGGCCTATCTTATCGATGGCTTCGCCTTTTGCATTAGCGTTTACCTTGATTAGGACAATGTTTGGGTTTGAGACTCCTAGGATTGAACTCGCTGTTTCGTATGGGATGTATATTGTGTAACCCATATTCAATGGGTCGATGCAGACTCCTGCGATGGAGAAGGTTTTTCCAATCACCTTAATCTTCTCAACACTGAAGTTATATATTATATCTAATACGGCGTCTCCGATTACAGCATTGTCTTGATCCTCTTTGGTTAGAAATCTTCCATTGAGTACCCAGTTGCTGGCCACCTTTTCAGGATCTATTCCTATCACTAGGGTGTTGGCGGATCTGTTATCTCCAATAATCGTGTAGCCTTCTGGAATTGGTTCAATATACCTTATCTCATATGCCTTGGCATTCGTCACTATCCTTGTATCTACGGTTTCTATGAATGACTGTGCCTCTAACCATTCGATAAAGCCTTTACTAACTTCACAGCTCTGCCATAAATCATCTGATACCGGGCTTCCGCTCTCAAGAGGATAGAAGGACAGGTATTTAACATACTTCTCCACGATTTTCGGGTTTGCAATTAGGAAGATATCTTTGCCAATTCCTCTTTCAACGTAGTTGCTAGTAGTTGAGGAGATCGTCTGTCCTCCGAAGATGAGAATTGAAACTAACATGATACATAGTAGGCTGGCGGCTATGATTCTGAGAGTCTCCTTTCCTCTAGTTCTCAAACTTCTTAAAGCAATTCTATAGGAAAGATTCATCCTCACTTTTCCGAAGAAGCCTTCGCTTCCAGTCCTTCTAGTAAGATTCGTGGAAATTGCTTCAATCGCATTCAATCTAAGCAACGTTCTACTCATTGGGAGATATGTGAAGGCAAACGAGATCAAAATAACAATTATGAACAGAATAAAAAGGGGTATAAACGGGAGGATTGGAGTGAGGCCGTAGCCAAAGGCGTTTAAGATCTTTATTGACACTGAATAAGTTGCGGTTCCAAGACCACTTCCAATTGAACATCCGATAATTGTTGTTATTGCTGCCTCAGCTATTAGAAACGATCCTGTTTCCTCAGCTAGTCCTATAGCCTTCATTATTCCAATATCTCTCTGCCTTTGATTCGTAAACGTGATCTGTACGTTGGAGATGATCAGCGCTCCGGTTAATAGACTCAGTACAAGGGCGATTACAATGTATCGAGAAAAAACATAGTTTAGGCCTATGGACATTCTCCAAGGCAGTATTGCAATGTTAAGTCCTAAGCTTAGACCCATGAGGAATAGGAAGGTGGCTGAGGCTGAAGAGAAGATTAAGCATGCCAGCAAAGTTAATGTTTGAGCCCTCCTCCTAGTGAGGTCTCTTAGTGGATACTGTAGCGTGACCAAGTGTTTACACGATCTCTCCGTTGACCATTCGTATTCGAGTACTTGCTAACTCAGAAATCCGCGGATCATGAGTGACGACGATTATTGTCTTTCCATTCTCTTTCAGAGTCTTCAGAATGTCCACTATCTCTAGAGTTGTCTTCTCATCCAAGTTTCCTGTAGGTTCATCAGCAAGTATAATGGGCGGATCGTTTGCAAGGGCTCTTGCAAAGGCCACTCGCTGTTGTTCTCCTCCGCTAAGCTGGGAGGGTAAATGTGTACCCCTATCTTCCAGTCTGACTAATTTAAGAAGCTCCAATGTTCTCTGATTATTTTTCTTCCCGTAAAAACCTGCTAACTCCATTGCAAACTCGATGTTTTCCTTAGCAGTTAATGTTGAGATCAAATTGTAGGCTTGGAAGACGTATCCAATATTGGCACATCTGAAAGCCGCCAATACATCTCCGCTTAAGTCATTTAATCTCGTATCGTGGACGAATACTTCGCCATCACTTGGTTTATCAAGTCCTCCTAAGATGTTTAATAGCGTAGTCTTACCTGCTCCAGAAGGCCCTGAAATGACAGCAAAATCCTCTTCATTTATCTCCATTGAAATATTCTTCAATGCTTGAACACGAGGGTCATTTAAGACGTAAATCTTGCTTAACGAAACAGTCTTTATAATAGCTTGGGTCATTTTCTACACTTTCATCTCCAACGCATAATAGATGTTTGATTGCGCGCTCGATTGTTCTACGAATAAGAGGAACATCCTTCTAACTTTTCTCATTCTTCTCATTCTTCTAAGCTTTCTCATTTTTCTCATTCTGTTGGACTGGCTTAAATCAGCCTTCTCACTGCGTGTCAGCCGATTCGATGTTGGTTGCTAGGACCTGCTTCTTCCCTCTGATCGGAGGCAAGTTCAATCTGCTGAAGGCGCTTCAGCCGCTTGTTCCTCCGCACCGCATATATGTGGGGGTCTTCGGGTTCCGGTTTTCGGTCAGGATCCTAGGATCTTGGGGCCAGGTTTCGCTCAATCTCAGCCGTCACGATCTCTCCCGGTTCCTCATTCATCATTCAATTTTAATCAAAAAACGCATGATTTTGATCATTTTTGAGCGGTTTTGAAGTGTTTTTAAGCGGTTTTTAAAATCCATAGAAGCTCAATTTAAGCCTCTTTATCCGAAAGAAGCCTAAACCAAGCCCTGTTGGTGTTTCAAAAAAAAAGGTTTTTTTACAAATCTGCTTTAGCCTGTGCCTGTAGGCTCGCGTTGCCGCTGTTTAAAAGAAGGAGGACCGCCCCCGCTTGGTCCACGTTTACCGGTTTCCCCTAAAGACGAGCTATGCCAGCGTGATAGGCTACGTGAAGGCTCTCTCGGACCGCTGGAAGACTGTTCACCGGGTCTGCGTGGATCAGACGGGCGTCGGCGAGTACATCACCGAGGACATGAAGAACGCTGGAATACAAAATGTTGAGGGCGTAATGTTCACGGAGCAGAGGAAAGAGGAGCTGGCTACGGCTCTTAAGGAGAAGATGCTCAAAAACGAGTTTAAACTGCCCTACGATCGAGCTTTGATCAACGAGCTGAATGTCGAGCGCTACGAGTTGACTAAGACGGGGAAAATAAGGTTCTCGCATCCCGAGGGCAGCCACGACGACCGGTTCTGGGCCACCGCCCTAGCCGTCTACGCCGCAGAAAAGGAACCCAAGCCCGGCCCCATACTCGCCAAAACCTTCTAACTCATAGCGTCGTGCACGTGACTGACAAGCGCTACCGAAAAGTCCAAGAACTGGCGCACCTTTATTCTCGTCAACTCAAGCCTTTACGTAACATAGAGATGATGTCATGGTCAGAGTCGATTTCAAAAAAGAACTCAAACACCTCTACTATCCTTCTATGAGGCAGGTTGCGATCGTCGATGTTCCTGAGATGAACTTCCTAATGGTGGATGGCGCAGGCGACCCAAACACTGCGCAAGAGTACAAAGATGCAGTGGAGGCGTTGTACAGCCTGTCCTACGCGCTCAAATTCATGACACGAAGAGAGAAAGCCACAGACTACGCCGTCATGCCCCTTGAAGGCCTCTGGTGGACCGGCGACATGAGCAAATTCAGCGTGGAAGACAAGGACGCGTGGAAATGGACCGTGATGATCATGCAGCCGGAATACGTGACAAAAGGCTTGGTTGACAAGGCTCTAGAACATGTCAGGAACAAGAATCTGCCCGCCTTATCCAAAACCAGGTTTGAAAGTTTACACGAAGGACTATCAGCCCAGATCATGCACATAGGCCCGTACTCCGAGGAAGACCCAACCATTCAGAGACTTCATAGACACATCAAGGAAAACGGTTACAAGCTGCGGGGAAAACACCACGAGATATACTTGAGCGACCCACGCAAATCCGCGCCTGAAAGGATGAAGACAGTCATCAGGCAACCAATAACGCGCGCGTGAGTCGCGCATGCGTCTCCGTATTCTACTTTGACTTTTTCTTGAAAAGCAACCAACTGTTCTCCTTCCCACCGAATCTCGTTTTTATCAGCACGTATCGCCCTGTGAGTTTTTCACCTTGAATGTTGACGATAATCTCGTCTTCCTTCCATTTCTCAGGTTCGTAGCTCCCTCTGTCCCAGATCTCCACGGTTCCCGCGCCATACTGGTCTTCCGGAATCGTGCCCTCAAAACCAGCATAGTCCACCGGATGGTCTTCCACCGCAACCGCCAGCCTTTTAACACCTTCCTCTGTTGGGGGCTCCTTTGGAACCGCCCAACTCTTCAGAACCCCCTCATGTTCAAGCCTCAGGTCCCAGTGCAATTTACGTGCTTGATGCTTTTGGACGACGTAGGTAAGCCTTTTACCGGACTTCTTTATTTTTCCCTCAGTCTCAGGAGTCTCATCAAAATTTCTCTGCGCCTTGTATTCTCCCAGCGTCAAGCTATTCATACCCCATATTCGAACAATGGTTACGTCCCCTACTTAACAACAGACTTTAGACACAGTGAGTTTTATTAGACTCTCATGTTTTTTCCGCAACCCTCATACTTTTCTGGACTTTTCACTTACGCTTTCTGAAGAAGAGCATGTTGTCTTTCTCGCACACATGTTCGAAGCCTGCTTCTAGCAACCCTTTGATCTCTTCAGGCGTCTGCGCCACCTTTACATGGAACTCTCCGGATGCGTCGTCATGGAATAGTGCGCGTTCTATGTTTATGTATATTAGAGTCGAGTCGATTTTTCTGTGGCCTAGGAACTCTTTGACGTAGAGTATATCCTTCGTCTTGTGGTAGAGCGTAGTGGCTTTCCAGTGTCTGATAGCGCGCGCGCTTGTTTGGTTAGCCATGCCGGCTGATCCGCTGTTAATATGACCGAAGATCCCGGCTGTAGGATCCTCAAGAATGACCTGCTCCTGCTTCAGCGCCTCTGGATTCATGATCAGCCATGCGCGCGCGCTACGGTGTAGTCGTAGCTTTTTGGCGAAATCGAGCCCGACGACTGGGCTCCAGAATATGTTAGATATTCATTTGGTACCAGTTTAAGCGATGCCTTAATTGAGGCGGCTGAATTCGGTGAAGATGCACTAGCCACATTTGAAGAACTAGTCGGAAAGAGGGGAGGACGCTTGGTCAGGGGGTGTATGTGTACTTCATGCAAAGTTCATGACACGTATGGGGAGAAATCTATTTTTTCCCAACTGAAACTGGTGGAGACATCCATATGGTGTGCGTCAATCCCCTCCTTCTCCAAGCTTATCTTTAGATCGAAGACATCTTCTCCTATCTTGTCTTTTTCGCAGAACATCACCATAGTTACGCTGTGGGTTCCGTAGGTTTTCCAGAGGAACTTGACGCGAGGTAGCCTCTTGAGAATCTCAACTGCCTTATCCGTTTCTATTTGTCTAACGTTCAAGCCTATATGTACGGCTGCAATGTTGAGCTTATCATAGCCCGGAACAGCCGTAACCAACTTCTTTATGGCACCCATTTTTTCTAGCCTGTCTAGTCTTCGGTAGATAGTGTTGCGCCCCACTTGACAGAGCTTCCCCAACTCCGTGTAAGAGTAAATGCCGTCGCAGGCATAGTGCAGGATTTTCCTGTCGGTCTCATCTAAGCTGTGGTCGTTTTTCATATCTGCCACAATTACAATTGTTTCATTCTTGAATAAAAATGTTACTTTTTATACCAATAGTTAGTAATAAGGAGGTCTTTTGCTGCATTTTCTTTAGGTGGGTCGGTCACCATGCTACTAAGATGTCAGCACTGCGATTATAGATGGGATTACCAAGGCGAGAATGAGCATTACGCTACCTGCCCTCGATGTCGTTACAAGGTTAAGATTCCTGAGGATAAAGCTCAGATGCTACGCCAAAAAGGGTTAAATCTAAAGTTGAAAAGCGCCTTTTCGTTAGAAGAGCAGCCTGTAAAATTGCTTGGTATCGCTGGAATAGTGAATAAGACAGTAGAGGACTACCAAAACAACAAAAGCATGTTGATTCAAATCCTTTTGAGATTACAAAGGAATTTTGGTTGGCTTCCGATGGAAATGTTGTTGGAAGTAAGCAAACAGCTAGGAATTCCCCTGAGTCAGATATACCAAATCGCAACCTTTTACAAAGCCTTCTCTCTTGCTCCACGGGGAAGACACCTAATTAGGGTATGCATGGGGACTTCCTGTAAAGTTCAAGGTGCGCCCATAGTCCTAGATAGGGTGCAGAGTTTTCTCGGCATAGAGAGAGGTGAAATCACCCCAGACGGCAGGTTCAGTCTTGAAACGGTCAACTGTTTAGGCTGTTGCGCTCTAGGCCCGATGATGACGGTGGACGGCGAATATTATGGAAACTTGAAGCTACCTGATGTGAAAAAAAATCTATCTAAATACACGTAGGTAAGTAGTCATGGGAGCCGTTAAGTGTATACGTTCACCCAAAGACCTTGAACAGCTTCGCCAAGAAATCAGATCTGCAAGGAAACCGAGTAAGCCCAGCGTCTCGATTTGCGTTAGCACGGGTTGCGTTGCGCTTGGCGCTTCGAAAGTTATGGAGGCTTTCAGAGCCGAACTGCAAAGGCAAGGACTAAAGGACGAAGTGGAAATTAAGGAAACGGGATGCTTAGGCTTCTGTGAGCAGGGGCCAAGGGTGACGATCTATCCGGAGGAAATCTGCTACTTTAAGGTTAAGCCTGAAGATGTCCTAGAAATTGTTTCTAAAAGTATTCTTGAAAAGCAAATTGTGGAACGGTTGCTATACAAAGATCCAGCCACCGGCAGAACGATGCAAAAGCTAGAGGATATACCCTTCTACAAATACCAGCTTAGGTTGCTCCTCGAGAATAACGCGAAAATAGACCCAAAAAATATCGAAGACTACTGTGCTTTAGGTGGATACAGCGCCCTCGCCAAAGTCCTCTTCGAAATGACCCCTGAACAGGTGATTGAGGAAATTAAGAAGTCAAACCTGCGGGGAAGGGGTGGAGGAGGATTTCCAACGGGGTTAAAATGGGAGACCACGCAGAAAGCGCTTGGAGAGCCTAAGTATGTCATCGTTAACTGCGATGAAGGAGATCCAGGAGCCTTTATGGACAGGTCTCTGATGGAAGGCAATCCTCACAGTGTCCTTGAAGGTCTCATAATAGGCGCGTATGCGATTGGAGCCCATGAAGGCTTTGCCTACGTTAGGGAAGAGTATCCCATAGCTGTGGAAAACATATCCACGGCCATAAAGCAGGCTGAAGAGCATGGGTTGCTTGGCGAAGACATCATGGGCTCAGGTTTCAGCTTTAGGGTGAAGCTTCACAGAGGTGCTGGAGCCTTCGTTTCAGGAGAGTCCAGCGCCCTTATGACGGCAATCGAGGGGAATGTAGGTGAGCCTAGACCCAAATACGTTCACACGGCAGTTAAAGGCATCTGGGATAAGCCTAGTTGCCTCAACAACGTTAAGACTTGGGCTAGCGTCCCTTTGATAATCCTGAGGGGCGCTGAGTGGTTTAAGAGGATAGGAACCGAGGGTAGCAGCGGAACTATGATCTTCTCCCTCGTCGGGAAAGTTGACAACACGGGTTTAGTGGAGGTGCCCATGGGAATAACTCTTCGTGATTTAATCTTTAAGATAGGTGGAGGCATTAGAGGCGGCAAGAAGTTTAAAGC
>Ga0315280_10001400_pt1 | contig 41810 bp, 46 predicted proteins | sample YL17G06_40_MG_FD_203697 | JGI IMG/M metagenome (GOLD analysis project Ga0315280, IMG submission 203697) | Sediment microbial communities from Yellowstone Lake, YNP, Wyoming, USA - YL17G06_40 | ecosystem: Environmental > Aquatic > Freshwater > Lake > Sediment | place: USA: Wyoming | collected...
AGAAGCGGGCTGCTGCTGGTAAAGACCCTATGGGTTTAGCTGCTGCATCGCTATACATCGCTTGTTTGCAGAATAACGAGAAGAAAACTCAGAAAGACATCGCTGAAGCCGCCGGAGTTACGGAAGTCACAGTACGGAACCGCTACAAGACTTTGAAGAAACAGCTGAATCTAGAGATTCCAGACTAAGCGACATTTGCGTGTGTGCAACTGCTGTAGGCCCCTCTATTTGGAGACAAATATGTCCGAAAGGGTTATTCACAAGTGCCTACCCGTACTTGGTGTAGGTGTCCATTCGTGTATTTTTCGACCGGTGAATGCGTTGCGGCAATGGACGCAGTTGTAAGGTCGAACGCCCGTTGAAAGCAAAAAAAACCTTTTCAAATTGCCATCAAAAAGTTATGCGCGCGCGCTAAGCTTGGTTCATTTAGACTCCTTTAAGGCGCGCGTATAAGCTTGAATTTTAAAGGGTTTAGAATAAAACTCTACCCCAAATCACCAAACCAAACCCACACACCCAAACCCAAACTTTGAATCACAATAAACAACTTACCGTGAAGGTTACTATTATAAACACCACAAAAAAGAATGAAAAGTGCGTGCGACATCGCTAGTGACAACGTATGCAGTACGTTTTGAGCGGATGGAAAAACAGAAATATGTCCCGCGCGCGCTGCTAAATTCAGAAAGCAAGTGATAGAAAAGTCTATTTTACATGATGCCATCCATATTCTTCGTAAATCTGTTTGCCTTTTTCGGATACTAGAAAGCCGATGAATTTCTCGGCTAATTCCTTGTTCTTGGAGAAAGCTATTACACCTATTGCTGTGCTTCTATGCACTTGGAGGTCTTTGGGCAACTCTATTCTATCCATGGTTTGCATGTTCAAGTTCTTGAAGGCATCCCATCCCAGAATTGCATCCACTTTTTTCTTGTTGACAAAAGACATCAATTCTCCGCATCCGTCGGCATAAGCAACAGTATTCTTTCTGATTTGCTCAGTAAATCCAGCTTTGGTTGCTAAATCATCCCAGACTCCCGTCAAGCAACCACTTACAGAAACACCAACATGTATTCCTTCTTTTGCCAAATCGGATATTGACCTTATCTTTCTCGGATTCCCTTTTTGCACAAGAATGGCAGATGTTCTTGAACCAAGGGTTCTTCTTGTTTCTTTAAGAACTAATCCCTTCAACTGTGCATGGTCAAGTATAAACTCTGAACCACAAGTTAACAAGTCGCCTTCTTTGGTTTCTGCGATTTCTTCTATAAGGTTTTCAGCTTTTCCGACAGTAAACTCAAATTCTGTTCCAGATTTCGCCTTGAACTCTTCCGCACATTTCTTTATGGGAGGTGCTACTGCACCAGCGGAAAAAACATGGAGATTGTTTTGTTTCGACATATTCTTTCCCACACCAATTACTTGCATGGATATTTAACTTTGCATTTCTTTGATTTTCTCTTCGACTGCCTTAAGCTCCTTCTTCAGTTCTTCTGCGTAGTTCTTCAGCTTTTCAGTTTTCTCAGCTTTGGTAAGGAAGCGTCTTCTATAACCTTGCTCATGTCCATGCATACCACATCCACAATAGCTATCATGTCTCCCATGATGCATATCACAACCACAATCATCGTTCATATGTTTGTTTCACCTCACTTTTTGTTTAACTATAGAAAGTAAAGTATTTAAACTATCAAGTTTATAGTGTGATAGTTGCTATTGACAGCGAAAGTGATGGGTATGCAGAACAAAAGTGAAGCGGTTTGTTATTGTCCGCTTGAAGGAATCATAGATGTGATTAGCAAGAAATGGGCACTGCTGATCATCAATGCAATCGGAAATTACGGTAGCCTCAGATTCAACAAACTCATGGAAGAACTGCATGGCATAAGCCCCAAGACTCTTGCGGACACGTTGAAACAACTTCAAAATGAACAGTTGCTCAAGAGAGAGCCATTCGCTGAGATCCCACCTCGTGTTGAATACTCATTAACAGAAGACGGACAAGGGCTAAGAGAAGCGGTTGTGCCTATCCTAAAATGGGCGGCGACAAGGCAAGGCTCAAAGAGGAAAAAGTGCTCCCTAGCCTATAGGAAAATGCCCGCACACAGAATAAAGGATAGAGCCACTCAAGAAAGCATGAAGAAATAGCGCGCGCTTCTCACACACTCGCCGTGTGCGTGTGCGTTGTGGGTAGGTATAGGTAGGTGTAGAGAAAGGGGTTGAGATAGTTAGTGGCAAGTAGTTTGTGGTTGGTTGGTTTGGTTGGGTTAAAGTTTAAAAGCGCGCGTTAGTTGAGCATCAGAACAACAGCCTGTAGGGTGTACCTTCCTTCCTGAAGGCATTGGCAAGTTCAATTTTCTTTTGTGTGAAGAAGTTTTCTGTCATCGCATGTTCTAGCTTGTGTTTTCTGTACACCCAATCTGCATAATGATAGTTCATTCTGTCAATTAGTACGGAATCTATCTTTCCTCTAAGTTCATTCGCGAGGCCCTCGGCTTTTGGGAGCATGGGGGCTATCATCGCAGATGTTTTGATGCCCTTAGAATGTAGTTTCTCTAGAGCTTCAATCCTTTCTCTGATTGACGGTGCTTTGGGTTCAAAGATTTGCCTGATATTCTCATCTGCCGTAGCGATCGTCACTGTAACTTCAACGTCAATGAATCCTTCGAATAATTCTATATCACGCAGTAAAAGAGGGGATTTTGTCTGGATTGTAACAGGCCAACCATGCCTTGATAAAATTTCGAGGCATCCTCTCGTCAGTTCGTATTTTTTCTCGAGTGGTTGGTAGGGATCGCATATCCCACTGATCCAAACTCTGCCGGCTCGTTTCCTTTTTATCTCACGTTGAAGCAAGCTTGGGGCATTGACTTTCACATCAACAAACTCGCCCCATCTTTCCTCGTGTCCGGTAAACCTTTTCATGAATCGCGCATAACAATACATGCAGCCGTGTTCGCAGCCGATGTAAGGATTAATCGTGTAGTCGAGAACTTTCGATTTGGATAAGATGGTTTTTGCGCAGATTTCTTTAACGATCATTAAAGCATCTCGATTTTTCTTCAGAAATTCGTTGCAAAATCAAGAATTTAGATGTTTGCTAGCTAGAGCCGCCGTTTGAAAATTGACCCAACTAGGTTCCATAGCAGCCCAGTATAGCTTCAAACTTTTCTGTTATGGGATCAATTTGTGAGTAGCTCGCGCTTTAGGCCCCTGGGGGCATACCTATTAATGCAAGGATGAAGAGTATGGCTATGAGAGCCCTCATTGCAACTAAACTCCAGAAGAATATTCTTCCAACATTAGTCAGGATTTTCGCCTTCTTCGATTGCTGTCTCCAATGATAGGCGCATGAAAAAAGAACGGCAAGTCCAAAAATCAGGTCAATCCCAAAGATTCCATATGGATAAAAGAAGAACAAGAAAGGAGAGCAAACAACCGCAAGAACGATGGCACAAGTGTAGAGGATAAGTCTAAACCTTTCAATAGAGCTCATTTTATTTTCATTCTCCATTTATGATATTTTCTTCCGTAGACTATGACTGCCAGCAATGTTGCTATCATGAATAACGGTAGGATAATGATGGATGAAAACTCCGGAATCGTCTCAAGTCTTGTCAGGTAAATATACTGACACCCATACTCTCTGCTCGGTTCTATTTCTGTTCCTTCATGCCACTCGTTAAACGAGGTAATCGCATAACCATCAGGGGAACATGCTTTAGCAATCAACCAGTACAAAGAATAAAAGCTTCCATCGCGCCTGTCTATCACGTGGGACTCAGTTTGCACGGCGCTATTGTTAAACCCTGGTACAACTGTTGCCACGAAAGTCACGTTTCTCAAATGTGCAGACTCAGAGGCAATGTTGTAGATATCCAATACCTGCGAAACATCCTCCACCCCCACCCCGTAATTGTGTATCCCATCGACGCAATCTTGGAAGTACTCCAAGAAACTATCGATCCTTTCTTCAAATCCACCGAAATCCATGATTACGTAGGGATTTGCCCCTCTTTCCCTCATCTGATGCACCACCTCGGTCCAGCCGCTATCGAAGAACGGGTCTGGACTGACTATTTCACCCATTGAGTTGTTGATGAAGAGGTAATCAGCAGCCGCCCACTCACTCTCCCAATTCCGTTGACCACCGTTGTATGACTCAGCTCTCAGGTAAATGTCCTTTCCAGCGTATCGAGTCATGTTTATGAAGATGCTTTTGGTAATCCAACCATCCGTGAAGTTCACTATGTGGCCATAAAGAGTGGTAGCAGTAACAGTGCAGTTCCGGTCCAGTCCTATCTTTATTCGCATGCCCACATCAGACCAGACTGGCGAATCGTTCCTGATATCGGATATGCAGAAGTTCACCGAGTAATTCTCATTTGGCTCAAGGTGAATGGGTTTTGCAGTTACAATGTATCCAGGCGTTGTCTTGAACGGCTGAAACGGTATGATACCAAGCCTTGGCGGTTTCCGAACCTTCTCTGCGGGCAGCCATTGCGTTGCAGCATTCTCGGTTTTGTTCGGGTTAGTATCGATGCCAATTGAGTCGGTGCAAGCATGCCAAAGCCACGCTTGCGGATCCAAATTGTTGCGAGCCCGTGAGTACACAAAAATGACTGGTCGGCCGTCTACTCTGTACCAAGAACTGCAATCATTGTATTTATTCAGGAGATACGTGAGGTCATCGACTGTCTGGCTTATGCTTGAAGAGTTTTCAATGTAAACCGTGAAATTGAATTTTTCCTTCTCGCAGACCTTGCTAATGTTAAACAAGGCTTTGTCCTCAAATGAACCTTGCCCCCACCATGAAACTATGAAACAGTCAATGCCAGCCTCTTTAGCCCATTCAACGTGCTGCTCAATCACGCTTTCATTGTTGGAATCATACGGGTCCAGTAGTGGATAGTATTCAGCAGCTATGTCCCTTCTGCCGTCTGGAAGAATTATGTTAGGGTCATGCGGAATCTGGCCAGATGAGTTACCTTCGTTCCAATGACGCCATTCTCCTGAAACGGCAGGCGTTCCATACCACGGATAATAGAAGGCAAAGGTGCCCAACCTTGCTCTTGGAGGCGTAAGAATGGCAATTATCGCCATTGAAGTTGTTTCCGTGTTTGCATCGCCCTTCTGTGTGCCGTTTGCATAGTAATTTGTTATTATTCCGCCGTCTGAATCGTTCTGTAGGCTCCACATTCTTTTGACAAGTTCACTTTCGAAAGGCAGTCTTTCTCCGAGAACTTTTGATGTGTAAAGGAGTAACGCAAGCTTATACGTTGCATAGAACCCATCAGTCTTCGTTGCTGTGTCATTTATGCCTATTCCATCCCACGTAGCTGTTGCGTTCCTAAAATACAGATTTGCTCCTGTCTTGTTCTCATGCCAAAAACACGAAAGAGCCATGTACAGTAGTCTATCGGTATAGTTCTTCCAATCAGGCATAATAGTTCCGTTACAGACCTCCGTTTTGAGGTTGTAATCGTCACTATGCAACGTTAGAACGGTAGCGGTGCGGTTCGGAGTCGGTATAACATCGTCTATTACCGCTTCATGCATAAAACTTATGGGAAATCCGTTAGCGTATCGTGGCAAGTTGTAGAGCGTTGCATCCTCCTTTAGTTCAGCCTCAATCCTATCTGCAACTCGCCCGACATCTTCTGCACCAAAGTAGTACGTTTCATTGGCCACTTTCAATGCTTTCCAAGCCCAGAGATTGTCTGAAACAAGCCAGTAAATATCGGGCGCCAAGTTTGGAGATTCACGGCAAAGCCCAAGACTCTCGTTAAACTGACTGTTCACAAGGAAACTTACGGTCTTCTCAATCATTGTAAGCGATTCGCTCCTTGAGGATGAAGAAACACTAAGGAATAGCGGCGCGCTCGCAAAAAGGAGAATCAAGGCTATTCCTGAAGCGACTATCTTCATTTTCCCCACTCCTTCTGCCAAACCATGAATGCTTTTCTGCAATACATCCTAATACAGAGAAGGCAGATAATTCTTACTTTCTTGACCAACTGGAAAGACCTCCAGAAAACGCTAGTCAGAACATTGAAAAACAGAAAAAAAGGGAAAGTCCGGGAGATTTCGCCACTAAGTGCTAGGTGCAGGATCATGCAGGCCCACAGAAGAGGATCGTGAAGAGCCTTCCATAGTAAGTATTTTGCGAGATTGCTTTTGTGGAGATCATAAGCCATGAAGTAATTTGAGGGATGTTTATCGAGGACCCACTGCCCCGCGCGCTGAAAGACACATTCAGGGCTCGAACGATTGTATATTTCATGCAGCGCGCGCCTTGATATTGTAGCGCGCGATTCGAGTTTCATTCTTAGTCACCTCACTATTATCTTAACGATGACTTGACCGCACGCGCCTTCTCCATTCAATTCTTGCTTCCAGTTGAAAGAAGAATATTGAATAGTGGCCCATCAATAACTGAATCTCTGTTCTTACAAAGTCTTTTGGAAAAGCTTTGCGAAACCAAGAAGACGTGAAGCTGGACAGATGACCTCTGCATCCCCAGGCAAACATACGGTAAGGAACTTTGATTACAGTTCCAATCTTGGAGACTCTGCGAATCTCCTTCAAAAGGAAAGAAGGATGTTCCAGATGCTCCAGTGTGTGGAAGCAATAGATCCAATCAAAAGCTTGATTCTTGAATGGCAATAAAAGACCGCTTGCCTGGACAAAGTTCCTCATTCCTTCCTGTCTAACTATGTCCAAGCGCATATCGCCAGTTGCTGGTTCCTTTGAACATCCTATCTCAAGATTCAAACTTTTTCATCTCTCTTGCTGTCATCGTAGCGCGCGCGCTAAGACTCAGCAATATCAGACATCCATATGACTCCTTCAATCTACTCACATAGAATCAATTAAGCAGCCAGTTGCAGTTAATTCCTACTTTGTTGACTGCAAGGTCCATAATCGTTGACATGCAGCCTGTAAGTGTACGTACCGTTGTCAATGATCGTTGACTAGCCGTTTGGCTTCGGTCGATAAGAAGAATTATCTACAGCTTGATTATAGAAGAGCAACGGGGCTTGTAGTGGTAGAACCGGCAGAGCTCTTCGAGGCCATCTCCCATCCTGAGCGAATCAAGATTTTGAAAATCCTTCAGAAGCAGCCTTCAAGCTTTGCTTCCTTGAAGAGGCAACTGGGCATAGACAGCAGTGGAAACCTTGACTACCACCTCAAGAAACTCAGGCAACTCGTGACGGTTCAACAGGACGGGTTGTACGGTCTCACAGACGCGGGAAAAGAGGCTCTGCTATCGATTGAAGCGATAGAAATGTGGACGGAGAAGAAAAGACGCAAGATCAGAATAGCTCGCAAGATTCCGAAGGAAGTTCTCTTTCTGGGGCTGTTGGAGGTTTGCGCAACTGTCTCAGTGTTTTTGTTCTCAGCGATAGCACATGTGCCTTCTCAGTTGGGATATTTGCCTCCTGTGGGCGTGTTGCTCGGGGGCTTCTGCTCTGCTTTTGGATTGTTCACTCAACAGAAATGGAGCTGGAAAATAATCCTGGCCAAGTCAGCCTTGGTCATTTCAATGAGTCTGTTCCTGCTGAATTATCTAGAGCAACCTGGTAAGGTTGCCTCATCAGATTCAATCTACTACTTGGCATTTGTCGCTGTTGAAATAGTCATTGTAGTCCTGACATTAAGGCGCCCTTTGAAAGATTTCCTTGGAATTAAGGAAGCTGCCAGAATATCGTTTCCCGTTATGATTGGTGGCCTTCTGTGCATATTCAGCGGGATACTGTTGATTATTCTTCAGATCACGCTACACCTAAACAGTGAATTCAACACGTTCAACTTCATGAATGACACAACTATCTTGTGCGGCTTGGCCGTCATAATGGGAGGCGTTTTCATTCTGCTGAGAATCTACGTTCTAAGCACCCTAGGCGCCCTGATGAGCATTATCTTCGGGCTTCTTCCTCCTTCCCAACAAAATGCCTTAAATATCTCCGCCTTTCATGCCTTCGATCTCATTTCAAACGGCACCTCCATTCTTGGACCTTATACTTATTGGGTAGCTGGTTTGGTCGGTTCTTTGCCAATTGTTGGAGGTGCAATTGCCCTTGTCAGCATGCGAAAAATCCTGGAGTAATTTTGCCATGAGCCATTGTGCTGGAGATTATGAATTGAATTTCGCGCGCCCTATTGGTTCGCGCGCGCATTTTCTTGATTGCGATTAGTCTTGTTGTTTGTGTTCCTCCGCAGGTGTTGGCTGATTCGAGTATTGACCGGATTTCTGATAAGGCCGTTGCTTTTGTCTTAGACCGTTTCAACGCTTCTATGGGTTTGTGTTCCGAAGTTGCCGAAGGAACCCCCAATAGTATAGGGTTTTCCGGTTCTGTCTACTAGATATATTCCGACAACGTCTTAGTCAATGCCTTACTGCGAAACTACAACATTACGATAGCGCGCGCTTTCTGAAGCTAGTCTTCTCTCCACTTGAACAGTCTCGCGGCTGCCACGAAGAAAACAATCGTGATTACCGTAACTACAACAAGGTCTATTGCCGCCTGTGCGTAGTTGCTGTATATCATTACCCCGTTGAGTCCGTCGATTATGTAGAAGAGGGGGAGGACGTGTGCGAAGTGTTGCAGGTACGTGGGCATGAGCGAGATGGGGAAGAACGTGCCGGCGAGAAACATCATCGGGAAGGTTATGATGTTTCCGACGACGCCGGCTGTCTCGGTGCTCTTAGAGACGGTTCCCACCAGCATGCCTAACGAGGCGAAGAGCATCGGTCCCAGTATCAGAAACGGTATCAGCCAGACTGAAAGCACAACGTGTGCGCCAAAGGCGAACACTCCCACGACAACCATCAACAGAAACGACGCTGCTGACAAGAGAATGTAAAACAGCACTTTTGAGGCTAGCCACTCGATCTTGGTGAGAGGAGTCAATGACAACTGCTTGAACAGCTTTATCCTCTTGTATTCGGAGGATATGTTCACGAGAGAAAACATCGGGCTTACTAGTATGGAAAAACCGATTAGCCCCGGAACAAGAAAATCGATGTACTTGGTCACCTGAGTTTGGGCCGTGGTCAGGGTTATGCCGATGATCGGTGAACCCCCATAATGTCTCAGGTTAAACCCGTTTACCACCCCAGTGACCATTCCGCTCACGATGGCGCTGGAGCTTTGGGAAGGGTTGCCGTAGACTGTCACGTTGATGGGTTTACCGGCTGTGTAGTTCCCAGAGAAACCTGGGGGAATTATTATTCCGTCGGATGCAGAATGAGCCGAGAGGTATTGAGAGAAGTTTTCCGAAGGACTCACCAATACAGGGTTAACTGTGTCTGTGCGGTTAAGCGCGTCTACGAAGGATGCGGAGACTTGACCGCCGTCTTGATTTTGAACGTAGAGTGTTATCTTTCCTGAAAAACCTGACGAGAAAATAGCACCGAAAATGAGGATGAGGATCACGGGGAATATTAGACCGAAGAACAATCCTGCCGCATTTCTCAGGTATCCGCGACCGAACAAGCGAAGGTCAGAGATGATTCTTCTTAAGCTAACCATCTTTCCTAGCGCCTCCGTTGATCATGTGAATTGTCACCAATGTTTTCAACTCTGATTTCACCTTTCTCATCAATTCTTCCGCTCACAAGTTTGACAAACACGTCGTCCAGACTGTCACGACGGGTGTGAAGATCGCGCCATTCGAGACCTGACTCCTCAATAGTCGTTAAGGCTGCCAATGCATCATGTTTTTGGCTGATCGTTATGCTGATCAAACCCTTGCCGTTGTACTCAACCTTAAGCTTCGTGTTCGCTTTGACATAGGCGGCCAACTCCTCTGTTCCGTGGATTTCCAACCTTTCCCCCGAACCGTGAGCCTCAATGATCTCATCAGAAGTTCCCATTGCAACTATGCGCCCGTGATTCATTATGGCGACTCTGTCAGAAAGCTGCTCAGCCTCGTCGAGGTAATGAGTGGTCAGAATCACCGTCTTCCCCTTGCTCCTCAACCCTCTAATCACGTCCCAAATCGCCCTTCTCGCGTTCGGATCAAGCCCCGTGGTCGGCTCATCGAGAAAAAGAAGCTCAGCAGAATTAACCAGTGAGAGCGCAAGGCCCATCTTCTGCTTCTGCCCTCCAGAAAGATTCTCAAAAAGAACACCAGCCGAATCCTCCAGGACAACTTCTCGCAATATCTCATCAGCGTCAACACTAACACCAAAAAGATCAGCGTAATACTTCACTGCCTCCCTCGGGTTTGCCTTGTCAAAGAACGTGAAATCCTGCGGTATCACCCCAATTCTCCTGTGAAGCACGTAGCCGTTTCCCCACGGATCAAGACCGAGCACCTTCACAGTACCTTCGTCTCGTTTCCGCAAACCCTCCAATATCTCTATCAGTGTTGTCTTACCCGCGCCGTTCGGGCCGACGAGAGCGAAAACTTCGCCCTTGTTAACCGAAAAGGAAACTCCATCAACCGCCTTCACATCGCCATACGACTTTTTGACAGAAGAGATTTCAACCGGAATCATTCAAACCACAGCCTCCCTCAGCCATCTCCTTCACAAAATCTCTTAGAACATGCACAGCCCAATTATACATAACTGTTCTACGTGGGTCTGTGCAATGCTGAAGATATAGTTTTTGGATGGCGCTTGCGAACTGGTCGAATGCACGCCACGCGCGCGCCTACGAGCCGTGGACGAGCGATCTGCTAAAATGGGTGCAGAAGGATCCTCAGCATAAGCTGAGTTTTGACATCACAAGGATGACTGTTCAGAATATCGTGAAGAAGAATCTTGGGCAGTTCTTTCCAGAGATTCGGATAAAGTCACCTCGGGGAGAAACTTCACCAAGAAACTGCAACAATTGACCGAGGACGAGTTCAAAAAACTGCTCGAACTCCTACAACGTAACCTTTCAGCCACTGCTACGTAAAGAATAAGGCGTCTTGTGACGCCAAAAAATAGCGCACATGCTTGTTCCGAAATTGGCCTAAAATGGTTTTAATTCTATTTTCTGCGTTTGGGTCAGTTTTAGGGGCTTGGATACCCTTTGCTACTTTTTTCTCAGGAAGTACATGATTGTACTGGCAATCACAACGACCGCTGCAACAACCCAAGACTCTTGGGGTAAGGAAAACATTAGGATTATGCAGCTGACGAGACCAAGTGAAGGAATTATGGGATAGAAGGGAACTTTGAATTTCCCAGAATTTGGCATTTTCTTTCTAAGTCTTATGGCGGAGAGATTCACGGTCAAATGAACACAAAGAATCGAGAAACTTGTTATGGCCGCCGCCTCTCTCAGGTCTAAAGCATAAGCTAAGACGGTTAAGAGAACACCCATCGCAAGAATGGAGACATAGGGTGTCCCAAATCTTGAGGACACTCTAGCGATTGACTTCGGCAACTGATCGTTTCTAGCCATCGCATAAGCAACTCTTGACAATCCAATAAGGTTCGTCAAAAGAACACTCACAGTGGCAATCAGAGCTCCAAAAGAAACGGCTGTAACCACCGCGAAATTTCCAGTCGCTCTCGCCGCCTCAGCGATAGGTGAGCCAGATTGCGCGAGAATTCGATAGTCCTGAAGACCAGTTGCCGTAAGCCCTGTTAAAACATAGACGGCGACAGATACTATAAACGCAATCAAAACGGACAATGGTAAATTCCTTTCCGGATTCTTCACTTCTTCACCGAGCGCTGCTATTCTTCCAAAACCAAGATATGCAAAAAAGATGAAACCCGCACCTTGAAGAATCCCGGACAGACCGTTTGGACTGAACTGAGAGAAATACTGCGGGTGCATTTGAAACAATCCAAATCCGATGAATAAGGCAAGCACCGCGATCTTTATGATAACTAAAACATTGTTGACGGTGGTAGATTGTTTTATTCCGATAAGATTCAAACCAGTCAATATTAGTGCAGCCGTGACTGCGACCAGCTTGATGGGAAATACTGGAAACATCGCTGCAAAATAGCTTGCAAATCCCAGGCTGATCGCTGCTCCCGCCACCACTTGTGCAAACAGCCACAGACAACCCACCACGAAACCGACAGAAGGAGAGATCAACTCGAACGAATACTCATACGCACCACCCTCTTTAGGAATCGCTGAACCCAATTCGGCAAAGCTGAAAGCAGTGAAGGAGGCAACTAAACCAGCAATGATTATAGAAATAACGATGGATGGTCCAGCGTAACCTATGGCTATGCCTAAGACAACAAAAATTCCGGCGCCGATTATTGCTCCTATGCCAACCGCTGTGGCGTCAAGAAGATTCAGAGTTCTTTTAAGACTCATGGTTCATCATTCATTCTATTGATGCTAAGAGGTTAATTGAATTTCTTATTTTAGGTAGCGAGCGATTCGAATCTTGCCATAACCCGCTTCTTCAAGCCGGTGCGTGACTTATCTCGTTTAAATTTCTCATTGAGCGTTAACCAAGATAACGGGTCTGACTAGAGGAAAATATCGGTTTAAACTTTCGGGGTTCGAATCCCTTCCCCGGCGTTTTTGCTTGCTTTGTGGGGGGTTCTTTCTGGGAAAGAAGCCTGATTTTCGGGCTTTTGTAAAAAAACTCGTTATTAGTTGTACTGCTTTTCTTTGGAAAGTATGTAAAATACCTTTTCGGTAGCGCGCCGATGATAAATTGAGGCAAACGATATCCTTAGCGAAGTATTAGAGGATTTTGGCTTGAGCACAAGCTGCTTTCTCTATTTTCGGCCTTACTAAAAATTTGGTGAACGAAGCGCGCATGCCTGTTCCTAAATTCGTTTGCGAAGTATCTTATGCTTCTGGTTTTGCTCCGTCTATGGGTGGTGATGTGTCTTGGGACATGAGAAGCATCGTTTAGAAGGCGAGACCCAACTCTATCAAACTTGAAAAAGGGAATTAAGTAACACGCATGAGCGCTAGGCTTTTTCTCAGGAGCCTAGGAACATGCGGAAAGCTTTTAAGCGATACTGGTAGTAATTTCTACCATATGGAAGAGAAAATTACCAATCAGTCATTTACCATACTAAGTCTTTACAGAACCAACTACGCAACGGCTCTACACGCAAGAGCCATGGCCAAGAAGCTGGGTGTTAGTCACGTAACCCTCTTGCCGCACCTGAGACAACTTGAAAAAACCAAAATACTTCTGTCCAGAAAAGTCGGAAAGAACAAAGAATACCTCCTCAACCCAAACAACAGTCTAACGAAACGCTACCTTGAGATAGCAGAGCAACTTGCCACAATTGACTATCTAAACAAGAACTTCCTGATAAAGAAAATCTCCGACCAGCTGTCAAGTTTGAACTTAACAGGGCCACTAGTACTCTTCGGCAGCTACGCAAAAGACTATTCGACAGAAGCAAGCGACATAGACATGTTCTACCTCGGCAGACTTGAACAAGACCATCAATCAAAAATCAAGAAATGCGGAAAAACCTACGGCAAAGAAATCAACATCAAGACTTCTAGCATTGGGAATTTCCACAATGGCCTAAGAACGGGTGACACCCTAATAAGAGAAATAGTCGAAAATCATATTATACTTCAAAATCCTGGACCCTTCGTAAACATGGTATGGAGGTACTACACTGAAAGATAGAACCATAGTCTGGTGTCTCAAACAGAAAAGAGGCATTAGAATGATCCAGCCGAATGAAAACCTCGCAAAAGCCTACCTCAAGAAAGCGATAAGTGCCTTGAACACAATGAACGCCGCCCTAGAGATCAGAGAAACCGACTGGATCACAACAACGGCCTACTACGCAAGATACTTCGCACTCTACGCCCTGCTCATGAAAATGGGCATCAAATCAGAAATCCACGATTGCAGCATCGCCGTTGCAAGATTACTCACAGAAAAGGGATTACTCAGGGAGGGCCTAGCCAGCGACATCTCAGATTCGAAACAAGCCAGGATAGACATTCAATACTACGTGGAAAGAGAACTTGATCAAGCCTCTATAAGAAAAGACGTTGAAAACGCCCGCAACTTTGTCCTAGAACTCGAAAAAGTCATAGAAAACATCACAACCGACAAAATCGAAAAAATAAGAGCACAGATGAAAGCGCTCAAAGAGCACTGAACACTAGACCCACTTTCTTTGACTCTGATAGACAAAAAGACGCTGAAAATGAAAAAAGAGGGATTTGCGGGAGACATCTCCAACCTTGAACGAGATACAACCAACACGCCAGCCTTTTAGCGCGTATGCTTGTTCCTAAATTCGTGTGTGAAGTGTCTCATTCTTTTGGATTTGCTTGGCTCATTGGTGGTGACCATGACTTAAACAGCAAAAAGTGCTATGAGATATGCCATTAAACCCTATTACACCCGAAAAAAGGAATTTAGGAACACACATACGCGCTAGTTTAGTAGTCCAAAGGACCTTTGAACTCCCTTTTAGCTTAGTCAAACTTGGCGAAAGAAATGAGCAAGGCGTCAATCCTGCAAAAATTTCAGAGAATTTAAACCGAAGTTTAAACCTAAACACCCGCACCATCACTGAACCAAGAGTTTGAACGTCAACCTCCCTAGGGTATAATGGTAGCCCGGGATAGCTTCAAACTCTCGCTTCAAACTTTTCCGCATACTATCAATTTATGGGTAAAAACTAGATTACTTGCGATTGAACCAGCTACGTTTTACTAGTATTTTAGCTATTCACCCGAGAGCCCGAGAATTTTGGTCAACATGTTGTGTTCCTAACGTGATTTCTGAATGGTCTGCCATAAGTCGAGCGCGCTTTCTCTACTTAGAGCTAGGCCAGAAGTGTTCAATAAAATTGAACATATGCGAAATATTGAACAAGTTCAAAAAAAGTGAACACATATATATTTCACTGAAACTTCCCCAGCGCACCACTGGTGCTGCAGAATATCATAGAAACTCCATCTGAAAGGGCTGAACATGCAGCTAGAGTTTTCACAGCAATAAATAGCATATTTAGAAAAATCGTTTAACACACTTATAAAAATTCAATAATGTCTTCACACGTGCTCAGTATAATCACTTTAGCATTATCACTTTAACTCAACTCTCTCCAAGTTTCTAGAATGTCGTTTCACCGTAGCCCTTTAAATCTCCGAAACTCAAACAGCAACGCGGGCTTGACAACGCTTGCTTTCACTAGGCAAAACAGACGATTCTCTCCGCATGCTCAATCTCTGGCAGCAGAGCAGGAAACACTTCAGCGCAACCCCTACTTTCCAGCCCCAGGACAGAACCTAGACTGTGAACATTTACACCCAGATCATATTTGGATCATATACTAGACCGAGGGGGTAGGCTGTGAGCACACAAAAAGAGAAGAAACCCGTGAATGTTGACAAGCTGATCGAAATAGAATGGGAAATCGTCCAAGACTTAAGAAAGATGCTAACAGACCCTAAGCTATCCGTCGCCGAAAAAATCCGTGCGGCCAATGCTTTGGCTTATCACGCAAGCGTTCTGAACAAACTCTGCGCCCAGAAGGGCGAAGACTCCAAATTCAGCGATGCAACTCTGGGCGAATTCATCATGGGTGTTGAGCCCAGAATAGCCCGCCGCGTTAGGGTGGATTTTAAGCATTGGACGAGAAGGCTTTCGTTGAAAAAGTAACGAGCGATCTAAGATATGCAGCGTCCGTTTCCGAAGGGCTGATGCAGAAGCCAACAGCCTTAAGACAACTCCTCGCGCACAAAGAAGTCACCCGCAAACTTATCGAGGATCCCGTTTTCTTCGCGGTCCTCATGTGCGGAGACAAGTGGCTCGTCGAGGCTCCAGACCATCAAAAGCTCCTTCGCGACACAAGCCCAAAACAGGTAGCCGCTTGCGGAAGAGGATGGGGCAAATCGCTTGTCTTCAGCAGAAAGAACCTCTGGCTACTATTCACGAAGCCAAAGCTGGAGAGCCTCATTATCAGCAGCACGCAACGCCAGAGCATGATCATGTTCGACTACTGCTACTTCACCATCATGGCTAATCCCCTAATGCGAGAAATGATCCAACGCCCAGGAACAACCCACACCACCATAAGGCTCAAGCCGCCAATGGGCGGAAGACTCGTCGCCCTGCCATGCTCACCAGACAAGCTCAGAGGCTATCATCCAGACTGGGTTTTCATTGACGAAGCCAGCATTGTTCCCAGCAAGATGATAACAAGCGAAATAATGCTGATGCTGACAAAGCCGAATGCAGGCCTAGTTATGAGCGGCACACCCATGGCTTTTGACCATGCCTTCCGCAATGCCTTCCTCGACGAGAAACGATACTCAGTTCATCACTATCCAAGCTATTCAAGCCCACTTGTCAGTCAAGAGCAGCTGGCCGAATGGCGAGAGATGATGACGAAGGAAGAGTGGGAACGAGAGGTTGAAGCCCTATGGACTGAAGCTGCACACACGTTCTTCCTAATGGATTTGATTGTAGAGTGCGTAGATCCTGAACTGGGCAACTTGGACTCGCCTAACGCCTACGTTGAAGACATTGAGAAGGCTAGCCCACAAAAGCTCAAGGGGCCATACTATGCGGGCTTAGACGTCGCCAAACAGGTTGATTTCAGCGTCTTAGCTGTGGTGCAGCGGATGGAAAATGGTCAGATCAGGCTCATTCACAAGCGACAATTGCCACTCGGGACACCATATCCAAATGTGGTTGCTTACGTAGCCAGAGCCCATCAAATCTTCAATTTTGAAAGCTTGTTCGTCGACAAGACAGGCATAGGAGACGCAATAGTTGACGAGCTGGAAAGCATTGACGTGCGCTGTGTTAAAGGAGTCTATTTCACAGACGTTGAAAAGGAAAACATGCTGAGCCATCTGAAAATACTCATGGAGAAAAAAAGGCTCAAGATCCCCGGAGACGACAAGCAGCTGATAGCCCAAATCAACGAGCAACAGTATGAATACCTAAAACCCAAAACGGCTCAAGAGCGAATTCACCTCAAATTTTGGCATCCACGCGGCCGACATGATGATCAACTATACGCATTAGCGCTCGCGTGTTACGCAAGTACAGAAGCCGCCCCGCCTGGAAAAGGCGCAATAATGCTTCCACATCAATAAAAGCTTCTACGAAAGCTCCACCCACTGTTCGCTCTAGCACTCGCCTGCTACGCCAACAAAGAACAACAACGCATAGGCATCGCAGTCCAACGCTAAAAAACAGCTATTCTTCTTCTTTTTCAAGTTCCATAACTATTGAACCAACGTATCCGCAGTTTTCGCACACATATTTTTTAGGAGTCAACCAATAATCAAGGCTACTGGATAGGCGGATTTTTGGGCTTCCACATCTTGGGCAGTATATTTTCGATGGCTTCCGATATTTTAGCGTTTTAAATACTTCACGTATGTTCTGTAGCAGTTTCATTCCGAGCTTACACCTTTATGCAGCGGCAACTACTGAAGCTCAATGTTTTCTTCTGGATATCCAAGCTTTATTAGATATTCCCGCACTTTTTCACGATGGTCTCCCTGAAGCAATATTTGACCGTTTTTTGCCGTTCCTCCACACGCACAGACACCTTTCAGCTTTTGAGCCGTACTTGCCAGATTTGTGTTTTTGTCATTTATGCCATCCACTATGGTTGTTGGTCTACCAAACTTACGTGTTTCAAGTCTAATGCGAATTCTTTGCTGCTCCCTGTCTATTTCGCTACAAACGCACAAGTCCTTAGGAAGCCCGCATGTCGGACAAATCTCAGCCATGATGCTCAAACTTACAATTGCTATGGTGCTATATAAGATTTTCAAATCAATCCTCTATAATTAAACTAAATTCACGACTCTTCCATCCTTAGCTTTTAGGAAAGCTTTAATGAGAAACTGTCTTCATTACACTTTATGAAAGTACTCATCTTGGGCTGTGGAAACATCGGTTCAGTCGCAGCGGAAGACCTCGCTAAAAGCATAAGTTCCATCCAAGTCGTTGTAGCCGACAAAAATGAGAAAAGGGCTAAAGACGTTGCTGAAAGAATTGGCAAAGGTAATGTTTCATGGATTCAACTGGATGTAACAAACCATAGTAAACTAGCTAATGCACTAAAAGATTTCAACTTAGTTATGGGGTTTTTGCCCGGAAAACTTGGCTACTGCCTAACTAAGGCATGTATTGATGCCGGAAAAGACTTGGTAGACGTTTCCTACATGTCTGAAAATCCCTTAGCATTAACTGATAACGCTATAAAGGCAAATGTAACCATTGCTCCAGACTGTGGACTAGCACCTGGCATCAGCAACATTCTTGTTGGGCATGCTGCAGCAGAGCTTGACAAGGTGCAGGCTGTCCACATAATGGTGGGCGGTCTTCCAGAAAAACCTGTCCCGCCTTTGGACTACGTTATTACTTGGTCTCCGGAAAACCTCATTGACGAGTATATGAGAAAAGCAAGGATAGTTAAGGAAGGCAAAATAATTGAAGTAGAAGCCTTAAGCGGATTGGAAGAAATAGAGTTTCCAGAATTCGGTAAACTTGAAGCCTTCTACACTGATGGACTTAGAACTCTACCGCAAACGATAACGGATGCATATGACATGTGGGAGAAAACGCTTAGATATCCGGGACACGCTGAAAAGATAAAACTGCTCAAAACTCTTGGTTTCTTTGAAGAGGAACAAATTGACGTTGAAGGTGTAAGCGTATCACCGAGAAAGCTTACCGTCAAACTTTTTGAGCAAAAGCTTCGAAAACCTGAGATCAAGGATATTGTAGCATTAAAAGTTGAGGTTGCAGGCGTTAAGAATGGCAGGCAGACGCGCTATGTTTACCACTTATTAGATCATTACGATGAAAAACGGGGGATAACGGCTATGGCGAGAACCACAGCTTATTCAGCATCAATCATTGCACAGTTGATGCTCAAAAAAGCATTAAAGGAAAAAGGTGTTGTTCCCACAGAAAAAATAGGAAAGAATAACGCGCTTTTTCAATTGTTTTTGGACGAGTTGAAGAAGCGGGGAATACGAATCGCTGAAGAGAAGATGGTAAGTTAGGTTATGTTACTACGCCCATTCTGTGCAGTTCCTCTTTGAGACTATCCCTCATCTGCTTGAGACTTTGCCTTCTTTGCACGTATTCGTCTCCACTTATCTTGCCCGCCTTAAAATCTTCATCCAGCCGCTGCAATTGAGCATCTATCTCTGCAATTCTAGCCCTTAATTGGTCAATGTACGACACTGCTTTTTCTTCAACTATAACTTCTGATGGAGTTAACGCCATTTTTATTACGCCATCTTCGATGCGAAGTATTCTGTTAGCAGCTCTTGCAACGCTTGGGTCATGGGTCACCATAATTGTTGTTTTTCCAAGCTCCCTGTTTACTTTAACCAAGTAATCAACAATCATTTTTGCGTTAACAGTGTCTAACTCGCCAGTGGGCTCGTCTGCTAAGAGAACTGGGGCGTCATTTGCTAAGGCGGCTGCTATGGCTACGCGTTGTTGTTCTCCTCCGCTTAACTCTTCGGGTTTGTGGTTGGCACGGTCTGTTAAACTGACAATTTCGAGAAGTTCTTGTACGCGTTTACTTCTTGTTCCTCTGGAAACGCCTAAAGCTATCATGGGAAGTTCGATGTTTTCCGCCGCTGTCAGCGTTGGGAGAAGGTTTAACGTTTGGAATACGTGACCAACCATCTTTCTTCTGTAGTCAACCAACTGTGACTGATGCAACGCTGTAACTGCAATGTCGCCGACTTGAACGTAGCCGCCTGTGGCTTGGTCGAGACCGCCAACGATGTTTAGTAGTGTGGTTTTTCCGCTGCTGCTGTCCACACTGTAGAACTGGAAGCTTGTGAACCATATTGCCCGATAACGATGTCTACTGGCACTCGGCTTAGTTGCTGGTTTAGAGCCGCCTTTGCGGTGGTGTCAGCTCCTATGTTAACGCCAGCGAAGAATGTGGAAGCCAAAATAACCCCTAAAAGCAGTGCAGCAAAAAGTCCCAGAGAGCGGATGACTCTTTTTATAGCGTAGGAAAACATTTGTTGGCACCGTTTAACCAAAAATTCATGAAAACATTATTTAAAGCTATGCATTAGAACAGTTTGCATAAATTCGTTTAATGAAATTTCCTTTGAGGGTCAGAAAGGGATATAATTTTCTTCCATCAAATATAATTTATGAGCTTCTCTCTTGGTTTCGTGGACGAAGAAAACATGAGCATGTTCACGGACTTGTACGAATTGACTATGTGTGCAAGTTACTTCGACAACAAAAGATTTGAGCCTGCGACTTTTGATTTGTTCATAAGGAGATTACCCCCAAATCGATCTTATTTCTTGTTTGCGGGTTTGGAGCAAGTACTACTTTTTCTTGAAAAAGTAAGGTTTAAAGAAGAGCACATCGATTTTTTGAAGAAGCAAGGATTTAAAGACGAGTTTCTCGATTACTTGAGGAACTTCAAATTCACGGGAGAAGTCTGGTCTATCCCGGAAGGCACGATAGTCTTTCCAAACGAGTCTTTGATTAGGGTTACTGCGCCGATAATAGAGGCTCAGCTTATAGAAACCTTCATCCTTAACACCGCTAACTTACAGACAACGATCGCGACCAAGGCTTCAAGAGTCGTGAGCGCAGCGAAAGGTAGGCCCGTGATCGAGTTCGGTTTGAGAAGAGAGCATGGAACCGATGCTGGAATGAAGGTGGCGAGGTGCAGCTACATGGCGGGCTGTAACGGCACTTCTAACGTCCTTGCTGGGATGAAATACGGCATCCCCACCTTTGGAACTATGGCCCATTCTTTCGTCATGTTGTTCGAAAGAGAGATAGATTCTTTCAGGGCTTTCGTCAAAACTTTCCCTGATAAATCAACGCTTTTAATCGATACTTTCGATGATATTAAGGGCGCTGAAAAAGCAGCCATAGTTGCCAAAGAACTCGAAGAAAGGGGGTTCAAGTTGGGAGGGGTAAGGCTAGACAGCGGAGATTTGACAGAGTTAAGCAAAAAAGTTAGGGAATTGTTGAATGGGAACGGTTTGAAATATGTCAAGATCTTCGCAAGTGGGGATCTAGATGAATACAAAGTAGAGGAATTGCTGATGGAAGGCGCAAAAATTGATGCGTTTGGTGTTGGGACCAAAATGGGAACTTCAGCAGACAGACCCTACGTTGACATTATTTATAAGTTAAGTGAAAAAATGAATGAAAAAGGTGAGTTTTCGCCCATTATGAAGTTAAGCAAAGGTAAAGCCACACTACCAGGAAGGAAGCAAGTCTTCAGGTTTAAGGATGAAAGGAGTAATTTCGTAAAAGACGTCATCGCTTTAGAGGATGAAAAAATAAATGGGGAACCTTTGCTAGTCAAAGTGATGGAGAAGGGCAAAATAATCTATGATCTTCCATCGCTTGAGAAGATAAGAAAAAGAGCCTTAGAAAGCCTTTCAAAACTTCCCGAGAAATACAAGAAACTGAAAGGTGCACCCCGCTACCCCGTGGAGTTGAGTCTTAGGTTAAAAAAGTTGATGAAAGAGTTGAGAGGAAAGTTAAAGAAAGTTGAAGTTTTAAATCCCACTTAGATTCTATCATGTGGAAACCGATATTAGGAGGTTTATGAAGCCCACTTCTATTATGGCGGCAATAAGGAAGATTCCATAAATGTAGATCAAATCTTTCGTTGACATGCTTCTGCTTAAAGTCTTCTTAATTGTTAAGTATATGCCGTAGCCTTCAACTATCCCCATGGGCGTACTTATCAAGAGAACAAGAGGCAATTTTTCAATCTTTAGCCCGCCAAACAAGCTACTTCCACGAAGAATGCTTAGAAAAACAACAACTACCACAAAAACTAGGGCAAATGTTCGCGGATGCTCGAGCACGACATTCGCGTATTTCTCCCTCTTGAAGAAGTTTAGAATCACTAGATTAACGTAGAAACTCATGCCCAATATAATGAGAGAGACTACTAGAACGTTATGCACGAAAAGCATGACAACTGCTAATAGTTGATTTTGAAGAACCTCTTGATTTTGAAGAAGATTCGTTAGACCTTGAAGAAAGAAAGTGTTCACAACAAAGGAAATCGCCAAAGAGATCAAAAAAGCTGAACCTAACACCACAGTACGAGTTATTTCATCAACCAATTATGAAACCTCTAAAAAATTGAAATCATAAAGGGGAGAAACTTTTCGATTACTATAGACAAGATGCCGAAGGCTAGGGCTAGAAGAACCGTAACAGCCAAGAAATAGACATGCCAACATCATTCAAATCACTTAATGTTTAGGCTATTCAACATGGCATAATAAAAATTTTATGAATTAAGCTGTTAGATTTTTTTCTCGTTTTATTTCGAAAAGCACTGTTCCGCCATCTGTGTAGGGTTTTCCGGGGTCTAAGCATTGAACGTAGCCTTTTTCATCTTCTTCTTTTGCTAAGCCTAACTGTTTGAAGCTTATTCCACAACTTAATGGAACAATCATGGAAAGCATGCAGCCTAAGGCGTGAATGCAAATGTTGTCGGTTTCGCTAACAACTATTTTCGGTGAATCTATGACTGTTTTGTCTCCAACCTTGAAGACTGGACAGTTCCCACGTATTTTTTTGACAGTTATAACTAAACAATTCACTAAACCGTAACGTTTATTAACAACATTAAACATTGTGTCGTCGTGAGGGTTGAACTGAAATGAAAAAGATAACAGAAACAAACGCAGTTGAGCGATGGGCTAACCAATATCCTGAAGTGAAGCGGTGGTTAGCTAAACTTCAAGTAAAAGCGAAGAACGCTTTCAATCTCTACCGCTTCTGCCAATGGTGCGGCAAAGAGCCTCCTGAACTATTAAAACTGAAGGATGATCGTGCAAGTGTGGAAGCCGAGAAACTGCTAGACGACTTTGTAGTTGCTGAGATTAATTTGACCAACGCCGTCAAGTTTCAATGCACAACAGCCGTTAAGAGTTTCTTTAAGCACAACTATAAGGATTTAGCTCGTGCTTCAGGAGCCATGACACTAGAAAAAGTGAAGCCCACACACAAGCCACGAAAGGACGAATTGCGTAAACTATGGAACTGGTGCCTTAATCCACGAGACAAAGCATTGATAACCTTCGTGAACAGCACCGCAGTCGCTAAAGAAACACTGTCAAAGCTTCAATGGAAACATCTTGAAGACAACTGGGAAACTGTTGAGCTACCGTGCATAAACATACCTTCCGAACTGCTTAAAGGACATGGAATAGGACGGTATAAAGGTGTAAAGCAAATCACATTTTTGACACCTGAAGCGAAGCGTGACCTAATCAACTACAAAGAATGGACAGAGCAGAAGATGAATCGCAAGTTTACGTCTGAAGATTACGTTTTCCTCGAAACCTTCGCTCCATACAAACCTATGGGATATGGTCGTTTAGGAACGCTAATCTACAATCTCTCGAAAACCACAGGTATCCCGTTCAGTTGGCATGACGCTCGCCGATATGTTGAAACAGCATTAGAAGAAACCAACATTCATCCAAACTGGGCACGGAAGATTCGAGGACGCAAGGTTAAAGGTGAAGAGTCGCCATATTCGCAGCCAGCCATCGAGCAGTTAAGAGCTAAGTATCGTGAAGCCGTTCCGTTACTTGAGTTTACAAGTGAAAAACCAACCATGAGTGAGGTAGACATAGCGAAACGAACAGCACTTATCGCTTTAAGAACACAGCTATCTTCAGAAGCATACAAACAACTTGAACCTTTAATACTAGCGGCTAAATCCACAGAAGCCATTAATGAAATAATTGATACTTCTAAGAGTGAAAGAGAACGACTCGAACCATTTAACCGTGTAAATAAAGATTGCCAAAAAATCGTGACAGAAGGCGAATTGCCAAAGTTTCTGAATGATGGATGGAAAATCGTAACGTGTTTGACTTCGGGGAAAGTCGTTGTTTCAAACGAAACTTAATTTCCTCCTCTTTTTTCTTTTAAACCTTTTTCCTAAGCCTAAAATAAGAGTTGACGGAAGAAATAAAGATTTAAAGTAAGACTTAAATGTTTTATGCCGATATTTTTGTTGAGGTTTAAACATGGAAACTTGTTCAAAATGCGGATCAATCGTAGTTGAAAGAGATCTCGCACACAACATCGTAAAAGCCGCGCCACACATCACATGCGCAAACTGCGGCACAACATTTTGCTGTTCATGCGTCAAGAATGCGCCTAGCTGTCCAAGTTGCGGTCACCATTAACCTTCTTTTTTTTTATTTGAAAACGACGTAGGGATAAGGATTAAACTTTTACACCATGATTCAGGCTTGTTTTGACTATTCGAGCCTAACGAAGGGACGGTTTATAACCTACGACTAGGAATAGGATTATCTTGAGGAATACAAAAATGAACAAACCATACTATTGTTTCATTCTTGTAAAAAACGGTAACGGAAAATTAGAATGTGCAGTAAACGAAAAACAATTACGGCGGCTCAAAAATGAACATCTACAAAGATAGCAATATAACACCAAAAACGAAATGTGCAATTTGCGGAGAATTGGCTAAAGACATCTTTAAGCAATATGGAAAATCAGCAATAGAAGAGAGCAATTTTTACAATAAAATAGATGGATGGGTGTGTTGTCCATGCAGAGAATCTGAAGAGGATAGACCGCAAGGAACAGTAATAATCTACGATCCAAATACGAGAACAGCAACTAAATATCTAGTCATGGCACATGAAGACACAAGCGAAACAATAGACAGCATAAACGATCCTGAAGACCTCGAAAATCTACAATTTGAATATGGTGAAGACACTGAAGGTTCACCGATTCAGTTTGTCTATACACACACGGATGCATGGAGAGGATATTATGAACCTAAAGCTGAAGATTGGACACTATTACATTCTGACTGTATACTATCATACTCTGAAGATGCAGAACAACTAAAAGAATTCGACACCGATATGAAAAAGATTCTCTGGGAACTCGGTTACGAATTTGCGGTTTGCTTTGGTTCAACATCAAACCTTTTCAGTTGCGGATATGACATAATGATAAAGAAAACCGATAAAGAAGACGCATTAAAACGCATGACGTTATACATGAAGCTGATGCAACTAAATACTAAATACCGTGATCCAGAACGTTTTAGAATGACAGCATTAACGGGAAAAAGCAAAGACTTCGACGAAAAAGACCGATTATTCTCTGAAGCATCGAAACGACTAGAGCGCGGGGAAGACTTTGAAACCGTAAAAGAAGACATTTTAAAGAGGGCGATTCAGAAATGAACGATCCATTAAACCCCGTAGAATTTGAACAAGTTCTACAAAACTTCAGAAAAACATTCATTGAACTCTATCAACAAGCCTTAAAATCTGGGGCATTAGAACCACAAAAAGAACACGATTATACCTTAGCCAAATGCATACTAATAATTTCAGCACACAAATACGAACCCACAAACAAACATGGAAAAGAAATGCTGAAAAACTTGGAAAAATTTATCTAAAAATGCCGTAGGGATAAGGACTCGGAAAAACGCCAGAATCTCCCTTCGTTTCCTATTCGAAACCCACATTCTTTTTATAGTGTAATCTAACTTTTTTCATGGAGTTGTTTGTTTTGGTGACTTCATCCCACCACTAAAAGAAATGTCTTCAAAACATATAAATATTCTGAATGATAATAATAAAACTCATAGTCATATTGATAGTATAACAGTGGGTTTAAATCCTTCTCATGCCTATGTAACTACGATGATCTGTATGACAGAATGTGCAATGTGCGGAAAAGAAATAACGCACTACACAGAACCGAATGAGACGCACATAACCTGCGCAAGATGTGAAAAGACGATCTGCGGCGAATGCTTCGATAGACTACATGATAAGTCTAAATGCCCCATGTGCGAACTGCGCAAAGTTCACATGAAGCCCTTCAGGAATGCCATCACGTTTCCGCTGTCGTCAAGCGTCCGCGTTCGTCAAGTTGGCAAAAATGGTAGATTCATAACCCAACAGTAAAACCATAAGCTGAATTCCTAACACCCCTCTTTTTTTTTCGTTTAAACGTTAATGATCCAGAAATTACTCCATACCCTTTATGGACTTATCCATAACATGAACACTACACATTGCACGCAAGATTATAAGCACTTCGTAAGCATTCGCTATATGATAATTACCCATGCAGTTAAGCGAAGACACCACGAAACAACGAATTACTTATGTCATATTGTTATTAAGATCACATCCATTACTATCTTATCTATGTCTTACCTACTCAAAAATGAGTAGCCCTCTCACCGCTTACCTAAAGTCGAAAAGGATACAGATAAACAAAGATTTATCGTATAACATTGCACGGACACACACGATCATAAACTACATCATACAACGAAGTAACAGCGAATAGACACAAACAGAAAAGGAAGGCAATAGCTAACCGCTTTAACCCCCCTATACCTAAAAATTCCCCGAAAAAGATACGAATAAACACACAATTTAAGTATACATGGTTCTAGAGAGTGTTATCTAGTGTGATTTCCTTAATCGGCATTTATTTATGCTTTCTTCACTCAACTGAGCACATTCTAACAAAAGGAGAATATGTTTTTAAGTAAGATTCAATCAATAGAAAAAGACTAGATACAATTGAACACAGCTAGCGATGACATCAAAGAAAGACTGAGATTCAAGACTGTTTCTACCATTCTTATAGGTGTCATATCGACTATCCTTTTCGGGATACTTCTATATTTGCTTCCAATTTTCATTCTAGATGCTACATTAGGGGTGATTTTGCTTCTTTTTTTCGCGATAAGCTTGTCCTCAGGCTATTTCCTTAAGACTCCGAAATTGTTCTACGTGAATATTTTCATCGTGGTGCTATCTCCGCTCATCACATTTTTCTTGAATAGTATCTACCCAAAGTACGCATTCACAGACTTAACAAGCTCTCTAGTTTCAGACGCATTCTTGTTATTCATATTCTCCCTCTTTGTGAGCGTACTCCTAATAACGCCAATCATAAGAATCTGCTCAGGATACGAAACGTATTATGATCCTGTTGTGTATTCGTACGTTACAGCAGCGGAAGCAGATGATGACTTTCGCAAAAGACTCAAAAAGCTAATCGAGTTGGTTGGCGCGACGGCGATTACACCATTCATAAGTAAAGATCCGAATTTCACTACTCTTGAATTCCTCTTTATGAAAGACAAATACCTCGCATATTTGCGCCCGAGAGGAAATAACATTACAGAGCTCGATTTCTTGAGTTTCAGGTTGAAACGTGATACAATAATCTCACCAGAAAGAGACGACGTAGACCTTTTCTTATCATTATTCGATGCCGCTGCGGGAAAATGGGATGAACAGAGAAAGATAGCTCGCATAGGAAAAGAGAAAACCCCTGTGTTCTTACAAGAAACCAAAAGTCTATTTGTTTTATCCTACGCATCTCCAGTAAGGTTGCCGATCACAATTCCTCGCCCTCGGGCAAGTGCAATTAGAACATGGGCTGACAAACATACCGTACTCATTGGCTTCATCGGAGGAATTGTCGCAACCATCATTGGAGCTCTAATTCTACGCTATATTTTCGGAATCTGATTTCGTTTTGGGATATTTTTCCTAACTTTATGATTTTTGTGAAAGCGAAGCTCCACAGAAGGGACAAAATGCAAAGTTTCCTTTTGGGATTGCCTTTCCACACTTAGGACAGGCAGGAGTCTTGAAAGCCATTTTTTCCAGTTGCTTCATCGAATTATTCTTTTGAAGTTCATAGTAAGTGCTCTCAACAATACCCATGATAACAAGCACTATTCCCATGATAGTAAGAGGAAGGTTACTATGGAATGGATACTCACTATAGAAGAGTACCGCTATGATAACACCAACAAACATAATTATAGTAGATGTCCTCTCTTTCCTTCTTGCCTCGTTGATTTTTTCTTTAAGGTAAGCCAGTTTTGCTTCTTCAGACAACTCAACACCCCTACTTTTTAATTTCCCCACAGTCAATTAGTTCTTTTGGTTCTGCTATATGGTTTTGCATATACAAAAAGGAATAAGGGAGTGTTAAAAAAAGAATTTTTGAATTACGTAGTTTTTTCGTTGTACATTGGTAGTTTGCCGTTGTGCATTGTCTTGTACGCCTCTAAGAGTTCTTTTTCTCTTGTTCTGCACTCTGATTCTATCGAATAATATTCGACACGATAGTTTGTTGCTTTTGGGCACTCCTTTTTGTTTAAATGGTCTAACAGTCGAGTTTTTACCTTTCCGCTTCCATAATAAACGGTTTCTTTGTTTTCATCCGCAAGTTCATATACGCCAAACTCATCTCTATCGCTTGCTACCATACCCTCTCTATATCCCCACCATTCACTCCAAACCATCGGAATCATCTCTCCAATTGTGTAATCTATAATTGTTCTTTCATTTCAGCTATTATGTTTTTGCATTTTGAAAAAAAATGAAAAAATAAACTAATGGGGTATAGGAATCTCTATCTTGTTAATGTGTGTTAATAAGTCACACTCACACACGATTTTACCGAAGTGACCTAAACCTTCGTTTACATACACACACACGAAATTAACGTCTAACTTCATTATTCTAAAGTTATTGGATTAATAGCTAGCAAGTCTATTTCCTTCTTTACTTTTAACTGAATGTTTGTCATAGTGAAACAATGTTTGGCTTCTTAGAAATATTTCTCTATTATGTGAACTTCTGATTCCATGGCTATTCCTTCTTCATTTTCATTAGTTCGGTGATAGACGGCAGAGTTTCTCCATTCTGAACACGAATGAACAGTTTGTCAATCTTCTCTAAGTCTGAATGGTAACTTTTGTACGTTCTTCTTCCATAGAAGAGAAAGAAAGAGAAAATTACTCCAAGAAATACGTAGTAACTGATGTCACTAAAAACATTTTCAAAACGAAGTGTTATAGCCACAACAAGGAACCCAATGAGTGCACCTGACACTATAGAGCCTAAGAAACTAAAACTAGCTTGATAATAGTCTGCTAGAATTTGGATTTTCAGCAAATCAGAGTCTTTATTTCGTCTTATTTTTCGATTTTCACTCATTTTTGAATCCTAGTTTGCCTTGTGTTGTTGTGTAGATAAGATTTTTCTCATATTCAGCTTTCAGCTTGACTAGAACATCTTTTCCCAAAGCGCGCCACCAAAGAATAGAAAAAGAAATAGGATAGCCTATATCACTTAATAGGCATGGATGAGAAAAGAAAAGAAGGGTACGTTACAGGATTAGGTTGCTTGGTTATTTTTGCCATCTTTTTGCCAACTGCAATTAATACTGGTTGGAATACATCAGGTCAAATATTCTGGGGCTTTACCATCCTTTTTGGTGGATTAGGAGCTGGAAGTTTATGGAAGCCAGATTCAGTTGGAGCAGTTACATCACAATTCTTGAAAAACTTTGCTAAAAATGAAGAAGCAGGGTCAGATTCACATAATAAACAAATACAGAAACAATCCTCTGGTTCGGTTCAAGTAATGGCATCTGACAGAGCAGAGGTAAATATTAATGTTCCTTCAGCAGAAAAGAAACAAGCAGAGAAACCCTCAGCAGAAGAAAAAGAAATTCTTCGTAAAGAAACAATAGTTGTAAGTCCTTCTGAGGGTTATTCTTATGAATTTGAATTCGTGAAAGGAGACCATCTGAAAGGAGAAATATCGTCCACCAGTAGCATAGATATTTACTTCGTGGACGAGTTTAATTTCGACAAGTGGAATAGAGACAAATCTTTTGATTCCGAAGATAGCAACGAAGGCATTTTGGAGACTAATATTGATTATCTTGTCCCTACAAAGGGAACATGGTATCTGATAATTGAGAACAATGGAAGAAAATCAACCACCGTGAAAGTTCAATTATATTAGAAGATAAAGGGAAAATCTACTATTTTCTTTCAGTCAATTCTGTTGTTGGAGATGTTGCTGGTATGTGTCTCTTGATTCTGTTGGTCTTCTGTTGCCGTGCAGATTTAAGATTTCTGTTAGAATGTTATAGAGGTCAATTCAGTATGCTTTTGATTAGGTTTTCTGTTCTAACTACTCTCAGTAGAAAAGAAGGAAATTCACAGGCTTTTCTCTGTAGAAGGGTAAAAGAATAGTTTAATTATGTTTCTATTCTTCCCTTGGAAGTTTTTGTTTAAGTTCTTCAAACAACTCTTTAGTTTTTATTGCTGAAGCACACCACGTAGGAAGTGTGATGGATGATTTTCTCTTTTTTCTATATAGTTCCCACGACGCTTTTTGAATTCCACTTAAGAAGGGGAAAAGCATGCACATATTAGGTCTAGTTGGATATATGCTACATCGCTTGTTTTTTAGGAAAACACACGGTTTCTGTTTAAAGCGATATAAGATAGAATATTGAGGATGTTTAATGCAGTATGTAGAGACGAACTCTGATTGAGAAATTTTAAGATATAACGCTAATCTTTCGACATCGTAAGGACTTATATCAACGTCTGAAACTTCACAACATTTAGAACAGTCTTCACAGAGGTTTCTAAGGTGATTCATTAGAAATTGAAGAAAAACAAGTCTTGTAAAATGTGTTGGAGTTTGAAGTTTTAGAAGAAATTGTTTCGTCGGTGTTACAAAATGAGTTCTTAAAGACTCTTCGTGTTCAAGTTGTTTAAGAAGATGTTTTAAGGACATCTTTCCATTCCTCGACTGGGGGAGGGATAAAACAGTTCAACTTCCACTAACTGCTCCCCCTCGTCCTAAACAACATATTCAGGAAGACGCTGTGTTCCAAATTGGTCAAGTGTTTGCCATAAAGTAAAAACTTCTTTTGTTTCTGAATTCAAAATAACATAATACACTTTGCCGTTTTCGAGGTCTTCTAACGCCTTAGCGATTAAACGTTGAGATTTGGGAACACGCGTTATTACCCTGTCCACTTCGGATGTTGCATCTATAATGTAGTGAGTTCCGCTAAACGTTACGGACGACTCAACAATTTTGACGCTCACAAGTAAGTCTTTAAATTTGGCGTATGAGTCCACTAATATCAACTTCATTTCTACGACTCCTTCTAACGATATAATGTAAGTGATTTTCCATCCCAAGTTATAGTAGTAGCAATAGAATACACGGTTTCCGTGAAAGTCCTACCATTCCACACTTTCAGAAATGTGGTTCCCCCAGCACCACTAAGAGTAAGAGTCGCGTTTGCTCCCCGCCACACCAAAGTAAAAGTTTTATAGTTTCCGTCGGGCTTAACCGCTGAATTATATCCAGAACTGGTGCTAAGAATTACTAAGTCTCCAGACGAAGAAGATTGCTGTTGTGATAATGCAACAACAACGACGATAAGAATGAGAAAACAACAAACAATTAACGCCACATACTTGTTATCCATTCTTCCTCGCCCCCTCTTCTCTTTCCATCATACATTTCGGAAACTCTTTCTCAACTTTCTCTAAACCCACTTGATCTAAAGTTCCAAAAAGCATTCTTTCTCCCGTTTTAAGAACTATCAAAAGTGATTTCAAACCTAAAAATTCTTTTTTAATTTTAAATTCTACAACTTCATCCTTCTTTATTATTCTTTTAGCCTTCTCTTCACATTGATTTATAGAAATATTCTCAACCATTTTATCGTCTTCTTTAAGTTTCTTAATGTTGTGAAGACTGCCCCATATTGGAACCATAGCAGAAACGGTGAACGCTTTTGAAGACACCGAATAAGTCGGAAGGACAAATATCCGACCTTCTGAAGAAAATGCTAGAATAACTCCGTTCTCATCCAAACCTTTAAGAAAGTGGAAACCAGATCTCTGTTGAGTTCTTGTCATAATTGCTACAATTTCTTCCATCATTTCATCTCCTTTTTAATTCTTTAATTATCTGCTCCACTTCAGCTTTGTGTTCTGTAAGCATTGTTTCGAGTATTTCGCTTGCGAGTTCCTTTTGTGCGACATCGTTCGTCGCCGCCATTATTGCAAGTTTTCTGTGTGTGGCGACGCGGACAAGCGATGGAACAATATTTCCCCGCTCTCGTGCCCCCATCTTTCTTATCTCCTATAATAATAAAACATAACACGTACTTATTATGAGAAAGACTTCTCCATAGGTATTACCAAACATCATTGAGAAGTTCCCTCCAAGACCACTTTTTGTGCCCATGAAGCTATGGAATCATCGGTTATAAAATCAACCAATTTCCCATTCGGAGTATGTGGCGTTTTGCGGCTTCCTTTCAGTATGATTTGCGAGTCTCTTTCGAGAAGGGAGTCTGTCCACCCTCTAAATCCGAGTTTGTTGACTATTTGAAAAATTGGTATTCTCTCTTCTTTCATCACGTAATTTTCAGACGCGTCTCTTTCAATCCATCCTAACCATTCTAATTCACTTAACACTCTTCGCGCTTTGTATTCTGTGGCTTTAATCACTTTTGCAAGTTCAGTTATGCTGATTGGTTGTTTGTTGTCGTAGATTTTCTTTAATATCAATGTCCTCGCTGCTTGCGGCGTGTCAAACGCGAGGCGGGCGATTGTTTTTATTTCGTCTTCGCCTATTTCCGTTTTTTGTCTCAACCAACATAAAATTATTGCCGCCCGCGTGAATTGTGTGGTGAGTCTCGTGTAATATTCTATGTATCCTGTTAATCCTCCGCCGCCTTTATCTGTCAAGAGCGAAGTTCGGACGCGAGACACATAAAAGGCTAACGTTCTTAGAAGTTTCTTGTTTTCATCTGAACATTTTACTTTATAACCAATATTTAAATTTGCCATGAACGTGTAAACGGCGGCTTGTAACCTTTTCATGCTTCTTTCGTCTTCGCCGTTGAATGCTTTGTCTTGGGCTTTTTGAGCCGCCAAATCTTCGTCGAGACAACTTCTTATCTTGAGGAATCTTTCCCCCAGTTGTCCAAGCAGAGCCATGTAATTGTCGATGACGGGCGTTACGCCGACCAATAGTCCGAAACGGCAAAGTTTTTTCTGTTTGCCCTTGACGGTTCCGTGCGCTAAAGAAAGAGAACCTTTGTAGGCATTTCGCAAAAAGCCGAAAACTTCGTCTCGTGTTTCACTTCTTTTTGACAACATAGCACTCATGTCTTCAACAGTCATTGTTTTGTTGTGAAGTTCATCCGCAATTCCTGCTATCGGTTCCGTTGTTCCATCCTTTCTTTTAATAACCAGACCGCTCACGAACGCTTTGTCAGTAAACGTGTCCAAATCATAAGTGTTCCATGATAAACTTTTAATTAATAACGTTTTAGCGGCTCCAGATGGAGCCACCGTGAACATCCATGCTAAATCTCCCGTCCATTTAGTGTCTAACACGGGAATTAGATGAATGTCAATAAGTTCAAAATCTTTTTCGCCCGTTTCAGTTGTCATGCACGCTTCTTCATCGAAAACTTTGTATAAATCTTGAAGACTCGAAATTCTTGTGACAAATGAAAGGGGGCTTTTTCCGCCCGACCCTTTACACTCTATTGGACACCATTCACGTTCTCGCGCATAACGACATGAACATGGAAGGTAGCCGCGTTGCATTCCGTGGTCAATGAACTTTTGAGTAATCTCTCGACTATAATCAGTGCAAGAAGATATTATTTCATGTAACTTGTTTCTGCCCGCTTCTCCAAATTGCATATACTCACTCATCAAAAAGAACCTTTCAGGATGTGTAAGATGTGATCGTTGCATCATATTCTTAATGGCGGCACACAACAGAAACTTTGTGATGTCTCCCCTTCTTTCAAAATCTACGATCGTGTCCTTTTCCATTTTTTCTTGTTCAATGTCATGTTCACAGAAAGAAAAGTTTAAGAGAAATTCTTTGGTGGCTTCAAATACATTTAAAGGATCGGGAAAGCACGGCTTTTCGATTGTTGGATAAAGTTTTTTATGTTTCAAACTTTCCAAGTTAATTGACGAACAAAAACCATTTCCAGTGCTTGTTTTAGCGCCGAACTCTCGAATCTTATGTTTTATAACGAGAGATGCTTCACATGCGCCTATTGTTTTTATGAGTCTTTCAAACGTAAAGGATTGTGGTAATCCTCTCATAAAAACGTGTATCTGAAATCCAGAACCGCTATTTTTAACATATATGCAATTTTTAGGAATTCCTAAACCCATGAAATATTCTATGGACACTTCGACTTTGCTTACGAGTTCTTGAAAACCTAGTTTTCCATCTTTATTATCTACGTCTATCCAGATTTCGGTCACTCCGCTGTTTTGAGGAGTTAACCTGTACCTTCCGATGCTTAACCCTCGTAAGTCCTTAGCCCACTTAAGCGATTCGTCCGTGACTGCAAAAGTGTCGCTGCTGTCCACAAATATGGGATTCTTAACGCCACAGACCTGTTCGAACTTTATTAAAAATTCAGTTTGCTCCATTATTTAAACACTTTTACTGCGGATTTTTCTATTCCAAAAGCAAGTTCCCCATGCGTCGTGAATGCGTGATGTCCCATGAAAGAAGTGGGTTTCAAATAGATTTTGCGGAGTCCTGTTGAACCGCACTTTTCACATGCTAACCAAAAGAATAATGCGTAAATTTTTATTTTTCCTTCTGCGTCTATGGGATAAGGATAAAAGTCTACTTGTAGAACGTCTGCCATAACGTTGCAGTCGGCACAACAAAAATGAAAGTGGTCTGTACTGTCCCATGTGGGTATGAAGTTGCTGTTCCCCTCGCTTATTAATTCATTTACTGCACGAAATATTTGTTTTGTTCTGGTATAATGTGGTTTTTTAAGTGGTTTGTTTTGTCCGTATTTTTCATATTTTTTTGTTTCTGACATTATCTTACTTCCTCAAATTCTGGATATTTTTCTTTAACTTTTTTACGGATGTCTTTCGCATCGAAAGTTTCCACGATAAACTCGTTCTCGCTTGTTGCCGTAGCGTTTGGAATGTCTATTTGCGGTAACTTTTTGCGGAATCGTAAGAGTGTAGGGATTTGGACGTTTTTTAGTTCTTCTGCGGTTAATTCTGTTGCGTTGTCTTCATAGAAAATCTTCAAGATTTTAGTTTCTTTATCCCATTCTGCACCTAAGATTTCCGTTATGAGGGTTGTAGCATCTAGGAGTACGTCTCTAATGGTTACTAGAACCACTTTCTTGTCGGTTATCATGCACTTTTCTCTTATTAACGGTAGTTCTGCTATGGTCTGTTGTTCATCGATTGATAAGCGGAATTTTGATTTTGAAAGGTCTAAAGTGATGGTTACGAAGTCTCCTTTGGTTGTGTAGAAAATGCTTATGTTGTGTGGAATGGGAATGTTGAATCTATTGCTCATGTTTTCGCCTTTTCAAGTGTAGTACGTATTTATGAAAAACTCCACATGGTCAAGAATAAGCCCGCCTTTCGGTTGCGCTCTTACCGTATCGCCTATCCAATTTTCGGTAACGTCTTTTTCGTTGTAGCATCCATATACATCCATATCTATTGTGATGTTTTTGGTTACGTTGAAAAGAGAAAAGGCGATTATTATAGAACTCGAACCAACAACAAGTCCGTTTTTGCTGACATAATAACTATGTGTAAGATCATTGTGCATGGTTAGAACATCGTTAGTCACAGCATCAATTATATTCATTTCGCTCCAGTCGTCATCTCTAATTTGAACTGAAAATCCTGCTTTAAATTGTGAACCATTATTAACCGTGACATTTTTTTGTCCTGATGGGGCATCTATCTTTATCGGTGAGGTAACTACGGTTCCTCTATACCCCATAACTTTAAAGTTGATTTTTTGGAATGTTCCTAACGGTGACTGTCCACAAACGATTCCTTCGGCATAGTTTTGTCCTTCAGTTTTAGGATACATTTTGCCTGTTACATTTCCCATTTTTCAGTTCACCTTTTCACGTGAAGTTTTCTCGTGTTAATCTTCCACCGTCCCAACGCCTATGTAAGCTTCAGAGACAATTACGTTCTTATTGGCAGTAATGTTGAGTCGGTAACTCCTAAGCCGTCTTGGAACCCCACTTGTCAGATACTTCGTCTCGCCAGATGTAAAAGCCCCAGTTGCCAATGATTCCCATATATCGTTCACGCGACTCAAACCTTCCAACACAACAGTTATACTTGGACTAAGTTTCCCGCACGTCAAATCAAGCTTCGCCATGATGGGCAACCGAGGATATTTAGCCCGCTCACATAACTGCTCGTTGTGAACTTCAAGACTCGTGCCCATACCCGACTTATTACTGAACACTTTTACTCTTTTCTGCAATTTTCTCATCTGCCTTTTTTCTCATTCGCCGTAACCTCATGCTTCACCCACTCCTGTTTTGTCTCCGCCGCAGGAGGCGGGGACGAAGAATGGCTGGCTTCATTCTCAATCCCCTTGAGAACGAGTAAACGGATTTTTTCGCTTAAAGATTTGCCTTGGAAACTTTGGATTTTTTCCAGCATTGGCATTGAAACGTAAAATGAAATGTCCACCAATCCGCGTGTGTCTTTGTGGTTCATGTTACGTTCCTTCTTTTGAATCACCTCACGCCGCTGGACTTCATTCTTCAGAACTGGAACTATGTCGCTCATACGCCACCAGCCCCCATCCAAGCGTTTAATGTGCCGCCAGTGTTTGTCGTAATGTAGATTCGATAGTACAGATACCAAATATATCCGTTCGCCGCAACATAATTCGTCAAGATTCCATCAGTCGTAAGTGCAGCACCTATGTCAACCCAATCGACATTGTTTATACTTCCTTGAAGAACTACGCTGTGTGCAGAGCCACCAGTACGCTTGATATATGCCGTTATGTGAGGATACCATTGAGCGGTGAACGTAAGACTTGCTTTTCCTTGACCAGTCTCAACGTTTATTATTTTTTGTACAGGAAGCATTTTTTATTTTTCCCCCCTTCTGGACGCGGGATGTTCACCTGCGCACCATGCGTCTTTCTGGAGTTCCACGACGCGCGTCTTCCAACATTCCAACAAAGCCATCACTCCGAACGGACGAGTCGGATTCAACATCTTGAAAACTTCTTTCTTCACTGATTCCACGAATGGCGGCATTCAACATTGCTGTAAAGCCCATACTGTAGCCCCTAACGATTGGTGTAGTGTCGTCTTCCTTTTTCTCTACACTTCTCTGAGTTCCCTTCCGAGATTCTTCGAGCATCTCTCCAAATCCTCCCATTCCACATCGAACAGACGTCTCACGTTCAATATTGGGATGTTCTTCTTCCAAATTTCTTTCAAGAACTCCCGCAGAAGAAGCAAGCATCGCCGTGAAGCCCATTTCATGTTGCGTTGGTTGCGGTGTGAAATTTTTTTGATAAAGTTGAATAAGTCCCTGTGCGTCTTTGAGCAAACTAATTTTATCTTCGACGTTCCATCCGTCTGAATTCACGTCATTTTCAATATTTTCCATATATTTACGATCATCCTTACGCATGGTTCCTATACAGTCGCATTTGTTGACCGCGCGCTCTAACGATCTGATGACGTTGTAAACGCCTCGGCTTTCAACGTCTTCTTTGCAAAAACCACAATTTTGACACGTCATTTGAAATTTTTCACCTCAGAATCGCTAATGTCTTCGAGATATTTTTCTAGAAGGTTCCTTATGATATGAGATATTTTCTGGTCTGTTTTGAATGCTTTGAACAAGAGTTTGCGATATAGTTGCGGCGCGACTCTTGTTTGGATAGTCTTGAGTTTTTCCATATCCTACTTACTTCCTTTAAAGCTGAATACATGATTCACTTGCAAGGATATAAGCGTTGTTTAGGTAATAATTACTTAACTTTTACATAGCAACTGATACAGATAAGCCCTTAGTTTATCGTATATGAATTTAATGAGTTTATCGCATATCATTTGATGGTGGTTATTGTGATAAAGGTGTAAAACTATTCTGGCGAAAGCAAGGAACGATCTGCGTCTGAGGGGTTGCGTTTTAATCGGCTGCTACTCGCGGTCTTTCTTTCTGTTCTTTATGTGAAATGCATCGCCGAACAGAGGAAAAACGTCTCCTAATACGTTAACTGTTACCATTTAGCATGATGTTTATAACTAAACGGTACTTCTCTTCGCCACGCATAATTTTTCACCCTAGTACTCCATATATCTTTAGCATAAATTATGAGTTTTCACAATACGATATCATAATTTGTCTTAAGAAAGAAAAATTTAGTTGTGCGACAAACTCTTCCGAAGATAGAAAAAATGGAGTTTGCGGGAGATTTGAGACGTTAGAAGTCTCTTGTCTCTGCTATTGATTTTGCTTTGGGACTCCGCGCTCCTTGGGAATAGGTTTACCTGTTGCTTTACGAGTAGCTTATACTCGTCTTGCTGTTGGTTGACACTGCATTGTTGGAGACGGAATGTTAAGCAAAGTGTTTGTGGGCTTAAATAAAATGCTTACTCAATTGTCAGATGATTAAAGAAACTGGCTGAATACGCATAGAAGATTTCTCCATAAAACATAAATTGTCCGAAGAGTATACTTATGGTTGTACAGGAGAAGGGAGAATGCTGTTTATGAAGAGGAAGATGGTTTCAGCAGTAACGCTCACACTACTGTTAATGAGCATGTTGACGTTGGCGTTTAACATTCAACCAGTTAAGGCAGAGCCTACAACATGGTATGTTGATGACAGTGGAGGAAAAGACTTCACGAGAATACAGGATGCCACTTATGCAGCAAGTCCAGGAGACACCATATATGTGTACAACGGAACATACCATGAAAATGTAATTGTGGATAAAGCATTGTCGCTAATTGGAGAAAACAAGGAGTCAACCATAATTGATGGGAATAGCTTAAGCCACGTTGTCGACTTGAAAGCTAACTCCATATACGTGTCTGGATTTACAATACAAAATGGCGTTTCGGGTATTTTTGCGGACCACACAAACTATCACACTATTGATAACAACATAGTACAAAATAATTATGATGGAATATACCTCTACGGGTCTCTTTACAACAGGCTCAACGATAACCTAATGACGAGAAATAATTTCGGCTTCCGCATAGACGAGTCTTATTCCAATACACTCAGAAGAAACGAAATGAGGGATAACATTGTTTACAATTTCTACTTTGATTTATGGGGCATTATTTATAACCAGTATTTTATTCAAGATATTGATACTTCAAACACGGTGGACGGAAAGCCCATGTATTGGTGGATGTACCAGAACGGCAAACGAGTTCCAACAGACGCTGGATTCGTAGTTCTTTATCGGTCAAGCAACATCTTCATTGAAGATTTGGAGTTGACAAAAAATAGTCATGGCATAGTATTTCTTATCACTTCTTCTTCTAGTATCGAAAATGTAACTATCCGGATAAGTGAAACAGGCATAGCCCTTCACGTATCTAACTACAACAACATCCGAGGTAGCAGAATAGCAAACAACGGAAACGGTATCATTTTAGAGAAATCCTCCTATAACAATGTGGAAGGAAACAACATTGAGAATAATGGATTCGGCATCATTACGTTTGAAGCCAACGACAACAGAATTTACCATAACAACTTCAACAATATCTATCAAGTATATAACACGGAACCCTATTATTCGATAAATAGTTGGGATGATGGTTATCCTTCTGGCGGAAACTACTGGAGCGACTATGTTGGTGTTGATGTAAAGCGTGGTCCTGGTCAAGACTTGCCTGGAAGCGATGGAATAGGTGATACGTCGTACATCATTGATGCAGATAATCAGGATAGATACCCGTTGATGAATCCCTGGGGTACTGGTACACCAGTGGCTAGTTTCACTTGGACTCCATCAACACCAAAAGTCGGTGAACCTGTAACTTTTGATGCTTCATCTTCTACACCAAACGGCGGAACAATAATAAAATACGAGTGGAATTTTGGTGATGGAAAATACGCGACGGAACAAATAGTGACACACACATACTCTGGCCCAGGCAGCTATATCGTTACGCTTAATGTCACGGACAGTGAAGGACTATGGGACGTTGAACAAAAACCAATACAAGTTGTCCAACCACATGGTCCAAAAGCAGAGTTTACACTAACTCCTGAAACAGCAAAAGTAGGCGAGCTTGTAAAGTTTGATGCTTCAAACTCTCTATCAGGATGGAACGGCACACATAACATGCCTATTACAGAATACCGCTGGGATTTTGGAGACGGCAACAGAACAACAACATCAACACCAATAGTATATCACCGCTTTAGCAGTTCAGGAATTTACTATGTAACTTTAACAGTTTACGCTCCTGGAGCAACGCCAGAAACAGATTCAACAACTCGCAGAGTCACAGTAATTACTATACCTGTAGGAGGCTATTCCATCCCAATACAGGTTACCACGAAAGCAGAACCAGTCTTACCATACATCGCCTTAATAGCAATCTTAACAGCAGTCTTCACAAAATTGAGACCAAAAACCAAAAGAAGACGCTAAAAACCATCTAATGCCCACTTTTCAGCGAGATTCCAGACGCACAAGCAGATGACAAACCATCAGCATTTATAACCCTGTTCAAGCTCATGTAGTGCTTGGAGAAAACAGACCTTAAAAGTCCCACATCGGGAGATATCTCCACTTGGTTCGGAGTGCAAATCCCGCTCCGCCAGCATAAAAATTCAACCATTTTTCTGGAAAGAAGGTTCAACCTATATATAAGGGGGGTCTAGTCACCACAAAGCAACAGATGAAACTAACAAAATCCAACATTTCTGGAAAGGGGAAAATGGCAAACGCTTAAAAGTCGTTGTGAAAGGGATATTTGCTAATCGAAGAGAAAGGTGCAATGTAATGCAAAATCGCCCAGCCATAATCGCCGTTGGAAGAACAAGGTTTGGAGAAAATTACGAGAAGGAACCAGAGAAACTAATTGAAGAAGCTTGGCTTAAAGCTTCAGAGGAAGCAGATATAGAACGTAAAGACTTAGAAGCCTGCTACCTTTCAGACTACTTTCTCCCAATTACAAACAAACTTGGACTTGAGGAAGGATTCCTCTCAGAACTCACGGAACTCCACGTTCCAATGGAGGTAACACGCTCCTTCAGCTCAGCCCTATCAAACGCCTGCAACGCCATCCAAGCTGGAAAATACAATGTGATTCTGGTTGGCGGAATAGAAAAAATGACAGACCGATGGGACAAAATCCGTGACGACCTAATGCTTCTAGAAGACCCATGGAGCTATTATGCGGGATGCACACCTGAGGCAAACCATGAACTCATGCTTCGAGCGTACATTAAAAAGTATGGTATCAAAGACAATGACATGGAAAAACTAAACATTGCTCTAGCACAAGTTTCAGTTAAAAACCATTTGCACGCAACAAAAAATGAGTATGCACAATTTCAGAGAAAAATAACAGTTGAGCAAGTTTTAAACGCTCGGAAAGAAGCTCGGAAACTTTTGGGGCTTTACGATTATGCACCAATTTCCGATGGCGCAGCAACTCTTATCCTCACCAGCGAAGATTTTGCCAAAAAGTTTGCAGATAAGCCAGTTTACATTCTTGGCTCTTCCTCTGCAACTGATTATCTGACCTTTCCAGCAAGAGAGGATATGGTACACTTTCTTGTAGCCAAAATAGCAATAAAAAATGCCCTAAAAATGGCTGGAATAAGTCTATGGGATATGCAAATTGTTGAGCTTTACGATCAGTCTACAGTTATGGAAATGATTTCGCTTGAAGATTTGGGGTTCTGCGAACCTGGAAAAGCATGGAGAAACATATACGAAAGTTGCAAAGATTATAAGGGATATTATGAAATTAACGGGAAGAAACTTTTCGTAAACATGAATGGTGGGTTAAAAGCGGATGGGAATCCCCTAGGCGCTACTGGTGGCGCCCAAATTTTTGAAGTTTTTAAGCAGTTAAGGGGCGAGGCTGGTGAACGACAAGTTAAAAGTGATAAAGAGCTAAAGTATGGATGTGTACTTGAGCTTGAGGGATTTGGAACTAAAGG
>Ga0315280_10001401_pt1 | contig 41786 bp, 38 predicted proteins | sample YL17G06_40_MG_FD_203697 | JGI IMG/M metagenome (GOLD analysis project Ga0315280, IMG submission 203697) | Sediment microbial communities from Yellowstone Lake, YNP, Wyoming, USA - YL17G06_40 | ecosystem: Environmental > Aquatic > Freshwater > Lake > Sediment | place: USA: Wyoming | collected...
GGATATCTACGATTCAACGGGCGAGCTGAAGGAGAGGATAAAGAGAGATTAAGCTCCTTTTAATAGCTTACGGAAATCCCTATCGCCAGGACGACGGAGTGGGGCATTACGTTGTCCAGAAGTCCAACCTTTCCGCCGGGAAGTTGTACCTTCAGGAGCTTTCCTTAGACCTCCTGGAGGAATTAGCGGACTGCGACTGCGCGATTTTTGTGGATGCGGCTCTGGAAGGGGAGGAAGTGAGAGTGAGGGAAATTTTTCCCGAAAATAAGCCCTCCTTCCTTTCCCATCATCTTCTTCCGGAAAGTTTCCTTTTCTGGCTCGAGGAACTCTATCATCAACGACCTCGAGCCTTCTTGATTTCCGTTAGAGGCTACAATTTTGATTTTGGCGAGGGACTCTCACCCGATGCCCTGGCTAACGCCGAAAAAGCAATTCAAGTGCTGGAAAAAATAAAAGAGGTGCAAGAAAGAGAGGAAAAAAATGAGCGACCCCAGAATTGATAAACTGGCCCATCTTTTGGTGGATTATTCCGTGGAAGTGAAACCAGGAGAAATTGTGTTGATTAATTCTACTCCTGAAGCTGGAGAACTGGTGCGTGCAGTTTACAGGGAAATCCTTCTCCACGGAGGACATCCCTTATTACGCCTGGGACTGGAGGGATTAGACGAGATCTTCTTCCAATGCGCCACCGACGAGCAGTTAGATTTTGTTCCTGAAATCAGGAAGTTCGAAGTGGAGCACACGGACGCGCAAATCGGGATGGGAGCCCCGGCCAACTTAAGGGAGCTTGCAGGAATTGACCCCAAAAGGATCGGGCGGAGGCGCAAGGTCCTGGAACCCCTGATGAAGAGATTCATGAAGTCCAGGGAGGAAGGGGGCATCAAATGGGTGGGTTTCGATTATCCCACAAACGCCCTGGCTCAGGAGGCAGGGATGTCCCTCTCCGATTATCAGGATTTCGTATTTAAAGCCTGCATGCCCGACGAAAAGGACCCGGTGGCTTACTGGAAGAAGGTGCACGAGGAGCAGGAGCGTTTGGCGGAGGTCCTGGAGAAAGTGGAGGAGCTGCACTACCAGGGGCCAAATTTAGATTTGAAGATGAAAGTGAAAGGCAGAAAGTGGATCAACTGCGATGGCAAGATCAATATGCCGGACGGGGAGATCTTCACCGGGCCGATCGAGGATTCCGCGGAGGGGTTCATCTATTTTGATTACCCCAGCGAGTTCTACGGTAAACCCGTGGAGGGCGTGCGTTTGGAGTTTGAGCGCGGGGAAGTGGTGAAGTTCTCCGCGGAAAAAGGGGAAGCGAGCCTTAAGGCCGCTTTAGAGATCGATTCTGGAGCAAGAAGGATCGGAGAGATCTCCTTTGGCACCAACTCTGGCATTCAGATCTGCACCAAAAACACACTTTTCGATGAGAAGATCGGGGGCACCATTCATCTGGCTTTAGGAAATTCCTACTCCGAATCCGGAGGGGTGAACGAATCCGCCATCCACTGGGACTTAGTGCGGGAGATGAAAAACGGTTCTCAGGTGAAAGCGGACGGAAAGGTTTTCTACGAGAACGGAAAATTTTTAAATTTTTGAAATAATTTCTATATGAACCCAGGAAAGGTTATAATCGGGAAAAGAAACAGCTAACCAATCCTGCTAAGAAGAACAGTTGTTAAAAAACAAGGAGGTGTAAATTTATGTTTGGGAAATGGAAGGTGGTTCTAAGCTGGTTGCTCGTTTTCTCCCTGATTTCCTTTGCCTATTTGCCTTCCCCGGCATCCGGGCACAACGAGGAATGGACCTGTTCCGCAGATTTCGGTACCACGCCCACAATCGACGGCCAGCTCAATCCCAGAGATGAGTGGTCTGATGCCAACCACATTTCCTTTGGTATAGTTGGCGGGCCGCAAGTGGCGGTATACATGAAGGCCATCCCCGGGGATTATCCCGGCGGGGGGCGACTTTATCTGTACTATGCCGTTCCAAGTATATACCACCCGTTAAGCTTTGAATGGTGCTCCCTGCACAATTTAGGTTCCAAACCCCAGACTGACGACCGACAAATCATCATCAGGCAACAATATCCAGCGGGAGAAACACCCTTTATCTTCGCCACAGGAACAGGAACTGGCTGGCAAACGGTCTCCGAACCCCCCGGATTCTCAGGGGCAATCAGCCCCTCAGGCACGGAATACTGGCTTGTGGAGATGGCTATTCCCTATGACTTTTTAGGGATTGAAATCTGCGATCCCTCCCCCAAGGGCTGCCTCTTTGATGCTGTGGCAATGGATCCCGACGGCAAACCCATTTACTATTACTGGCCCCCTGCGAGCGCGACAAAAGCTGACTGGATGATTCCTAATACTTGGGGAAATATGGTTCCCTCGGACTGCTGGGGTGCCCCTCGGGGCCGGCTGCTCATCTTCGAGAGCGAGAATTCCCCGCCTGATCATAACTATGATCCGGAAGACAAGTACAACGAGATGATGGAGCTTGTGCTCACCTCTGACCAGGAACAGACAGAAGACGTTGTTCCCGAGGACGTCTATTTGAACGAACTGACCATCACCGCCACCGGCACCGGCAATGACCAGACCGACATTGCCAAAGTGCTTTTAATTGAGGATACCAACAAGGACGCTCTTTACGACGGCACAGAGCCCGTTCTGGCTCAGGGGACCTACCCCTCGGACAACGGCTCGATTGCCTTCACCTTCACCGCGCCGGGATTATTGATCAAATTGGGTGAACCGAAGTACCTGCTTGTGGTCTACGTGATGAATCCCTCCCCACCGGTGGGCGCAACTTACCAGTTCTTCGTTTCCGGCGTCAAGGCTACCGGAGCGGTATCGGGTTCGGCGGTTCCCGTTGTGGGTTATCGGGAACAGCTCCCGATAGCGACAGCCGTTCTCTGGCGTTATACCCTCTTTTCCGCTTTGAAGACCGTCCCTGGTCCTTCAGGGAAACCAGTTCTCACCATCCAGAAGAAGGCTACGGCGGACAGCGTGATGGCCGGGGAAAACATCACTTTCTTCATCCTGGTGGCAAACAAGGGCGATCAGACCCTCTATTACGTAAAGGTCACAGATTCCCTTCCCGACCACACCGCCTTCGTGGAGGCCCCGGCCACTCTCTGGGGACCAGCGGGCGCCTTTGACCCCGCTACAAAGATTACCACCTGGGACCTGGGAAACCTCGCCCCTGGGGAATGGCGACTTTTAAAACTGATCGTGAAAGTTGATCCCGCGACCCCCGACGGCACGCTCATCCGCAATAAGGCCGTAGCCATCTCCACGAGACCCCCCCTGACCGTGGAATCTGAGGACGAGGTGGTCATTGTGGGAGGGAAAATTCATGAGGCTTACATTAAGGGCTACACTGGCGATTTAGGCAGCATATTCGGTCCCTCCCGCAACGTCACAAGGGCTGAGATTGCAGCGATCATTGCTCGACTGCTCCACTTAGAGAGCACGGTCACCGGCCAGCAATTCTACGCCGATGTTCCACCGGCCCACTGGAGCTTCAAGTACGTGGAAGCAGTGCAAAGGGCCGGCATTATGACCGGCTTCCCGGACGGCACTTTCCGTCCCGATGAGCCCGCCACCCGCGCCAACGTGGCCGTGGCCATGATCAGGGCTCGGGGGATTGACCCCGTGGTCTTCCTACCTGCTTCTCCTTTCCCGGACATCTCCGGACACTGGGCGATCAAGGAAATCGAAACCGCCTATGTCTTAGGGATTGTAGAAGGATTGCCCGACGGCACCTTCCACCCCGATGATCCCATCATCCGTGCGGAAACCGTAACCCTGATCGACCGCGCCTTGGGAAGGGGACCGCTCCTTGAAGGACCAGTTGTCCAGCACTTCCCGGACTGCCGCCCCACAGACTGGTTCTACGGCTGGGGAGAGGAGTCCTTCGCCTCCCATAAAGGAGTGCGCTTGCCCTCTGGCAACGAGAAGTTAATAGAGTATGTGGACACCGGACCGGTCTGGTAAAAGGAAAAAATCCCTTAAGAATGTGAATTGCTGATTTGCTGATTGAGGGGGAACAGGAGTTTCACCCTTGTTCCCCCTCCTTGCTTGCTTTCAAGCTCTATTGTTCCCCCCGTCTCCACAAGCGCCCTGGTGATGAAAAGGCCCAGGCCGCTGCCCCCGGCTCTTTTGCCCATTTTCCCCTGGTGGAAGCGCTGGAACACGAAGTCCAGCTCCTCGGGAGGGATGCCATAGCCTGTGTCCTGGAAGGTTAGCCTCAGAGCGGAATTTACCTTCTCCGCCCGAACAAGGACCAGGCCGCCGGGCGGGGTGTGCTTTAGGGAATTGGATATCAGGTTGCTGCACATCTCCTCCAAACAAATGGGGTCCACGCGCAGCAAGGGAAGGTCTGGGGGACAGTCGAGAGCGAAGCTCAAACTCCGGGACCGGGCCAGCGGCTGAAACATTGAGTGCACCTTTTCCAGGAACTGATAAAGGTCTGTGGGAACCGGCTCCACTTTTATCATTCCCGCCTCCAGGCGGTTCATGTTGACCAGGTTTTGAACGAGGGCCCTCAAAACGAGCAAATTGTTCTCCATACCGCTGAGATAGCCGGCCGATGGAGGTGAATGGTATTCCTTCTTCGCCTCCACGGCCGCCAGAAAGAGGTGATGGGAGAGCCCAGGTCGTGAGCCACAGCTTCCACCAGAGTGCGCCTTTCTAACTCCGATTTTCTCAAGGGCGTGATGTCTTTCAGGGCGAGAATTACTCCCTTGAGCTCTTTTCCTAAGAACAGGGGCAGGAAGCTCACCAGCAATTGTTTGTCCATAGCGGAAAAGTACCCTTCGTATACTGTTTCCTTCCCTGAGGAATAGGCCTCTTTCAAACCCTCCCAGAACCTGGAGCTGATCGTTTTTGGGTCAATATTCAGCCTTTTGAGAACCTCTTCAGGCTCTAAACCAAGAAACTGGTTTTTGGAAGTAGAGAAAAATACTTCTGCCGCTTTATTAGCATCAGCGAGCTTTCCCTTAGAATCGAAAACCAGGAGGACGTCCTGAGAGGACTCTATGATCCCGCGGAACCAGACGTTGTCCGCTTCCGCTTTCTGGCGCGCTTCCTGCGATTCCCGATAAAGTTTGACCAGGGATTCCGCAAGCGCTCCGATTTGGTCTTGTGGCCACTTTCTTTCCGCCTCCTTTTTCCCGGACACCAGTTGGTGGACCTCCTGGTTCAAAGCGTTCAGGGGAGCAAGCAGCCACCTCTGGAGAAAGCCCGAGGCCAGGAAAACCAGAAGGAGGAAGCTCGCCCCCACAACGATTGAGAAAATAACCGCGCTCCGCCTGGCTTCACTGACATTCCCGGCAAAATCGTAAATTGCCAGGTAACCGATATTTTTTCCCTCGGGGTTATAAATCGGTCGGGAGGCCAAAAGAGCTCCGCTATGAAGTGTTACAAATGAGTAATTGTCTTTCAACGGGATGTCGAGCCCCTCGATTTCCTTGAGCTCCTCAGGCGTTCCTCTGTTCCCTGCCAGGGCGACTTTCCCTTCAATTAAAAGGAGGGGGAAGGTGTCCTCGGGCTCCAAAAGGGGAAAGCTTTCGGGTTTCAATTTCTGTGTAAAAAGCAGGACTCCGGCGGGAGGGTCAGCGCTGTCGCTTTTAAGAATCGGTCCTGAAGCGAAGAGGACAGCCGAAGAACCCAGGCGCTCGAAGCCGGAAACGAATTGGGATTCGCGCAGGGCTTTCTCTAAGGGGTAATTCCAGGTTTGAGAATCGAAAAGTGATGGGTTACCCTCGAGGCCCAATAAGGACGGGATTTGTCCCAGAGGACCACGAGGTCTATTCCGAAATGCTCTGGAACCCAACCGAACACGTTATCCTGAAGCCAGGCGCCATTTTTCTCGAGGACTGCATCGTAGTGCTCCGTCCAGAGGGCGTAATCTTTGAGGGTTTTTTCCAGCTCGAATCTTTTATCTTCCATGAAGGCCTGAAGGTCGGAAAGGGAAGCATTGAGATGCTGGGACTCCCTTTCTAAGAGCACGTGGCCATTAAGAAAGTAAGTGAGCAGAGCAAGGGCGCAGGGGAATTCCCCCGATTATCAGGAAGCTCAATAAAACCTTACGCCCAATTTTCATTTTCTTTAATTAAAAGAAAAAAGAAGTAATTTGTCCTGGGAGTTCGCCCCATTCCCTATAAAAGAGCAACATCATTATACCATAAATTGGCTTTCAGGCGAAGGTCAGGCGAAAAACTTCCTGAACCTATATGTTGACAGGTTTTGAAAGCAATTTATAATAAAAAGGTCTCTGAGATGAACAAGGAACGTGGCGCATTCTGGGTATTGTTAATTAGGGATAAAGAAGGAAACAAAAATCTTTTAGGGGTTCCTGAACCATGGTCTATCTCACTTTAGGTTTTCTTTTGCTTTTTGCGCTTCTCGCTGTCCTTTTGCGAGATATTCTCCTCTCGGTCCTCTCCCTGGCCGCGGTTTCCGCCCTCCTTTCCATCGCCTTCTACCAGCTCAATTCCCCAGTCGCCGGAGCCTTTGAGCTTTCAGTGGGAGCGGGCCTGATCACCGTGCTTGCCGTGCTTACCATCTCCTTCGTGCAGAAGAGGAAGGAGAAAAGGCAGGCGGGCGCAGTGCTCTGGGTGGCGCTTTCTCTGGCGGCCGTTGCCCTGATTTTCTTCCTCTTCCAGGCACTCTGGCCCCAGGCCCTGGCTAACGTCTTTCCCGAGACCGCCTGGGGGGATGTGGGAGAGGTCCTCTGGAAGGTGAGGCTGTTCGACCTGCTCCCCCAGATTCTGGTGATTTTGGCCGCCGTTCTGGGTATCCTTGCATTATTGAGAAAGGAGGGGGAAAACAAGGAGAAATGAACCTCTGGCCCTTTGTTTTTGCCCTTTTCGCTTTGGGAATTTTTTGCCTGCTCACCAGGCGCAACCTGGTAAAAATCCTGATCGGCCTCGAGCTTCTGAGCAAAGGTGCGACCCTTGCTTTGATCTGGAGCGGAATTCTGCGCAATTCCCTGGCCTACACTCAAAGCCTGGCCGTGATCGTGATTGCCATCGAGGTCATGGTCGTGGCTATCTTTCTGGCCCTGGTCTACGCTTTCCACGAGAAATCGAGCTCGCTTGATACTGACGACATGAGAAGGTTGAAAGGGTGATGAATCTGGAGATGATCCCCCTCTTGCTTTTGATCGTGCCGCTTGCGGGAGCCGCCCTGGTTCCCTTGCTTAACCTCTTCTTCTCTAAAGCGGTACCGCTATTTTCCGTTTTTGTGGGACTTGTGACAGCAGTCATCGGTTTTTTCCTCCCCGGTCAGATCGGGGCCAAGGCTGTATCCATTGTATGGCTGCCTGGAGTGCTGAAAACCGGATTTCAGTTAGATACTCTCTCCGTAGTCCCCGCATTGATCGCCACCTGGATAGGATTTCTGGTCCTCATTTACTCATTGGGCTACATGAAGCGCGAGGAGAACCTCTCTCGCTACTACTCCCTCACCCTGCTTTTCATCGCTTCCATGATCGGGATGTCCCTGGCCGATAATTTCCTGGCGCTCTTTTTCTTCTGGGAGGTGATGGGGGTGTGCTCCTACGCTCTGATCGGCTTCTTTTATAAGGACCCCAAGGCGGCTTCAGCCGGGGTGAAGGCTTTCCTCACGACGAGGATTGGTGATATCGGGCTTTTGGCCGCCATCCTCACAATTTACGTGCTCACCGGTACCTTTTCCATCAGCGCAGGACTGGCTTCCGGTGCCAGAATTGCGCTTCCCCTTTTGAACTTCATAGCTTTTGGCTTTATTTTAGGAGCAGTGGGAAAATCAGCGCAGATGCCGCTGCACGTCTGGCTGCCGGACGCCATGGAAGCTCCCACCACCATCTCCGCTTTAATTCATGCCGCCACCATGGTGAACGCCGGCGTGTACCTTCTGGCTCGCGTCTCCCCGCTTCTGGCCCTCGTTCCCTCCTGGCTTACAGTTATTCAATGGATCGGCGCTTTAACCGCGCTTCTGGGTTCCTTACTCGCTTCCTTCCATAATGACCTGAAGCGCATTCTCGCCTATTCCACCATCTCTCAGCTTGGGTACATGTTCCTCGCCGTAGGGGTGGGCGGGGTATTCGCCTCCCAGTTTCACCTTTTCTCCCACGCCATCTTTAAAGGGCTGCTCTTTCTCTGCGCCGGGGCCGTGATCCACGAGCTGGGCACAAAGGATATCAGGGAGATGGGCGGACTGTGGAAGTTCATGCCCGTCACCGGGACCACATTCCTCATCGGAGCTCTGGCCTTGATGGGCCTGCCCGTGCTCAACGGCTTTTTCTCCAAGGACATGATCCTGGAAGAAGCTATGGTTGCCGGTTCCTGGGGGCCATTGATTGTCGCTGCCCTGGCCGCTCTGCTCACAGCCTATTATTCCCTGCGCACCACCGCTGTAGTGTTCTGGGGAAAAAGGAGAACGGTGGTACACGTGCATGAAGCGCCTGCCGTGATGACTGTGCCCCTTGCGCTTCTGGCCCTGGGCTCCCTGGTTTCCTGGGTGCTCGTGGGACCATTGACTGCCTCCTGGACAAAAACCGGCCTGGAAGCTCCGCATATAACCTGGTTCGAGCTACTAAAAGAGACCTTTTCCTCCACCGCTTTTATCATCACGGCCTGCGTGATCGTATTGGGCTTCTTGATTTTCTACTACCGCAAAAATCTGGGCTGGTTGAAAGAAAAGGTCCCCGCATTCTTTAAAGCGGTATCGGTGGGCCTGGGATTTGACATCTGCTACTCCTGGCTCTCAAGGCTGATTTATTCGACCAGCTCAATTCTTTCTAACTTCTGGGAGGAGAAGGTTATGGAGGGAATAAACCGGGCCACCGGAAAAACCAGCGTGGCCTTGAGTATCTCAAGCAGGGAAATGCAAACCGGTGATCTGCACTGGAACCTGCTTTATGTGGTGATAGCTTTAATTATCATTCTGGGGTTGATCCTATGGTAGAGTTATTAATTTTGCAGTTTCTTCCCCTCCTGGGGGCGCTCTTTGTTCTTCTGATCCCCAAAGAAAGAAGGGAATCGGCGGCCATATTCTCCCTGGCCGTCGCCTGCCTGGAGATGGCCCTTGCCCTCACCCTGGTGCCCCAAAAGTTGACCTATTATCTGGGCCTGGGGCTGGGGGTGACTATGGTTTTCTCCTTCGACCCTCTGACGGCCATAGCGCTTTTAGTGCTTGCCGGCTCCTGTATCTTTTCTATTCTCTACTCCTTTAAAAAGCCCATTGAGCCCAAGCGCTCGCCATCCTTTTACTCTCTGATTTTGCTCGTTTTGTTCGGCACGGTGGGTGTGACTCTGGCGAGGGACCTGATTCAGTTCTACGTCTTCTGGGAGGTTATGCTGATCCCGGCCTGGGCTCTGGTGGTCAACTGGAATGAGGACCCCAAAAAGGTGCGCTACACGGGATTAAAGTTCTTCCTCATCACTCACATCGGTGCGGTGCTCACGCTTTCGTCCATTCTCTGGATTTACTCCACATTTGGCACCACCAACATGTTCCTCCTTCAGGACCTTCTTCCCACCCTGCCAGCGGCCACACTCATAGCTATGGCTGCCCTTTTCTTCATGGCCTTTATCGTCAAACTGGCCATATTCCCCTTCCATACCTGGCTTCCCGATGCCTACACCACCTCCAGCATGCCGGTTACCTTGATCCTCGTGAGCATGATGATTTCGGTGGGTATTTACGGCTTGGCCAGGTTTCTGCCCTTCTTCCCGAAGGAAGCAGTGGCTCCTTTGTCCATTCCTTACTTTATCGCCAGCCTGATCAACATATTCTACGGAGGAGCGATGGCCCTGGCGGAGAAAAACGCCAAGAGGATGATCGCCTACTCCTCAATGAGTCAGATGGGCTACGTGCTTTTCGGGTTTGCCACTCTGATTCCCCTGGGAATTTCCGGCTCGGTTTTCAACATTATGAACCAGGCAGTCACCAAGCTTGTGCTCTTCGCCTCCGTGGGCATGGTGGCGGAAACAGCGGGCACCTGGCGCCTGGAAGAGTTAGGGGGCTGGGCCAAAAGACATCCCTTCGCTGCAGTTTGCGCTTCGGGGGCGATGCTCTCCCTTCTGGGCACTCCTCCCGTGCTTGGGTTCTGGCCTGAGTTTTTGACCTTCTCCGGAGGGTTTGCATTCGGTAATTACCTGATCGTTTCCCTGGCCCTCGTGGGCTCGGTGCTGACCGCCGCTTATGGCTTACGCCTGGTCAGGTTCGTCTTCTTCGGACCGCTAAAGAATGAGCATGAGGGAGCTGTGATCCGACCTTCCTGGAATATGGCCCTCGTTTTGACCGCAGGTTTTTTGACAATTCTTTTCCTTGGGATTTACCCCGCACCTGCCTTTCAGCTGGTGAGGAGCGCTCTTAATCTTCTGGGCTTCGGAATAGGAGGCTAAAGGTGAGCACATCCTTCCTGGAAACCACAATTTCGCTGCTTGTTCTGGGAGCCATAATGAGCTATCTTGGAGGAGCTCTTTTCCGCCACAGGGAGAGGCTGATTTCCGGGATCATCGCTTTCTTTGCTCTTCTGGGAAGTTTGATTTCCTTTTCCCTGCTTTTGAGCCATACCGGCCCCAGCGAAAGGCTCCTCCTTTTCGGAGTTCTTCCCTGGCAGGTTGACCTCTTAGGATGGATCGTTGGTGAGGTAGGGCTGGTTCTGGGAACCATTGTGGCCTTTTACTCCATCGTTTACATGGAGGAGGACACGGGCACAAGCAAGTTCTTCCCTCTTCTGCTTTTGATGGTGTTATCTGTGATTGGCCTGGCTTTCGCCTACGACCTCTTTAACCTTTACCTCTTCTTCGAGCTCCTTTCCGTGACCTCTTTTGTCCTCGTAGCTTTCCGAAAAGCCAGGTGGGAGCCGGTGGAAGCGGGCATAAAGTTCATGGTGATGTCGGCAACGGGCTCGGCCCTGATCCTTCTGGGGATCTCGCTCGTTTACGCTCAGTTTGGCAACCTTGATCTGATTTATCTCTTCACCGCCTCTGGCGGGGCTTCGATCTGGCTCCCCATTACCCTGTTTATCATTGGATTCGGGATTAAAGCCGCCATGTTTCCCCTGCATACCTGGCTTCCGGACGCTCATCCGGAGGCACCCTCCGGCATCTCCGCCATGCTCTCAGGTATCATCATCCAGGCCGGCCTTTTCGCTATGCTCCGGATCCTGCTCTCCCTCGGTGCCAGCCTGAACTGGGGCGAGATCATCATCTGGTTCGCGCTATTGACCATGACCGCGGGGAACTTGATGGCCCTGACCCAAAAACAACTCAAGCGCATGCTTGCCTACTCCTCCATCGCCCAGATGGGGTACATCCTTTTAGGAATTGGGATGGGAGCGACTTATGGCGTAGCCAGCGGCTTCACCGGCGGCGTCTTCCACATAGTGACTCACGCTTTCATGAAAGGGCTGGCCTTCCTCTGCGCAGGAGCCCTGATTTTCCGACTGAGTTCAGGAAATCTTGAGGACATGCGCGGTGCAGGGTGGAGGATGCCCATTACCGCCTTTACCTTTTCGGTGGCCGCCCTATCGCTTGCGGGAGTTCCTCCCTTCTCGGGATTTATGAGCAAGCTTTTGATTTATCAGAGTGGTATTCAAAGCGGAACCGTGCTGGGCTGGGTGGGAGCATTCTTAGCCATCGCTAACTCAGTCCTCTCTCTGGGATATTACCTGCCGGCAATCGGAGTTCTGTACAGCAAGGAAAAAGCCAGGGAAGTTTCCAGGGTTAGAGAAGTCCCCTGGGCCATGGCTGCGGCCCTGATTATCCTCTGCCTGATAACAATCTACCTCGGAGTTCAGCCTGATCCCGTTCGCAGCTGGGTCGCTCAGGCTTTCTCCTTTCTTGAAGGAGGATTTTAGATGAGCTTTGTGCCTCCGTTAGCTTTTGTTTTTTTCCTGCTCCTGGCCCTTTTGCTGGGCCTGGGAGGGAAGAAAATGTCTCCAGGAGCGCCCCCTGACGAAGAGGCCACCACCTCTTACGCCGGAGGCGAAGACATCCCCGGGGAAAAGAAGTTCATCGGGTACAAGATCTTTTTCCCGATCGCGCTATTTTTTACCGTGCTCCACGTCCTGGCGCTGCTTTTAGGACTTTTGCCCTTCGGCCTGGCCTGGATTGGGTTGGTGTACGCAGGAATAATTGTTCTGGCGCTTCTGTCTTTGATATTGAGGTGATGAAATGTCCAAGATTGTAGATTGGTCGAGAAGAGCATCTCCCTGGATCATCCACTTCAACGCCGGTGGATGCAACGGGTGTGATATAGAGGTTCTGGCCGCACTGACCCCCCGCTTCGATGTGGAGCGCTTCGGCATACTCCTCAAGGGGACTCCCAGGCACGCGGACATCCTTGTCTGCACCGGGCCTGTGAACGAGCAGATAAAGAGCAGGCTGAAACGCATTTATGATCAAATGCCTCATCCCAAGTTTGTAGTGGCAGTAGGGGCCTGCGCCATTTCGGGCGGAGTTTTCCGCGGTTGCTACAACACTCTGGGAGGGATGGACGACGTTCTGCCCGTCACCGCTTACATTCCCGGTTGTCCTCCGCGCCCTGACGCTATCATTCAGGGGGTTTACGCTCTGCTTGAGAAACTCAGGAAAGGAGAAAGCAAAGGTGGGTAGCTGGGTAGATGTTGATTCTCCTGAAATCCGCAACTGGGTTGAGGGACTGATAAAAAGCGGAAAGTTTCGCGTTCTTTCCACGATTACCGGATACGAGGAAAACGACAGGCTTTACATCGTTTATCACTTTATGAATACAGAGGGCGAGCTGAACGTGCGCACCTCCGTTTCCAAGGAGAACCCCATTCTCCTATCGATTACCCCTGTTTTGCCAGGAGGGGTCCTCTACGAAAGGGAGATCCAGGACCTCCTGGGGGTAAAGTTCGAGGGCATTATGGACTCAAGAAGGCTGATACTGCCCGAGCACTGGCCCGAGGGAGTTTACCCTCTGCGCAAGGATTTCAAACCCGGGGAGGTGAAAAACCATGAGTGAAAGATTAACCTTACCCATCGGACCCCAGCACCCGCTTTTGAAAGAGCCAATCCACTTTCGCTTTACTTTGGATGGAGAAACGATTGTGGATGCCGACATCCGCATGGGTTATAACCACCGGGGAATTGAGAAAGCCGCGGAGGAAAGGACCTACATTCAGGACCTCTACATGATCGAAAGGATCTGCGGCATCTGTTCCCACGTGCACGCTACAAACTTTGTGCAAGCGGTGGAAAAAATTCTGAACGTGGAAATCCCGTCCCGGGCGAAATTTTTGCGCGTGGTGGTGGGCGAGCTGGAGAGAATCCACAGCCACCTCCTCTGGCTGGGCATCGCCGGACACGAGATCGGCTTTGACACGCTCTTCATGGTCTCCTGGAGAGACCGGGAAATTGTCCAGGACCTTTTGGAGATCATCACTGGAAACCGAGTGAACTACGGCATGAACACCTTCGGCGGTGTGCGCAAGGACATGACTCCCGAGGAAATCGAGGAGACCCTCAAGGGAATAAAGATTCTCGAGGAACGCACCCTATATTACCAGAAGGTGGTCAAGGAGGAAAGCACATTCATCGCCCGGGTCTCCGGAGTGGGATACCTGCCTAAGGATATTGCGCTGGCCTACTGCGCTGTGGGACCTACGGCCAGGGGTTCAGGCGTGGATTACGACGTCAGGAAAGACCTGCCCTACGCTGCTTATGGTCAGATTCCCTTCAACGTGATCACATCGGATAGAGGGGATGTTCTGGGGCGGACGCTGGTGAGGGTGGGAGAAATCATTGAAGCCGTCAAAATTATCCGCTACGCCTTAGAGAACCTTCCCGAAAGTCCGATCTCTGTGCGCGTGCCCCGCAAGGTTCCCGCCGGAGAGACCACATCCCGTTATGAAGCCCCCCGTGGAGAGTGCATTCACTTCGTCCGGGCAAATGGAAGCGAAAAGCCGGACAGGGTTAAAGTGCGCGCTCCCACGATGGCAAACTTGATGTCCATCAGACACTGCCTCCTGAACCAGCAGGTGGCTGATATTCCCATTATCATTGCTGCCATCGACCCCTGTCTCTCCTGCACGGACCGCCTGATTCTCTTGAAGCAGGAAGGAGAGAAAGAAGGGGAAATTTTAACCTGGGAAGAACTCAGAAGGAGGAGTATCGCAAAGAGACCGCTATGAACGAACTGCTTTTTATCCTTCAGTTGATTTTTCCAGGATTTCTTTTCCTGGTAGTTTATGCCATTTTCGCGGAGTGGCTGGACCGCAAGCTTTACGCCCGTATGCAGAACAGGGTGGGCCCGCCTTACTGGCAGCCGCTCGCAGATTTAATCAAGCTCTTTTCCAAAGAGGTCATAATACCCCGCTCGGCTGGCCACTACTTATTTATCCTTCTGCCCTATTTTGCCTTTGCCAGCGTGGTGACAGCGTTCTTCTTCATCCCGGTTTGGTCGCCAAAAGCCCTGTACTCCTATCAGGGGGACCTGGTAATTGTAGCCTACCTGCTCACGATACCCACGCTGACCCTGTCACTTTCGGGCTGGAATTCGGCGACTGCCTACAGCATCTTAGGAGGAATCAGGTGCCTCACCCAGCTTTTTGCCTACGAGATCCCCTTTTTCCTGGCTTTGCTCACGCCCGCCCTGCTTTTGGGCACATGGAACATCTCCGAGATCTCCCAGAAACTGCCCTCTTTCCTCGTGGCCAACCCCTTCTACTTCATTCCCATTATCCTGTCTTTTCTCGTGGGGATCGTGGCCCTTCAGGGAAAGTTGGAGCGCAAGCCTTTCGACATCCCCGATGCCGAGACCGAGCTCGTGGCTGGCCCCTTTACGGAGTACTCCGGCAGGCTGCTGGCATTCTTCCGGCTTTCCATTGACATGGAGATGGTCGTGGGAGCTTCCTTGCTTTCCGCCGTTTTTCTGGGAGGAGCGCAGTCCTTTCTGGGGATTCCCGGTTTTCTTTTCTATTTGATTAAAACCCTGTTTGTGATCTTTGTGTTGGCTTACATCAAAGCAGCGGTGGCCAGGATTCGCATTGATCAAATGATTAACTTTGGCTGGCGCGTGCTGGCTCCCTCGAGCCTTGTGGGAATGCTCCTGGTTGTGCTTTTCCGGAAAGGTGGAATCCTGTGACCCGTCCCGGTGCTATCTGGCGAGAGATAACCAAAAATTTGGGGCGCAAGCCGGTGACCGTTCTTTACCCCAAAGAGCGCCTGCCGGTCCCTGCCAATTTCCGCGGCCGTCCGATCTTTGACCCTGAAAAATGCATTGGCTGTAAGCTCTGCGAAAGGGATTGCCCCTCGGGAGCAATTAAGATTGAAAAGGTTGCGGAAAAAACATTCGCCTGCACTTTCTCCCTGGATCGGTGCATTTATTGTGGCCAATGCGCCGATACCTGCCCGCGCAAAGCCATCACCATGAGCCAGATCTTTGAGCTGGCGGCTTTGAACAGATCGCAGCTCATTGACCGCAAAGAGGGAGTGCCCCCAAAACCAGCCGAGCCAGGCTTGGCCGAGTCCTGAAGATAAAAAAGCAGAGGCCGGAACGGAAAATCAATAGAAGGAACTCTCTCAAGGCAGAAGGAGACATCGGGTCCTTCCTGAAAAGCCGCCCCCTGGTCATTTTGGGGGTAGGTTCCACTTTGCGCGGAGACGATGGGTGGGCCTTTCATTTAATTTCCGCCCTGAAGAGAAAAGCTCCTCCCGGGGTTCACCTGTTCTGGGGAGAAAGCGCTCCGGAGAATTTCCTTCTGCCCATCTCCCGATTGAATCCGAAATCAGTGCTTATATGCGACGCAGGGGAAATCCCTGGCCCTCCCGGAAGTTGGGGATTTTTTGCTCCCGAGGAGCTTCCAGAGGAGCCCGTTTTCTCCCACAGATTCCCCCTCAAGCTCATGTCAGAGGAGCTCAAGAGGCGCTCCTCCGCTTTAGTGAAATTTTTGCTTTTAAGACCCCTGAACATAGAGTTTTCTCAGAGCCTATCCCCGAAGGTAAAAAGAAGCCTTTCCGGGATAATCCCCTTCCTTGAAAGAGCGCTCCTTGAAAAATAATGGAGAATTCTCTACTTCCCCTTCCCCCTCTCTGGTAAAATTAAATCAAGGAGGAATTAGGATGAGGTGTCCTAACTGTGGGGAAGATAATATTTTTGGTGCCCTGAACTGCGTGAAATGCGGCTTCAAGCTCACCGCTCCCTGCCCCTACTGCGGGAAGGAAAACGTCTTAGGGGTTTGGGCCTGTCAGCACTGCGGCAAGTTTATCAGGAACATAAAGGGAGAGCGCCAGGAATCCTCTGAAGGACAAAAAGCCACTTGAACTTCTCAAGCAATGCGCAAAAGGGAAGGCTCCTTCGTTCCCCGAAGGCGCTTTAAGAGAATTTTGTTTAAATCCCCCTCTATTATTTTTTTTCAAAACTTAACAAACTTTTGACAAAATTATTCTATAAATTAAGATGGGCTTAGCTTTGTTGGGGCCAGAGAGATGAAGGAGGGAAAATGCCCGAGAAAGGTTACACCATAGAGGAGGCCGCCCTCAAAGTGGGCATATCGCCTCGCATGCTGAGGTACTGGGAGGACCTGGGCCTCATTTTCCCCAAGCGCACTCCAGGCAACCAGAGAAGGTACTCCGAGGAGGAAATTCGCATCCTTTCTTTGATCAACAGGCTGGTCAATGAGTACGAGCTCTCAACTGCGGAAATCAGGGTTATTCAGAAACTTGGCTGCAAGGAGCTGGCGCTGGCAAAGCTAAAAAGTGGGCAAGCTCAGGAGGAAGACGACCCCGTCTGGCTGATGATCCTCCTGGAGGGCCTGTATGCCAAGTTCATCGGGGATAGAACCCTGGATCTCTTAGAATGGCACCTGAAAAAAGGAGATAGAGATGGAGAGAATAGAAAGCACTTACAGCCTTAAAAAGGGAGGAAGGATAGCCATACGACTTTCCTCGGCCGATGTTTTCATCAGGGGGACGGAGGAAGAGCTGGTAAAGGTGGCAATTCTGAAGCGCAAGCCCGATGCCTTAGTCCCGATAATTGAGGCCACGGATCAGGGCATCTATATTCGCAGCGGGCTAAAGGGAGCGAGAGAGGAAGTTACCAGGAACTCGGAGAAGGGGCCAGGGCGAGAGTTCTGGGAAACAATCAGGGATGCAGTCTTTTCCGGGCTCAGGGAAGTGGGCGTGAACGTGAGCATAGACTTTGAGGGCACCAGGGGGGAAGCGGACCTTGAGATAACGCTACCCAAGGGCGTTATCGTTGATTTTTACACTGCATCCGGGGATTTCACCATGGAAGACTGGGAAGGCGAGCTTTTCTTCCGCAGCGCCTCAGGAGACTGCCGGTTGCGTAACGTCAAGGGGGAGGCCCGCCTGCGCACCGGTTCCGGGGATATCAGAGTGGAAAAATTCGAGGGCCCTTTGACCGTGAACGCCACTTCCGGCGACATTAACCTGGAGGATCTGGCGGGGAACCTGAAGTGCGAAACCATATCAGGAGATATCGAGCTGGGGAAAACCAAGGGTAATGGAACCTTCACATCCATCTCCGGTGACCTGCGGGTAGAAGAAATAGAGGGAGAGTTGCGGGCCTCGACCACTTCTGGAGATCTGCGGGCATCAGTCCGGAATGCCCCTTACCTTAAAGTCACTACTGTTTCTGGAGACCTTTCCCTGTCTTTGTATCCCGTCCCTGGAGGAAAGTACGAACTGGCAACAACCTCCGGCGACCTAAATTTGAGAGTTCCCTCAAACGCCAAGCTGGAAGTCAGGGTAGCCACATTGTCGGGAAGCTTCTTCTCCAACCTTCCTTTGTCCTCCGAGCAGGTCTTCGAGGAAGTGCTTAAGGAGGACAAGAAGGCCGGGCCAGTCTGGCTGGAAAAAGACTGGGTGAGAATTGGACACAAGTTCACCGGGGTGCTGAACGAAAAAAGTGGGCTCCTTGAAATAAAAACAATTGCCGGAGATATTACCCTCAGATCCCTGGATTGAGACAAAGAGGGCCGGAATTGTTATAAACTATAAGCGTGTATCGTCCGCGCTTCGAGATCACACCGAAACTGCTGAACCTGGTCGCTGAGATATCCAGCGTCCGTGAATTAATCAATTCTGCTTATATCCTCCCTCAGTGGGATTTTAAGCTCAAAAGACAGGCCATGCTCCAGATGGCCCACCACTCTACAGCAATTGAGGGAAACCCCCTGAGCAGCCAGCAGGTTGCCAACCTCGTTAAGGGCGAGGACGTGGCTGCCCGGGAAAAGGACAAGCAGGAGGTGCTGAACTACCTGAGCGCACTCAACCTGGTGGATCAGTTAGGCATCAAGGGGGTAGAGTTTGTGGATAGGGAGACGATCATGAGCCTCCACACCACTTTGATGAAAGGGCTGCTCCCAGCGGAGGCCCTGGGGAGAATCAGGAAGGATCAGGTTGCGGTGCTGGACCATCTGGGGAGGATAGTCTTTCAGGCTCCCCCGGCAGCGGACGTTCCAGGGCTCATGGAAGAGCTATTGGAATGGATCAACGGCCCCTCAAAGGACTTTCATCCGGTGATCATTTCCGGGGTATCCCACTACGAGCTGGTGCGCATTCACCCTTTCACTGACGGGAACGGCAGGACAGCAAGGCTCCTGGCCACGCTCCTCCTCTACCTGAGAGGGTTTGACACCAAGCGCTTCTTCGCCCTGGACGAGTATTACAATTCTGATTTAAAGGGATACTACTCAGCCTTAGCTTCGGCGGACCGCACAGAGGAGCTTACCGGCTGGCTGGAATACTTCGCTGAGGGCGTGGCGGTCTCCCTGAAGAGAGTAAAAGAAGCCATCAGCGAGCTCTCCCTGGACTCCAGATTGAAGGAGAAGAAAGGGCAGATCTACCTTGACGAAAGGCAGAGGCAGGTTCTCGGAGTTCTCAGAGCGGAGGGGCGCCTGCGCATTTCGGACGTGCAGAGAATGTTTCAGGTCTCCCGGGAGATGGCGAACCGCATCCTGGATCCTCTTCTGGAAAGCGGCCTGATCGTGCGCCGGGGGCTGGGAAGGGCGACCTACTACGAGCTTTCGTAGGCTCTGAAATCGAAAACGGGGAATATTTATTTTTTGTCCTCTGTCTTAGTTTATAAATACCAGCATTAAGAGAAGGAGGAAGTATGGTCAAAAGAAAAATCAGCGAGGGCGTCCAGCTTTTGGCCGCGGTTGACTGGGGCCGACGGCTCTTTGATTCCCTGATACCGCTTCCCGATGGCACAAGCTACAACGCTTACCTTGTGGAAGGTTCCGAAAAAGCCGCTCTGATAGACACCGTTGACCCCACGATGACCGGGGTTTTAGGGGGACAATTGCGGGAAGTCCCGGAATTAAATTATGTCGTGGCCCACCACGGGGAGCAGGACCATTCCGGTTCCCTCCCCTTCGTTCTGGAAAGATATCCCCGGGCAAAGGTGCTGGTCTCCCTCAAGGGAAAAGAGATCCTCTCTGACCACCTGCATATTCCCGAGGAGAAGTTTCAGGTAGTTCAGGATGGGGAAGAAGTTTCCCTGGGAAATAAGACCCTGAGGTTTCTCTACACCCCCTGGGTGCACTGGCCCGAGACCATGGTGACTTATCTTAAGGAGGAGGGAATCCTCTTCACCTGCGATTTCTTCGGCTCCCACCTTGCCACATCGGATATCTTTGCCCGAGAGGAGCAGGTTTTGGAGCCCGCGAAGAGATACTTTGCAGAGATAATGATGCCCTTCCGTGCCGCCATCGAGAAGAACCTGGAGAAAATCAGGGGCCTGAGTCTGGAAATTATCGCGCCCAGTCACGGACCACTCTGGAAAAATCCCTCCTTTATCTTAGAGCACTACCAAAAGTGGGTTTCCGCCCCTCCGGAGAACCTGGTTGTCCTTCCTTACGTCTCCATGCACGGAAGCACGCGCTTGATGGTAGATTACCTGAGCGATGAACTGATCAAGAGGAATGTGCGGGTGGCGCACTTTGAACTGCCTTCCTCAGATTTGGGAAAGATTGCCATCTCTCTCGTGGATGCTGCCACCGTGGTCCTGGGAACGCCCACCGTTCACGCGGGCGCTCATCCCTACGCGCTCTTTATCGCCTCGCTGGCAAATGCGCTGCGCCCGAAGCTGAAATATGCCACCATCATCGGTTCCTACGGCTGGGGAGGGAAAACGGTGGAGCAAATAACACAGGCTTTAGGAAACCTCAAAGTGGAGGTGCTTCCCCCTGTTTTAGCAAAGGGGCTTCCCCGGGAGACTGACTTCAGGGCTTTAGAAAAGCTGGCTGAGGAAATCGCTTCCAGGCACGAAGGGTTGAAGGAAGAATAAACTAAAAGCTCGGCGTAAAAGGGGGGAGAGCTTTCTTCGGGCTCCCCCCTTTCTGTTGCAGGCCCTTTGCTTTTGGCTTAAATTTATGAGGATTCCAAAATGGACAGGTTCTGGAAATACATTAAAAGGAACTGGAAGGCTTATTTCTGGGCCATCCTCGCTCTTGCTCTCGTAGATGGGCTTCAGCTTTTACTGCCCCTGGTTTTTGGATACTTTATTGATGCCATTACCAAGGGGGATTTGCGGACATACTATTACGGATTGATTTTCCTGGGCCTGGCAGTAGCCATCACTCTTCTTCGCTACGCCTACAGATGGGAAATGGGAAAGCTGGCACTCCATTTCGACTTCGGCCTGCGGCGGGAGTTCTTTCAGGAGGTTTTGCGCCTGCCAATGAGCTACCTTCAGGAGAAGGACATTGGCGACATTATGGCCAGGGCCACCAATGACATGCAGGCCATTCGCCAGTTCCTCATCTTCGGGCTGATAGGGTTCACCGATGTGATAGTTCTGGGGGTCTCTACGGTCGTGCTCATGCTCTCTTTAAACTGGAGGCTTTTTCTCGCCTCCGTGGGCCCCATTGCAGTTGTGGCGGTAGTGGCCCTTACCTTCAGCCGCTACATCTTCCCGCTCTTTAAAATAGTACAGGACGTTTTTGGCAAACTCACAGAGAAAGCACAGGAATTCATCTCGGGAGTTCGGGTGCTCCGCGCTTTCTCCCGGGAGCCCAAGGTTCTGGAAATCTTCCAGCAGGTGAACAGAGAATACTACCGTACCAACTTGAAGTTGGTAAAGCTGGAGGGAGTGTTTGAGCCCTCGATGGCCCTCCTTATTGGCATCTCTACCGTCCTCTCTATCTGGTACGGTGCCGGTTTAATTCAGAGGGGAGCGCTTAGCCTGGGAATGCTCGTGGCCTTCATCAACTACATTGGCACGCTCTCCTGGCCCATGATGGCCTTAGGATTTACCACTACTACTTTTCAGCGCTCCCGGGCATCCCTGAAGCGCGTGGAGGAAATTATCCAGGCAAAGAAGGAAGAAAGCCACCTCGAACCAGAAGATAAGGTTTCTTCAAAATTCCAAAGCCTGGAGGCCAGAAGCCTTTCCTTTTCCCTGGAGGGGAGAAGGATACTCGAGAAGGTTTCCTTTAACTTGAGAGCCGGTCAGGTTTTAGGGATTATGGGACCAATAGGCGCAGGGAAAACCACCCTCTTCAGGCTGCTCGAACGCCTGGAGGAACCGGAAGAGGGTAAAATTTTCCTCAACGGTAGAGACATCCGGCACATCCCCCTGGAGGTTCTGCGCAGGTTCTTCGCGCTTGTTCCTCAGGACCATTATCTTTTCTCCACAACCCTTCTGGAAAACATTCGCTACTCCCGACCAGAGGCTACTTTAGAGGAAGTGGAAGAGGCAGTGCGCATTGCCTGCCTGGATGAGGAGATCAACCAATTCCCCGAGGGGCTGAATACTCTCGTCGGGGAGAGGGGAGTGACTCTCTCCGGCGGGCAGAGGCAGAGGGTAGCCATTGCTCGTGCCCTGATTTCCCAGAGACCGGTAATTCTCCTTGATGACGCGCTCTCGGCAGTGGATACGGTCACCGAGGAAAAATTGACCGCCAAGCTAAAGGAACACGCCCGCTCCAGCGGGAAGAGCGTGGTTTCTATCTCCCACAGGGTGTCCACACTCCTGTGGGCGGATTTTATCGTGGTAATCATCGAGGGCACAATTGCTGAATTAGGAACACCCACTGTGCTTCTGGAAAAAGGAGGGTATTTCGCTCACCTCTACCAAAGTCAGGTTCTGGAAGGAGCAGTAAATGGAACAGAAATTAGAACGTAAGCGTTCCGATTTTGTGCTTCTAAGATTCTTCTTCCGCTACCTGAGGAAGTACCCCTTCCTTCTTGTCCTCTCAGTAGTTCTCATCCTTCTTTCGGCCCTGGCCAACGTCGCTATTCCCTACCTCTTCCGTCTGGGCATCGACCGTTATCTCGTGCCCGGTGATTTCTCCGGTATTCCCGCCCTCGCTTTCCTCATCCTCGGTTTCTATGCGCTATCGTTTTTCCTGGTATGGGCTCGCACCCTGTCCACCAACACTCTGGGTCAGAGGATGATGTGGAAGATGCGTACCGACCTGATGGAGCATCTGCTCTCCCTCTCCCTTCGCTTCTACAACAACAATCCCGTGGGGAAAATCATCACCCGTTTGACCAACGACATTCAGAACCTGAGCGAACTTTTGACCGCAGGCTTTGCCTCCCTTGTTTCTGACTTTGCCTTGCTTTTGGGAATTCTAATAGTGATGTTTTTTATGGATTACAGGCTCACCCTGATTACCCTCGTCCTGGCCCTGCCCGTTGCCTTCCTCCTGGAAATTGTAGGGATACGCATGCGCAAGATATTCCGAAAGGTGCGCAAAATTGTGGCCGAGATGAACATCTACATACAGGAAAACCTTTCCGGCTTCCAGGTGGTCAAAGCCTTTAATAGGGAAGAAAGGAACGCGCAGGAATTTCAGGATATTAACCAGCGCTTTCTTAAAGAAAACCTCAAAGCTTTCAGGTTGCGCACGCTCTTCTATCCCTCCATAAACTTTCTCAAACAGTTTTCCCGTGCTGCTGTACTCATCTACGGTGGCTGGGCAATTTTCCGCGGCTACACGACCCTGGGAGTGCTCGTGGCTTTCTTCTCTTATCTGGATATGTTTTTCGAGCCCATTGCAGATTTCTCGGAAAAATACGCCATTTTCCAGACCGCTTTTGCCTCTCTGGAGAAAATTATGGACTTCTTTGAGGAGGACGACCGCGAATACCGAGAGGGAACTTTGACCATTCCCTTAGAGGGAGAGGTGGAATTCCGCAATGTGAGCTTCGCCTACGAGGGGGTTCCCGTCCTGAATAATGTATCCTTCCATGCCTCTCCAGGAGAGTCTGTGGCCATAGTGGGGCCGACCGGAGCCGGAAAAACCACCATTTTTAACCTCCTTTTGGGTTTCTGGTGGAATTATGAGGGAAAGATTCTTATCGACGGCGTGGAACTGCGCCAGCTGGACATTTCCCACCTGCGGCATCATTCGGCCCTCGTCCTCCAGGATGTTAATCTTTTCCGGGATACCATTCTCAATAACATTTCCCTCTGGGAGGGGAACGAGGAAGAGGCGAGGAGAGCAACCTACTTTGTCAACGCTACCTTCGTGGACAGCCTCCCCGGAAAATTAGGCACCATGCTTGCTCCCAATGGTGCCAACCTCTCCGCGGGACAGAGACAGCTTATTTCCTTTGCCCGCGCCATTTACCATAGACCCACCCTTCTTCTTCTGGATGAGGCCACCTCCAACATAGATTCGGATACGGAAAAACTAATTCAGGAGGCCGTGGTTAAAATCATGTCCGGAAGAACCTCCATCGTGATCGCGCATCGCCTATCCACGATCAGGAATGCCGCGAAAATACTCGTTCTGGAAGGAGGTCAGGTCGTGGAGGAGGGAACGCACGAATCCCTGATGGAGAAGAAGGGGCTGTACTACCTGCTTTATACCACTCAGGCTGCCTCTATGGAGATCGTCTCATAAGACCATTCTTGACCTTGAAGGCCCATTTTTGTATAAAAATGTTATGAGAAAAATAATTGTTTTCCTTCTGACCTTCTTACTTCTGCTTTCGGCATGCACTTCCCAGTCCGGCTTTCGAATTTACAACCAGGGCCAGTGGGAAAACCTTGACCAAAAAGGTATTGAGAATATAGTGAACTCTGAGGGGCAGGAATTCCCCGCCCTGGGCAAAAACTGGGCCTACGACCAGCTGAACTCGGTCTTCTATTTCACCTCTGATTTAATAGGACTCAAGCCCGGCGACAAGTTTGACCTTCTGGTCACCGGTTCCGGCATGACCGTTTTGGGGGCTGACCGGCAACTTCTGGCCTACTACGAGGGGGAAGAGACCAACCCCAAGCTCCAGAAAACCAACGTGAAGCTGATTGTTCAGGGGAAAGGAGTATGGGTAATCGAGCTGAGCAAGCTCTGGGAAAAGGGCCCCTGGCTTGTGACCGGCCTGCAGAAGAGCAAGTAGAATCGTCAACTATTCGTCAACAAATCGTCAAGGGTGGATAGGAGGTTCCATGAAGGAGTTTATTGAGTACTTGAAAATAATGGGGGAGGACCTCGAGGAAAGCGAATCTCTGTCGCGGCTGGCTTCCCTTATAGTTAAGAAATTGCCCACCACCTTTTGCCGGATCTTAATAAAAGAGGACGACAGCCTTCAGGTTAAGGCGGCTGAACCGATCAGAGAAACAGCATGGAACCGAGCACTGAACCACGTCTACAGGGAGGAACCAGCCGTTTTCTGGTCAATTATAGAGGAGGGCAAGCCTCGGATCTTGCTCAAGGGAGAGTCAGACCCCGAGGAATTCCAGAGGCTAATTTCCGATTTCGGGGTGGAGCTGGGAGCAGTAGCGATCTTTCCTCTCATTTCCCGGGACAGGACTTACGGGCTTTTGGTCTTAGGAGAGCAGCGCACTCCCCCCAGGGTGCCCTACGGCCCGGACACTTACTTTTTTGCCCTTCTTGCCCAGACGGTAATCATTGAGCTGGAAAGGAGAAAGTTAGAGGCCCGCCTGCGACAGGTAGCAGAGCTTCTCGATTATCAGATGGCCAAGGCCGAGATAATCTTTCTCAAGCTTGATAAATCCCTGAACCTCGTTTATTACTCCCCTGGAGCCTCTGCTATCGGGTTCGACTGGGAGACCCTCTTGAACACCAGGGACTGGCTCAAACTCTTGCCCCGAGAGCAGAGCGAAGAGGTGAAGAAGGGGTTGGAGAATTTTTTGAGTTCTAAGGAAAGCGACTTCCAGGCAGAGTTTCCCCTAAAGCTGGATAAAACGATAAAATGGGTCCGGGCCTTCTTCTGGAGACAGCAATCACAGAAAGAGGAGCAGCTGGCAGTAATTCTTCTGGACATCACTCAGCTCGTGAAACAGAGACAGGAGCTGGAGGATTCCCATCAGTTTCTCTCCTCGATTATTGACCAGTCACCGCAGGGCATCCTGGTGCTCGACAGGCTGGGGACGGCAATTCGCCTCAACAAATCCCTGATGAGTATTTTCTCCCTCGGAAAAGAGGCTGGGCTTCTGGGGAGATATAACGTTTTGCGGGATGAAGCCCTGCAAGCGAAAGGGCTGACGAAGGAGATATTGAAGGTATTCGACGAGGGCACCGAGTTTCAGGCTGAAATGGAGTACGATTTCACCAGTTTGCGCCACGTGCTTCTTCCCGGAAGGCCCTCAAAATGGCTGAGAATCACTCTTTTTCCTGTGAAAGGTACAAGGGCAAAGCCGGAGTTCGTGATTGGCCTTTTTACCGATATTTCAGAGGAGAAAAGGATTGCTGAGGAAAGGGAGAGACGGTCATCTCAACTGGCCCTTCTTTTTAACATCTCCCATGACCTGAGCCGCATGTTCAACCTTCAGGTAGCGGATCAGGCCCTTCAGGGGACCTTAGAAAGGATAATTTCTTTTTTTAAAGCGGACGGAGGGGCACTGGTCTTCTACGGAGAGAAAGGGGAAAGGCTCTCCTTTAAAACAATTCTCCCCTCCACCTGGGACAAAATGCCCGCTTCCAAGAAAGAGTACTGGTTGTTCCGCCCGGTTCACGAAGCCCAGGCCAGCATTTTGCTTGCCGGGAGGGATGCGCATTTCACCAAGCTGGAAAAGGAGGGAATCCAGATAAACTCCTATGCGGGTTTTCCCCTGATACAGACTGGCGATCTTGTGGGAATGCTGTGTATCTTTTCCTCTGATTCAGGCGCCTTCAAGGAGGAGGACCGGGTGTTTTTGGGAACGGTGGCCCAGTATGTGAGCATGGGGATTGCCCGTTTGCGCCTGGAGGAAATTTTAAGGCAGCGCCTGCGGGATTTGGAGTTCATCAACCGCTCCTCCCTGGACCTGGTATCGGGGCTGGACATAAATGTGGCCCTGGAGCAGGCCGTGAGCACCCTGCGCCAGTTGCTTGACGCCCAGGGCGTAATAATTTACGAGGTCAGGGACGGGGAAATGATCCCCCTTTACTGGCGCTACAGGCCGGATTACCTGAATTTCCCTGAGGAGGAACTACCTCAGAGGTTGCCCAGAAAGGTGGGACAGGGTCTGGCCGGACTGGTGGCAAAGACCGAGGAACCCCTTGTCCTGAACGACGCCGATCGCGACCCCAGGAGCCACCACATCGAAGGAACCCCGGTGATAGATGAATCCTTTATGGCCGTTCCCCTGAAGATCAAAAACGAGCTCAAGGGCGTGGTTTCCGTGGTGAAGATGGGCCTCAACCAGTTCGGGGAAAAGGAGCTGAATATGCTCTCCACCTTTGCTTCCAGCGTGGCTGTGGCCTTAGAGAACAACAGGCTCTACCAGGAGGTGGAAAAAAGAAGGAGGATGATGGAGAGCCTGAACGCCGCGCTGAGAAGCATCACCCAGAAAATCGAGATCGAGGAACTATTAGCCGAACTCCTGAGAACGGCCGTTCAGGTCGTCCCCGGAGCCCAGACCGGCACTATCCTCGTCCGTGAGAACGATTACTTCAGATACAAGGAGTCTGTGGGCTACGATTTTGAGAAGCTCAAGGAAATCAAGCTTCCCCAGAACGTCGTCTCCCGAAAGTTCACCTCAAGCCTGGCTGTCTTAACCTACCGGGATGAGCTCCTCCGCCAGGATTTACCAGAGACCGTAAAAAAGCAATTGGATGAAGCGGGAAAGCAGCAGACTATAAGAGTGATCCTCTCCGCCCCTATTTTTGCTCACGGGCAGCTTTTCGGTTACTTCAACCTGGAAAGTCACGAGAAGGAGGACGCCTTCGGGCCGGATTCCCAGGAGGCGCTCTCTCTTTTTGCCCAGCAGGCCTCCATCGCTGTGGAAAACGCCCTTCTCTTCAAGGAAAAGGAGGACATGGTGAGACAGCTGGAGCGAGATGTGGAGGAAATTCGCGAGCTTGCCCAGGCCAAGGAGGATTTTCTGTATACTGTATCTCACGAGTTCAAGACCCCCCTGATGATCTCGATGGCTACGCTGGAGCTTACCCGCAGCGGTACTTTGTCCTCCGAGAAAATGAGGGAATACGCTGCCGTCCTGGATCGAAGCTTGAAGCGTTTGTCCATGCTTGTGGACAATTTGCTCATCGCCTCCAAAAAAGAGGCCATGGCTTCTCTGGAACTCCAAGCTGCTGATCTCGTAGGGCTGGTGAGGGAGGAAGCGCAGTCCCTGAAAATTTACGCCCGGGAAAAGAACCTTGAGTTAGAATTGAAGTTACCTTCAGAGCCTCTCCTGGTGAACATGGACCAATTCCTGATGCGCCTCGCGGTAACCAATGTCCTGTCGAACGCCCTGAAGTTTTCTTTTGGTTCCGGCAGAATCACGGTGATGTTAAAAGAGGAAAAAGGAAGCGCCCTATTGACAATTAGCGACGAGGGGATGGGCATACCTTCCGAGGACCTGCCCCACGTTTTTGAGAAGTTTTTCCGCTCCACCCAGAGCTCCAAGGCGATCATTTCCGGGACAGGCCTCGGTCTCCACGTTACCAAGCTGATTGTTGAGGCCCATCAGGGAAAAATATGGATTGAAAGCCAGTTAGGAAAGGGAACCAGCGTTTACCTCAGCCTTCCCCTTCAGGACCAAGGTTAAATTTTTACATGATATAATTTAAAAAATGCTTAGATTGCGCATCAGAGCCGAGGGCGTGGTCCAGGGAGTTGGCTTCAGGCCCTACGTTCACCACCTGGCTCTGAAATATAACCTGAAGGGGTGGGTGCTGAACTCACCCTCCGGTGTGCTGATAGAGATCGAGGGAGAAAGGGCTCTCCTTTTCCTTAAAGAGCTCAGGGAAAACCCTCCTCCCCTGGCGATCCTTGACAGTCTGGAGACCGAGGAACTCGAGCCCGCAGGCTACACCGAATTTGAAATCCGATCCTCTCAGTTCGAGGAAGAGCCCATCACTTTGATTCCTCCGGACGTAGCCACCTGCGAAGACTGTCTGCGGGAGATGAAAGATCCCGGAGACCGGCGATACCGGTATCCCTTTTTGAATTGCACAAACTGCGGGCCACGCTTTACCATCATTGAGGCTCTGCCCTACGACAGGGCACGGACTTCCATGAAGAAGTTTTCTATGTGTCCCGATTGCGCGCGGGAATACCAGGAAATAACTGACCGTCGCTACCATGCTCAGCCTGTGGCCTGCCCTGAGTGCGGGCCCAGACTTTCCCTTAAGGAGGGAGAAGTTTTCTTTTTTGCGGAGGAGGCCTTAAAGCGGGCCAAACAGTTGCTCAAGGAGGGGAAAATTCTCGCCATCAAGGGCCTTGGGGGCTTTCACCTGGCCTGCGACGCCACGAAAGAGGAAGCTGTCCGGACCTTGAGGGTTAGAAAAGGTAGGCCGAGCAAATCGATGGCTATTATGGTGCCCTTCCTGGAGGTGGCGGAAAGCCTGGCTCTAATTCCCGAGGAGGCAAAAAAGGAGCTTACCTCCTGGAGGAGGCCGATAATAATTTTTCCCCGAAAAGAGGGGACGAAGCTCGCCCCCTCCCTTTCCCCTGATAATAACCGAATCGGGATAATGCTCCCTTACACTCCGCTCCATCACCTCCTTATGGAGGACTTTCAGGCACTGGTCATGACCTCGGCTAACGAGAGCGGCGAGCCCCTTGTGGCCTCAAACGAGGAAGCCCTAACCAAGCTTTCCCAAGTGGCCGACGCCTTTCTCTTTAACGACAGGGAAATCGTGCAGAGGCTTGATGATTCCGTTTTGAGCTCTTATGGAAAAGGGATTCAGATGGTAAGAAGAGCCAGGGGATACGCTCCTTCCCCTTTCAAACTCTGGAGGAATTTCCCCTCAGTTCTGGCCACTGGAGCCGAGATGAAGAACACCTTTGCCCTGACCAAGAAAAACTACCTCTTCCTCTCCCACCACATCGGGGACATAGAAAACTGGGAGAGCTATGAGCACTTTTTGCAGTCCCTCTCCCATTTAAAGGACCTTTACCAGATCGAGCCGGAGATTGTGGCTTACGATACGCACCCTCAATACCTTGTGGCCCAGTATGCGCTCTCCTTTCCTGCAGCAAAAAAGGTTCCCGTGCAGCACCATCACGCGCACATTGCTTCAGTCCTCTTCGAACACCGAATTTTTCAACCCGTGATCGGTGTCGCCTGCGATGGCACGGGATACGGTGACGATGGCGCGATCTGGGGAATGGAATTTTTTATCGCCGATCTCTGGTCATACAGAAGGTTCGGCCATCTTGACTACCTGCCCCTTCTGGGAGGGGAGGAAGCTATCAGGCAGCCGTGGAGGATGGCGGTAAGCCATCTTTTGAATGCTGAGGCCGGTTCCCTCGTTCTGCCCCTGAAGGTTTTCCCGGAGATCGGGGAGGAGAAGATGGAAGTCCTGGAGGCCCAGTGGCGCAAAGGCTTCGGTTCTCCCCCGACATCCTCTGCTGGAAGGTTATTCGATGCCATCTCCTCAATTTTGGGGCTCTCGAAGGAGATCTCTTACGAAGGTCAGGCCGCCATAATTTTAGAGCGGGAAGCGGAGAAGGGAGGAAACATCATCCCCCTGAATTTTCCCAACAAGGAGAAGGAATCCTTTTTGCTTGACCCCGCTCCCATGATCAGGGAGCTCTCTTACCGAAAATTAAGAGGGGAGAACCCTCGCGATCTCGCCCTCTCCTTCCATGAGGCTTTCGCCCGCGGGATATTGGAGGGGTGTAAGTGGGGAAGGGATAGACACTCCCTTTCCGCAGTGGCCTTGTCAGGGGGAGTTTTTCAGAATCTCCTGCTCTTATCCTTTCTTTTAGAGATGCTGGAAGAGGAGGGTTTCAAGGTTTTGCTTCCCCGGAGCTTGCCCGTAAATGACGGGGCAATTGCCGTGGGTCAGGCCGCTATTGCTTGCGCTAAATGGGAGGAAAAATGTGCTTAGGAATACCCGCTAAAGTTGTGGAAATCAAGGAACAGGAGGCCCTGGTTGAGGTCGCAGGCTTAAAGCAGAAAATTCGCCTGGATTTCGTGCCTGAGGTCAAGGTCGGCGATTACGTGATCGTGCATGCTGGTTTTGGGATCTCAATTCTTGAGGAAAGCGAGGCCCAGGAAACGCTCAAGCTCCTGAAGGAAGCAGATGTCATCCCTTGAATCAGGCGAAATTCTAAAGAGGATAAGGGGAATGGGTGTGAGCGCCCGCTTCATGGAGGTCTGCGGCACCCATACTGTGAGCATTGCCCGGTCGGGGTTAAAAAAGCTGCTCCCGGATTCAGTGAAGCTCATTTCCGGACCAGGTTGTCCGGTATGCGTCACTTCCCAGGAGGACATCGATTATGCTGTGGCCCTTGCCCGCCAACCGGGAGTGATCGTGGCCACTTTTGGCGACATGGTCAGAGTTCCGGGAACGGAAACCAGCCTTCTTGAGGCCAGGGCCTCAGGAGGAAGGGTGGAGGTGCTCTACTCCCCTATGGATTCCCTAAGCCTTGCCCGGGAAAACCCGAAGGAAGAAGTGGTTTTTCTGGCTGTAGGTTTCGAGACCACAGCGCCTTTAATCGCCCGCACGGTGCAGATTGTTAGGGCTGAAGGAATCCCCAATCTTTCTTTCCTCGTTCTCCACAAGCTCATTCCCCCCGCTATGCGTGCCCTTTTAACCCGGAAGGAGGTTCAACTTGATGGTTTTATTCTCCCCGGCCACGTTTGTGCTGTTCTGGGCTCCAGGCCCTTCCTATTTTTGAAGGAAGAGTTTCACCTTCCGGGTGTGATCACCGGATTTGAGCCCGAGGATGTCCTCCTGGCCCTTTTCATGCTTTTAAAGCAAAAAAAAGAGGACAGAGCGGAAATCGAAATCCAGTATCGGAGGGCAGTGAAACCGGAGGGCAACATTCAAGCCTTGAAGACCATGGAGGAGGTTTTTGAGCCTCAGGAAGCCAATTGGAGAGGGCTCGGAGTCATTCCCGATAGCGGTCTGGGCCTGCGCGAGCCCTATTCTGGTTTTGATGCCAGGCGCAGGTTTCCCCTCAATATCACCGGCTCCCGCGAGTACCCGGAGTGTCGTTGCGGAGAAGTCTTGAGAGGGGTAATCAGCCCCCGGGAGTGCCCCCTTTTTGGAAAGGCCTGCACCCCCGATTCCCCAGTGGGACCGTGCATGGTCTCTTCAGAAGGTTCTTGTGCTGCATCCTATCATTACGAGGAGCGCCCATGAAAAAGGAAATCATCACCCTGCAACACGGAAGTGGAGGAAGACCAACTCAGGAGCTGATTGAGCGTCTCATCCTGCCGAGATTCAGCTCCCCCGCCTTGAGGCAGCTTTTAGACAGCGCCCTTGTGGAGTGCTCGGGCCGAATTGCTTTTACCACCGATGCCTTTGTCGTCCGCCCCATATTCTTCCCCGGAGGGGATATCGGGAAGTTAGCTGTTTCCGGGGCAGTGAACGACCTGGCGGCCGTGGCAGCCGAGCCTCTGTTTCTTGCCGCCTCTTTCGTGCTTGAGGAAGGGCTGGAGGTGGAGGAGTTGGATCGAGTGTTAGAATCAATGAGCAAGACGTGCAAAGAAGCGGGAATTGCCCTCGTAGCCGGGGACACAAAGGTTGTGGAGAAGGGGGCAGGAGACAAAATATATATTTCCACAAGCGCCATTGGTGTAAGAAAACAGAATCCCGATCCTCAGCCTGCGCTGATTTCTCCCGGGGATGCAATTATAGTGACGGGGCCTATCGGGGAGCATGGGATGGCTGTGCTCCAGGCCAGGGAAAATTTCTTCCGCGATCTGGAGCTCGAAAGCGACTGTGCTCCGATTTGGCCCTTGATAGATTCCCTGCTCAAGGCTGGATTGAAGATAAGCGCCATGAGAGATCCTACAAGGGGAGGACTGGCCACCACTTTATCTGAGCTTGCCCGAGACTCTCGGTTGTGCCTCCAGGTGGATGAGGGTAAAATTCCCATTGGGAAAACAGTTCAGGCTGCCTGCGATATGCTGGGATTGGACCCCATGTATTTGGCCTGTGAAGGGAGGATGGTGATTGTCCTTCCCCAAGAGAGCGCGGGGAGGGCCCTGGAAGTTTTACGGGGGCACCCCTTAGCGCAAAACGCAGCACTCATCGGGGAATGCCTTGGGGAGCCGCAGAAAGTGGCTCTGCTTTCAACGAGGATTGGAGGGAGAAGGATCCTGCAGCCTTTATCAGGCGAGCAATTGCCGAGGATCTGTTGAGCGCAAAAAAGCTTCATTCCAGAGTTTATCCGCAAGGCGTGTGGGTGCCCCTGCGCCAGGAAGCTACAATTGACAAGCTGATTCGCCCTTCCACTCCGCCGAAAAAAATAGTCCTTCCCCTTCAGGAAAAAACGGGCTCTTTCCCCTTGAGGCCCCTGGTGCGGCCAGGAATTTCAGTTAAGAGGGGGCAGCAGGTGGCAGTACCCCTCGATAAAAGCTCTTTACCTCTTTTTTCCCCCGTTTGGGGCGAGGTAGTGGCACTGGAGAAAACGGTTGTTCCCTGGAGTGCTGAGCCAGTGGAGACTATCGTCATCCTTCCCCGAAAGGACGAGCCCCTCCTGCCGATTTCCGTTCCCAAAGAAGATTTTTCCCCTCAGGAATTACGCGCTCTCCTTTTCAGGATGGGCGTCGTTTGCGCCGACCTGCTCCTTGAAGGAAAAAGCTCGCCCCTGACATTGGTCATTAACGGCTGTGAGCTCGAGCCTTATATCACTTCCACTCAGCGTCTCCTGGAAGAGAAAACCAGGGAAATAGTGGGGGGAGTGGAGCTGCTGATCCGCGCTTTTGAGGCAGCATCGGCCATAATCGTCGTTTCCACAGAAAGAAGGGAAGCCTTGGAAGACATTCAGGACCTCATTTTTGTCAAGAAAAACGTTGTCCTGAATGTTTTTCCCCCCAGATATCCTCTGGACCATGAAGTGCTCATCAGAAGGATTTTACGCCTCTCAGAAGAGGATAGCGTAATTTTGGATTTGCCCACTGTGGTAGCTTCTTACGAGGCAGTGTTTTTGCGCCAGCCTTTTATGGAAAAGGTAGTCACTATTTCCGGCCCCTCCGTTCGCAATCCTCAGAATATTCGAGCCCGGGTAGGCACAGTTTTGGAAGATCTCGTAAACCAGTGCGATGGTTTTTCCGAGGATCCAGGAATGATTATTATGGGTGGGCCCATGCGCGGGCAGATTATCAACAGCCAGGAGGTCCCCGTTACCCGGTTCACGCCAGGTTTTGTGTTCCTGCCAAAGAGAACACCTTTCGAGGAAAGCGACTGCATCTACTGCGGCGCATGCATAAACTCCTGTCCCATGGGTCTATACCCTGTCTTCCTTACTGAGGCCATTAAATCCCGAAACTGGGGGGCGCTGGAGCACCTTCGCGCTGACGATTGCATTTTCTGCGGAACCTGCTCTTACGTCTGCCCGGCGCTCATCCCTCACCAGAAGTATTTGAAGAGAGCCCTCAGGAGGAGGAAAGAGGAATGAGGAGGCGGTCTCACGCTTATCCGCCACACATATTCGGCCGTCACTACCTCCGGAACAATTGGGACCTGAACATATCCTTGATCCCTGTGTTTCTCGCCGGGGCTCTCTTTTACGGGCTGGGCCCCTCCCTGCTGATTTTTTTGATCGCCCTTCTGGGAGCTGTCTTTGCCGAGATAATATTTTCCTTCGCCCTTTCTCAGAGCTTCTCCCTTGAGGACGGGTGGGCCGTTTCCCAGGGGATACTTGTGGCGCTGTTGTTGCCGCCTTCCTGCCCCCTTTACCTTCCAGTGCTGGCAGCGGCTCTGGCCGTTTTCTTGGGAAAATCCTTGCCCGGGGGCCTGGGCAGGAGCGTCTTCTCGCCAGTGGTGCTGGCACTCGTAGCCACCATGATTCTTTTTCCGGGAGCAATTACCTACCGGTGGCCCCCCCTGGAAGAGGTGAGCCAGGGAGTGGTCAGATCCAGGTCCTGGCTCGATCATTTTGTCATGGGTTCGGGGAGCGGAGCACTGGGTCAAACCTCACTTCTGGCAATCATTTTGGGGGTCAGTTTTCTCGCTTTAAGGGGTAGCCTTAACTGGCATGTGCCGCTGATGTATATTCTGGGCTCTCTTCCCTTATTGCTTTTTCCGCAGGTTGACCCCAGGGCTCAGATCTTTGCCTGCGACGTCTTCTTCTTCGCATTTTTTGTGATCCCTCAGGAAGGTAAAATGCCTCTCGTGCCAAAGGCAAGGATGCTCTACGGGTTCATAGCGGGAATTCTTTCTGTTCCGCTCAGGTTTTTTTTGGGTCCAGTATCCGGCATTCTCCTTTCTCAACCTTTTGCCAGCGCTGCAATTCCCCTCCTGAACTTCCTTTTTCTGCCTCCCGGCCGCAACTACCTTTTTAAACCAGCTCGGTTCCGTTACCCCCAAATTTTTCCCAAGTTTCTAAAGCTTTTTCGGGCTTTGCTCACCTGGCTCAGAAAGGGAAAAAAGGCTGAGCCAAAAGGTTCGGAGGAAAATATATCCCAACAAGTTAGCGAGGAGGCTGAAGGCTCTCCCCCGGCCAATATCGTAAAAATCAGGGAAATCAGGGAGGGGCTCTCGGAGTTTTGCACCTGCTGCTCCCTGGAAAAGCTCGACGAAAATTGCCAGAGCTTTCTGAACAAAAGCCCAGCCAACGGCTGGAGGTTCTTCCAGGCTATGGAGGGAGAGGATGTTCAAGGGGTTCTTATCCTGGCACCTGTAGAGCAGTCCCTTGCGCCTCTTGAAGGAACGGGGGTGGAGCACGTGGTCTGCCTCAGGGTCAGGGAAGAAAAAAGGGGAAGTGGCATCGGCAGGCTCCTTCTGGAGCATGCTTTGGAAGTTTCAAAGGACAAAGCCGGAATAAGTGTTCTGGCGCACCGCGATCTCATCCCCTCAGGTTTTCTCGAGCACTTTGGCTTCCAGGAAGTTGTGAGAAAGGCCACCTGGAAGGCCTTCTTCAAGAATTTCCGAGAAGCAAAGGTAGAGTGGGCTCCCCTTAAGCCGAAATCGCGGTCCCACACCGGAAAGCTATTCCTGGAAGCAGTGCTTCCCGCGCACTGTTCCCTGCTTTGGGAAAATTACCGAAATGCCCTTCTGGTGGCCAGCCAAATTGAGGAAGAAATTGAGGTAGCAGAGCGCGTGATAAATAACCCTGAGGATTTTTCCGAATTCCCCGTCTGGGGAATTTACCTAAACGGAAAGCTGCTGGGCTCGGGGATCGTTGCGCCAGAAAAGTTAAAAGCAAAAATTATCCAGAAAGTGGCGGGCTTTGGCCAAAAAGGAGAAGCGGGTGGGGCTACTTGAGCCTCAAAAGTTCCCGGAAAGAGCTCTGCGCTCTACGAAAAGAAGCTTTCCCCATAGGCGAGAAATATCCGTTGACATTTACCTCCTATTTCTTATAACTTGAAAAAATGAGGGCTGACAAGTTGAACTGTAAGGAAAAGCTGAGAACCGACACCCGCCCGCTCTATTTGCTTGTGGAAGAAAGGCTGCTGAGCCTGTTCGAACAGGGACATTTCAAGCCTGGAGAGAAGCTTCCCTCGGAGCCTGTCCTTGCCCAGGAGTTAGGCATTTCCCGCTCCACTTTGAGGGAAGTGCTGAGGGTTTTTGAAGAAGAAGGGCTGATTTCCAGGAGAAGGGGCGTGGGGACCTTTATTCTGGAGAACCGCCCCAGAATAATCGAATCCGGCCTGGAAACGCTGGAGAGCCTGGACAGTCTGGCGCAGAAATACGGGTTAATGGCCGGGACAAAGGGCCTGAAGTTCTCTCGCCTTAAAGCGGATAAGGCCATCCAGGAAAAGCTCGGGGTCTCCAAAAGCGAGAGCGTGATCACTGTTTCCCGGATCAAGACCGCTCAGGACAGGCCGGTGGCCTATATGTATGACGTGCTGTTAGAAAAATACGCGGACTGGGAAGACCTCGTCAAAAACTTCAAGGGCTCCGTTTTGGACTACGTCCTTTCCCAGAAAATCTCTGTCTCTTATGCCCGCGCTAATATAATCCCCATAAACTGCCCGGGAGCTTTAGCCCGCAAGCTGAAAATACCACCACAGACCCCAGTCCTGCTTTTGGAGGAGACGCTGTTCACGAAGGAAGGGGAAAACATAGGTTACTCCCTCAACTATTTCGTGCGGGAGTTCTTCAAATTCCATGTGATTCGCCGTCCACCGCAAAGAGCCTGATTTATTGACAGAGGAAATTACCATTTGTATGATGTCTGACAAATGGAATTTTCGGAAAAATGCAAACTTTGAATCTGGAAAATCCGTGAAGGGAAACCCTTTAAAAAAGGAGAGAAAAAATGAAGACGGATTCTTTTAAAGGAAGGGACTGGATAACGGACCTGGAGTACACCAAGGAAGAACTGGAGACCATCCTTCAGGTAGCCTTCGACCTGAAGCGCAAGTTCGCTGTTGATGAGCCTCATGAGTTTTTGAAGAGAAAGACATTATTCATGATTTTCTACAATCAATCCTTGCGCACCAGGAACTCCTTCGAGGCAGGAATGACACAGCTTGGAGGGCATGCTCACTTTCTTGATCCCTCCAAGATTTATTCACCAGCCCTGGTTGGCATGGAAAAGGCTTACTCCACCGAGCGCGTTTCGGACGTTGCGCGAACCCTCTCCCGTATGGGTCATGGGATCGCCATCCGCTGCTACGGCGAGGCTGTAGGCTGGGTGTACGGCAAAGCGGATTATATGATCCGGGAATTCGCTCACTGGGCTTCCATTCCGGTGATCAACATGGAGGACGATATCTACCACCCCTGCCAGGGAATGGCGGACATCATGACCATGATGGAGAAGCTGGGCGACCTGCGCGGAAAGAAGTTTGTGATGTCCTGGGCTTATTCCCCCTCCGTGGAAAAGCCTCTTGCTGTTCCTCAGTCAGCGATCACCGTGGCCTCCAAGTTCGGAATGAACATCGTCCTCGCTCACCCCAAGGGAATGGAGCTCGACGACAACATCCTGGACGCGGTTAGGGAGAACGTGGGCAAGCACGGAGGCTCCTTCGAGATCTCCAACGATATGGGCGAAGCCTTCAAGGATGCGGACGTTGTCTATCCCAAGGCCTGGACTTCCAAGTGGAATATTCCCCCCTTCGCTCCCAAACCTGACTTAGAGAAGACCCAGGAGCTGTTCGACGCTAACAAGCACTGGATCTGCGATGCCAAGATAATGAAGCTTGCCAAGCCCGACGCCATCTACATGCACTGTCTGCCTTGCGACCGCGGCTTTGAAGTTACTGACGACGTGATAGACGGCCCGCAATCGGTGGTCTTTGACGAGGCCGAGAATCGCCTCCACGTTCAGAAGGCCATCATGTCCTTAATCATGAGATAAGTCCACGATGGAGCCTGTAGATGAGGAACTTTACAATAAGGATTTGATCTGCACTCAGGACTGGACAGTGGAAGAGCTGGAGAAGGTTCTTAACCTGGCGGAGGAAATGAAGGCTCATCGCTATGATCATCCTTACTCCCAGTGCTTGCGTAACAGGACATTCTTCATGTTCTTTTACAACCCATCGGTGCGCACCCGCCAGTCCTTCGAGTGCGCGGCCACCGAGCTGGGAGGACACGCTCAGTTCCTGGAGCCCAGGGCTATGAGGCTGAAGACAGCCACCACAGCCGGGGAGACCGTGGAGGACGCCGCCAAAGTGATGAGCCGTTACGCTGTGGGAATCGGGATCAGGATCCTCGAGGATAAAATTTCCGCTTATGGTGAAGGGGACGCCCTCCTCAAGGAGTACGCTTACTGGGCCAGTATTCCCATTATTAACATGGCTGACGATCGCTATCATCCCTGTCAGGGCCTGGCGGACATAATGGGCGTGCGGAACCACCTGGGCAAAAGCCTTAAGGGCAGAAAGCTCCTTATGGTCTGGGGGCATGGCGCCCTCGCCCGTTCCTGGTGTTCCGTGCAGGAAAACCTGCTCATCTCTTCAAAGTTCGGGATGGACATCACCCTGGCTTACCCGGAAGGATACGACCTTGATCCGGAAGTGATCGAAGCCGTGAAGGCGAACTCTCGGGAGAGAGGCTCGCGCTTCGAGGTGGTCCACGATCCGGTAGAAGGATACAGGGACGCAGATGTGGTTTATTGCCGTAACTGGATGAGCCCTCAGGCTTACAAGAACGGGGAGCTCCACAAGCAGGGGGAAATTGAGAGGGCCCTGAAGTACACTGAGTGGATCTGCGACACAAATAAAATGAGACTCACCCGCGATGGCCACGGGCTGTTCACCCACCCCATGCCGGTAGACAGGGGACACGAAGTTACGGACGAGGTGGCCTCTGGCCCTCATTCCATAATTTACGAGGTTGCGGAAAACAGGCTGCATGTGCAAAAAGCAATTATGGCTCTTACCATGGGAGTCCATGAAAAATAAACCTATAAAGGAGAGATTCTTTCTATGAGCAAAGTGGCAGTAGTAGCAATTGGCGGTAATTCCCTGATCAAAGACGAGAAGCACCAGTCCGTAGAGGACCAGTACGAAGCAGCGAAGGAGACCTGCAATTACATCGTGGACATGATTCATGAGGAATGGACAGTAGCCATCGGGCATGGAAACGGTCCCCAGGTTGGCTTCATCCTGCGCCGCTCGGAAATTGCCCACAAAGTAGGGGGTATGCACGAAGTTCCTCTTGATGTCTGCGGCGCCGATTCCCAGGGAGCTATTGGTTACGCTTTGCAGCAGAATCTCCAGAACGAATTCCATCGCCGCCGAATGAACAAGCATGCTGCCACAGTGGTAACTCAGGTAGTGGTTGACCGTAATGACCCCTCTTTCAAAAATCCCACCAAGCCTATCGGGGGATTTATGAGCGAGGAAGATGCAAAAATGCGCGCGGAGAAAGAGGGATGGATAGTGGTTGAAGATGCTGGCAGAGGCTGGCGCAGAGTGGTTGCCTCTCCCATCCCGCAACGGATTGTGGAGCTGGAAGCGGTGAAAAAGTTGATTGATGCTGGCGTGGTGACCATTACCGTAGGTGGTGGCGGCATTCCCGTGATTGAGGAGGAGAATGGAAACCTCAAGGGTGTGGCCGCAGTAATTGACAAGGACTACGCATCTTCTCTTTTAGCACGTTCTATTGGGGCTGACCTCTTCCTCATTTCCACTGCCGTGGAAAAAGTCTATGTCAATTACAATAAGCCTGACCAGCGGGCAATTGACCTAATGACGGTAAGCGAAGCCAAAAAGTATATGCAGGAAGGACATTTTGCCAAGGGCAGCATGCTTCCCAAAATTCAGGCAATCATCTGGTTCCTCGAGGCTGGCGGTAAGAAAGCCATTATTACCAATCCGGAAAACATTGCCCGGGCCCTTAAAGGAGAAACGGGAACCCACATTCTGCCCGATTCAAGGTAACTTTTTAAAAAAGGGCTGGCTCGAAGCCAGCCCTTTTTAGTTCTTGGAGGCGGAGAATGAAAAACGTGAAATTTTTAAAATGCGTTCTTTGCGGGAGAGAGTATTTGCCAGAGGAAGTAGAGTACACCTGCCCGGAGTGCGGCCCTGCGGGAATTTTGGAAGTACTTTACGATTACGAGAAAATCAAAAGAGGCTTTTTTAGGGAGAAGCTTGTGGAGGACCGAAATCACTCCATGTGGAGGTATCGGCCGCTTCTTCCCATTAACGATAATTCCCCACTCCCGCCCCTCCACGTGGGCTGGACCCCCCTGTATCCAGCGGAAAGATTGAGGAAAAAGCTTAATTTGAAAAACCTTTTTATCAAAGACGATGGTCGCAACCCAACTGCGTCCTTAAAGGACCGGGCCTCGGCTGTGGGTATAGTCAAGGCCATGGAAAAAGGAGCCAGAGAGATAACCTGTGCCTCCACGGGAAACGCTGCTTCCTCCTGGGCTGGCCTCGCCGCTTCCGTGGGATTGAAAGCTTACATCTTCGTTCCGGAAACTGCTCCCCAGGGGAAACTCGCCCAGCTTTTAATCTTCGGGGCGATCATTTTTCCCGTGAAGGGAAGCTACGATCAGGCCTTCGACCTCTGTATCGAGGCTTCCGGGCACTTCGGCTGGTACAACAGGAATACCGCCTATAACCCCTACCTCGTTGAAGGGAAGAAGACGGTGGCTCTGGAAATAGCGGAGCAGCTTGGTTGGGAACCGCCTGATAGCATTTTTGTCTCGGTTGGGGATGGATGTATCCTCTCAGGAGTTTTCAAGGGCTTCTTCGACCTCCTGTCCCTGGGGTGGATCGAGAGGATGCCCCGGGTCTTCGGAGTGCAGGCTGAGGGAGCTGCCCCGCTTTTTAAAGCCTGGAAGGAGAGGAGGCCACTGGAGCCTATGGAACCAAAGACGATAGCAGACTCCATATCCGTGGGTATTCCCCGAAATGGAGTGATGGCTTTAAGAGACCTTTACCGCTGGAGTGGAATGATGATCTCGGTCAGCGATGAGGAAATTCTTGAGGCCATGAGGATCCTCGGCAGAGAAGCGGGAGTCTTTGGCGAGCCGGCGGGGGCGGCCAGCCTGGCAGGCTTGATCAGAGCGCAGAAAGATGGTCTGATTGGAGAAAATGAAAAGGTGGTCGTTATCATCACCGGAAATGGCCTGAAGGATGTTTCTGCTGCCCTGCAAGCGGTGAGGATGCCTGAACCCATTGAGCCCACCCTGGAAAGCGTAGAGCGAAAAAAATAGGGACAGTCCCTATTTTTTCTCTTTGAGCGAACGGGCGAATTCCTGGGCTTTGTTTAAATCTTGCTCGTTGGGTCTTCCCCTTTTGATCCCTCCGATGAGCTTTAGAATGCCGAAGGTATCCCATCCCGGAAGGCTTAACTCCCCCAGGATGTGGAAACCCTTCTCAAAGAGGATATTCCTCAATTTTTCATGTCGCTTCAAAGAAGGCATCCCCGCTGTGGAAAAAATCGAAGCCAGCTTCCCATCAACTTTAGGAAGTCTCTCCGCGAAATTAAGAAGCTCCTCGTGCATTGTCCAGAAATAGATCCCCGATCCGAAAGTTAAATGGTCAAAACCCAGGGCAAATTCCGGGTCTATTTCTTTGGGATCTCGGATTTCCGCATCCAACTCCCGGGAAAGGATCCGGGCCACGCGCAGCGTGTTTCCGTGGTGCTCTGATTTCAGTATGATCAGGCTTTTCATTTTGACCCTCCTTTCAGCAACTCCTGAAGCAAAATTAAAGCTCCGCTTTTGCTCATGGGCTGATTATTGTTCCCGCATTTCGGGGAGAGCACACAGGAAGGACACCCTTCCTCACAGGGGCAATCCCTGATCATCTCAAATGTGACTTTAAAAAGGTCGGAAAGCACTTCGAATACCCTTTCGGCTATCCCCATTCCTCCTGGCGTTCCATCGTAAATGAACACCGCCGAAGCGTCCAGCTCCGGGTGAAAGGGGTAGGAAACTCCCCCCAGGTCCCAGCGATCGCAGAGGGCAAAGATTGGCGTAAGAGCGATCATAGAATGTTCCAGGGCGTGGATGCTGCCGTCGAAATCCCAGTTTTTTTGGGCGAATTTCTCCTTGAGGCTCTCCGGAATTTTGAACCAGGCGGCCATAGTGGAAAAAT
>Ga0315280_10001402_pt1 | contig 41765 bp, 28 predicted proteins | sample YL17G06_40_MG_FD_203697 | JGI IMG/M metagenome (GOLD analysis project Ga0315280, IMG submission 203697) | Sediment microbial communities from Yellowstone Lake, YNP, Wyoming, USA - YL17G06_40 | ecosystem: Environmental > Aquatic > Freshwater > Lake > Sediment | place: USA: Wyoming | collected...
TTACCTATTTCCCGCAAAGAACCGAAGGGGGGCACCAGAAACCCTTGGGGAAATAGGTAACTGTCCCCAGCGGCCGGTCCCCTACCGGGGTTGCTGAAGGGGCGATAGGGGACGCCTTCGTCCGCCGAAGCGGAACTGCCCACTTCGCCGAAGTAGCTTCGGCTACGAAGGCTGAATCGTCGCCCGCGAAGGCGGATTCCTCGCGGAGTCTACCCTGAGCGAAGCCGAAGGGCTCGGAATGACATTTTCCTTGCCTTACGCATAATCCGGCTCTAAGGGGTCCGATTCCTGACCATCCGGAGCAGGGACCGACGCACCGACCACGCTTTCCCAGACCCTCGGTCTACCCGGATGATGCCTTCTCAGCAGCACCCGCCACGGGCCGAAGGAGAATGCACTGGCCCACGGCGGTAGAGAAAGCGAGATGTCCTTCGCTATCTCGCTTGAATGGGACAGGTTCGCCGTCGGAGATGATCTCACAGTCGCCCTCCGACCACGCCACGCGGCATGCGTGTCCCAGACGACTCACCAAGCGCGCCTGCAGCAGGACGCCTTTCTGCCAGGCTATGTCTACCTCGAAGCCGCCGCGCGCCCGAAGGCCTTTGACCGACCCGCGCGGCCACTGTGGGGGCAAGGCTGGCAGCAGCCGGATTGCGCCGGCATGGCTTTGCAGCAGGAGTTCTGCCACGGCCGCTGTTCCCCCGAAGTTCCCATCTATCTGGAAGATTCGGGGTGGGTGCAGATCCAGCAGGCTGTCCGTGGCGAAGTCAGAGACTAAGTGGACGAGGTGCTCGTAGGCCAGGCCTCCCTCGAGAAACCGCGCCCAGAGCGCTGCGGTCCAGGCACGGCTCCAGCCGGTGTGGCCACCGCCAGCACTCAGTCTCCTCTCCAGCGACAGGCGAGCGGCGCGAGAGAGGTCAGGGGCAGCGCTTGGGGTCATCTGTTCTCCCGGGAATACGCCCAAGAGATGCGAGTAGTGGCGATGGCCTGGTTCAGCCTCTGCGAAATCCTCCAGCCACTCCTGGAGCTGGCCGTGGCGGCCGATCTGGAACGAGGGGAGGTCGCGGAGGATGCTTTCCCAGGTCGGCCTCACGTCCGCATCGCAGCCGAGGATCTCACTAGCTTGGAGCGCGTGTGCCAAGACCTCACGAATTAGCAGGAAGTCCGTGGTGGCGCCCACGCACAAGCTCACCGGCTTTGCTCCGCCGACGAAAGTGTTTTCAGGCGACTGCGAGGGAACCGTCACCAGGCGTCCACAATCATCTCGCACCAGATAGTCTTCGTAGAACTCAGCAACCAGTTTCAGGAAAGGGTAGACCCGGTCGCGCAAGAAGGCTTTGTCCAGTGTGTATTCGAACCGCCACCATAGATGCTCCGCGAGCCATGCTGCCGCGCCCGTCCAGACGTCCCATCCGGGGGCCTCGGGCGTTGCCCGGTCCCATACATCGGTCTGAAGGCAGAAACAGATGCCGCGGCAGTCGTAGAGATCCCGTGCGGCCTTTCTGCCCTCTGGGACAGAGCGCCAGATGTAGTTGAGCAGCGGGTCGGCACACTCTGCCAGGTTGCAGACTTCCGCGGCCCAGTAGTTCATCTGAATGTTGACATCGTGGTGGAAATCGCTGTTCCACGGCGGCCGCAATTGGTCGTTCCAAATGCCTTGCAGGTTGGCGGGCTGAATGCAGCGGCGAGAGCTGGCCATCAAGAGATAGCGGCCATAGTCGAAGTAGAGTGCGACGATCTCAGGGTCCTCAGCGCCCGCACGCAGCCGCTCAAGACGCGCTCCGAGTGGCAGAGACGCTGCCTCCGGGCTGCGCGGCACCTCAAGTATGACCCGATCAAAGAGGTTACGGTGTTCCTCAACGTGCGCCTGCCGCAGCACGCCGAAATCCGTTGGCGCACCCTCGAGATGATGCGCGCACCAGGCGCCCGGGTGCGGGTGATCGTAGTCGCTCGCGATGGTCATTACGGCGACCAATTCATCCGCGCCGACCACTTCCAGGCTAGCGCCCTCTCCGCGGCGCATTTCCCCCTCCCTGGCGGACAGGCGTGCCTCCACGGCAAAACAGATACCCTCTTGGAAGCGGCCTTCGAAGCCAAATCGGCCGTCTTGCGCCCACGGGCGAAGCGCGCACTCTGGATCTGATATACGGTCGAGGCTTAGGGTGGCAAAGATACTTCGGGGTCGGTCGGCCGTAAGGCGCAGTACGACAACGCCGTGCTCGGCTGAGGCGAAGGCCTCGCGCCTGTAGGTTGTACCACCTAGCTTGTAGGTGACTTCCGCTATTCCCGTGGCCAGGTTGAGGCTGCGGCGATAGTCGGTAGCCTTGTCGTGCCCCGGCAAGCGAACCCAGAGATCACCCACCGGCTGATAGGGCTGCACGCGACGGGCATGGCCGCTCAGGTGCTTCGTGGCGAGCTTCGCACCTTCGATCCACTGCCTGGCAAAGAGTCTCTTGCGGATGTCCGCGAGATACTGATGTCGCGGCTCAGTGGTTCGATCGCGCGTGACCCCGCGCCACAGATTCTCGTGGTTCAAGGCGAGCCGCTCAATCTCGGTGCCGCCGAGCACCATTGCCCCTATGTGGCCATTGCCGATCGGCAGGCCCTCCATCCACTCACATGCCGGCCTATCGAGCCATATCACGCTCGTCGTTTGAGCAGACCGCTGCACGAGTTACCCCTGGGAGACAAGACTCGGGCAAAGGCGGCGCGCAACCGAGACTCTGCTTCGAGTGCGGCCGGGACCTGTCCGTCCTCCGCGTTCCCGGGACAAATCCGGGGGTGAATCCAGCCGCAGTCCCGGTAGCCCCGCACCTCCATCTTGTTTCGCCCGCGCGAGCTGGCGATGGTTCACGCGCGTCGTCAGCAGGCTCCGAATCGGAGCGCTTTTTGGGGCAGCAGGAGCGCTTCGCTACGGCGAGACCAGCGGCTGTCTTGGGACCATCGGCGCCCGATGGGTCTCTATTCGCCTGCCTGAATGGCCAGGAAGTTCTGGATGCCCATCTGCGCGACTTGGTCGAGTTTCGCTTCGATCTCATCCACGTGGCTATCCTCGTCCTTGAGAATGCCTTCCAAGGTCTCCTTGGTCGCGTTGTCGCCGACATCCATCGCGACCTTGATGGCCGCATTATAGTGCTCGACGGCACTCATCTCGGCAGCAAGGTCGTTCGCGAACTGCTTCGGCACATCGGCGCCTATGCTGATCTTCTTCAGTTCGCTGACAATGGGAGCGCCCTCCAGGAAGAGAATCCGCTCGATCAGCATCTCGGCGTGCTTCATCTCCGTGACAGAGCGAGCCCCTGTCATCTTCTTGAGTTTGCCGTAGCCCCAGTTCTCGGCCATCTCCGCGTGCACGACATACTGGTTGATGGCCGTCAACTCGTCCGCCAACAACCCGTTCAGCACCGCTATCAGCTTGTCATTGCCCTTCATCTCTCGCTCCTCCTCTTTCTGCGCTATCACCGTCGTAGGCGCGTACTCATGGTATCGAGTGTCCTGTCCGCCGTCAGCAATTGTGGCACAAATCCGGGCACGAACCAACGTTCACTCTGGGTGTGCCCGCTCCCGCATTCCCCGCTCGCCCCATCATCTCCCGATAGCGCTCACGCCTGGTCACCAGCGTCCGGATCTGAAGTTCACTGCGACGGGCCGCGATACCTTCCCGATAGCGAAGTAGCCGCGGATCGCCACGGTCAAGAGGCCCCTGCTTTGTAGCGAAGGAGCCTCGCTACCCTGCTTCGCGGGCCTTCGTAGCCCAGCTTCGCAGGGCGAAGTAGGCTTCGCAGAGTAGCAGCGGCGGTGCGCACGAGGCCGCGAACAGCGCGCCACGCGGTGCCTGTGCGCCGCGTTCCATCCCGGCATGGGCCTATCGCTCGTCTCGTCGCCGCGGGCGCGTGCGCGAGGAGGTGGCTCTTGGGCGGCGACGCCTGGATTTGAGCTCAAAACCGCGTTTTGCTAACTGTGAACCAATTGGGGCAAGTCCATAGTTCTCAAAGAATCAAAGAGGCCAAACGGCATTTTCGGGGCAAAACGGGGGCAGGAACAGGGCACCTCGTCGACATGTTGCGGAGGCCGAAGACGGCGAGAATGAGGCTACCACACGCCAGGAGACTCCGCCGAAGCGGCTATGTCCCTCTCGCGAAGGCGGAAACCCGCCTCTCGGTTAGGCGGGCTTTCAGCGACAGAGAATGTTTCGATAGATATTGTTGGTGGAGGCGGTGGGAATCCGTGGCCGGCCAGCCCGAGTCAGGCTACCAGAAATGCCGCTTGGCGAAGGCGCGACCCGACCCCGACTTCAGATACCGTTCGAATGCCGTGGCTCGGCCTTGTTTCTCGAGACGAACGACTGCTACGAGTCGCCACGGGACCTACTTCGACGTGTGCGGCGACTTGCGAGCGTTATGCTCTTTGGGGCGTTCGTCTGGGTCGGACGCAAGCCCAACATATCGCTGCTGCGGATAGCGCACGCTCTCGATGAGGTAGACGCACTTCACAGCAACGCCCTCCTTCGCCGAGCCTCTTTCGCCGAAGCAGCTTAGGCTACGAAGGCTGAAGGCTTCGGCGGGCACCAGCCTTCGCTAGTACCTCGTGACATAAGAACCATTGCGCGTTATTGAGCGTGGCAAGTGTCCGACCAAGCTCAGCATCGCATGCGCCTATCTCTGTCACGATGTACTAGAACCAACGGCTTGCCAGCCGTAGCTTCAGCGAAGGCTGGTGGAGGAAACTGACCTGGGATCGAAACTCTCTCCGGCTATGGACGAGGCGGCGGGTTTCGATGGCAGGTCGTTTTGGTCACCGTGTGGGAATCGAAACAGCGTCTGGGCGAGCGCGCTCGGGGGTGCTGGGGGCCTCCGGGGGATGGATCGCGGGTTCGAATCCCCGGCTGGATTTGCCAACGATCGCGGGTCGGTCAGACCTCGAATGATCCATCCTCATGGGGTTCGTGTATTACCGCAGCAACGCCCCGACGAGGAAATCGTGCTCACGAACCCCATTCCGGAAGAGTTCGGCGCGGCGAAAGCCGCGCTCCGGAAAGACGCCCTTGGCGTCTTCGGGTGTCACCGTAATACCCGAAACTCTCTAGTCAGTGGCAATCCTGTAAGTGATCCAGAGGCCAAGGATCGCTCCAACCGTACCGCCGACAATCCCCCAGAGTGAAAGAAAGCCGGCTCCAAAGAGGCTGGGCACACATCCTCCGATCAAAGAGCCGATGAGAACTCCCATCATTAGCAGTCGCTTAGGAGGAGAGGTGTCCATGTTCGTGAAACCTGCTGTGGGTGTCAACCGCCCATGAAACCACTTTGACGCGCTTCTACTGAAGCTTGCATATTACGTTCGAGGCTAGCGATGGGACTTGACGCTCGCAAATAGCGGTTTGATGTATAACCTATTACGCGAGCGTCAATAAGCCGCGCCCCGTGGAAGCTGCCGCACCCATCGGGGAATCGGGGGCGGCTCAGTTGGTCGAATCAGAGGCAAGCTCGGAGGGCCGCCACAGGTGTCTCATTGCCATTTGACAAGGGCAGCGAGATGATAGGCGCTCTCAGACAGAGAAGCAACCAAGTAGGATTTGTGTGTCCAGCACTTCTCACGGGCCATCTGATCTGCGGACGCATCTCATACCTGGTCAGGAACGATGAAGGGTTTGCGGTACTTCCTCGTGAGGAGCTCGTTCGCTTTCCCGTTCCTGACGAAACGCTCCGCCTTAGGATCGAACTCAAGCTTGGGACCTAAACGGTAAGTGGCCTGCTCCGGCTTCACCCCCAGGGCCTCCGTGTTCTCCAGGATCGTCCGCATGCTGTCCCTCACGATCTCATTCTCCTGAAAAACCGGTGGACGCTCCTCGAAGGGGACTTCCTGCCCCAGGCGGTACGAGATGTTGCCCAGGTGGCAGAGGGCGGCGGAGTAGTGGCCCTCCAGGATGTCGGCGTTCAGTTCCTCCTGCTTACGGCTGCGAACGCAGTCGATGAAGTTCCCGAAGTTCCCGTGGGGGCGGACCTCGCCGTCCACATCCACCAATGGCTGGGGCTGGTCGCTGCCCTTGGGGAAGAACTGACCGTTCTTGATGACGCCCGCTTCGAGGTAGAACTCGACCGTCACCTTGCCTGGATAGCTCCCGCTCAATCCGTTATCCACCAGACCGCGGGTCTCGAAGACCAACAGCGACTCCCCGAAATCGAACACGGCTAGGTCCATATTGGGAGTCTCTCCCTGGTCCTTGAAACCAGGGCCATCAACCCAGCGCCCCCCCAAGCTGACCACGCTCTTGGGCAAGGTGGCGCCCTTGATTGCCCAGCGAGCGAGATCGATCTCGTGGACGCCCTGATTGCCTATATCGCCGTTTCCCGTGGGCCAGAACCAGTGCCAGTTATAGTGAACCAGATTAGCGTGATAGGGCTGCGTCGGCGCCGGGCCGAGCCATAGATCGAAGTGAAGATACTCGGGCGGTTCTTGGATTGGCTTGAAGCCGATGCTCCACCGCGGCTTGCAGCAGTAGCCTTTGGACACCAGGAGCTTCCCATACTTGCCGCTGTGCACCGCGGCGATCTGTTTCGCCCATCCTGAGCTGGACCGATTCTGCGTGCCGTGCTGCACGATCCGCTTGTACTTCCGGGCAGCTTGCACGCACTTGCGTCCCTCGGAGACGTTGTGGCTGCAAGGCTTCTCCACGTAGACGTCTTTCCCCGCCTGGCAAGCCCAGACCGTCACGAGCGAATGCCAGTGGTTTGGCGTCGCGATGCTGATCGCGTCGATGTCCGGGTTCTCGAGCAGCTTCCTGACATCGACGTACTTCTCGACCTTGACGTTAGCCCGGTCGAGCTGGTCCGCCATTCGGTTGAGGACCTGCTCGTCCACGTCGCAGAGCGCTACCAAGCGCACGCCTTCCATGCCGACCCAGGTCTTGATGTGTTCGTTGCCCCGACCGTGGAACCCCACGACGGCCACGCGGATGTCCTCGTTGGCCCCGAGGACCTTCGCGGCGGGAAGGCCGGCGACCACCCATCCAGCACCCATAAGGGAAGTCTTGATGAAGGCTCTCCGCGTGATCGGCTTCATGATGCATCTCCTTTTCTCTGTCGTGTCAAGGCGTTGTGACCCGTCCTTGGGCAGATCGTGACGCTATATTCCCCAGCTTCGCCTTCCCAGCGCAGGAACCCCGCCAGCCTTGACGATATTCCTTCCACAGCCACAAGGCGAGGCCGATGAGTCGCTCATCAGCCAGTTGGAAGGTCGCGTCGAGATAACCCTCGGCTCGCTCGTTATTGGGGTGCCACCCCCACTCGCCGGTGACCACGGGGCCGCCCCAAGATGATCCTTCTTTCACCATCGCATCGAAGGTATCCTTCAAACATTTGATTGTCGGTCCTCGGCGATGATGGGACGGATCCGGTGAATTGGGGCAGAGGTCCGCTGTCCCTGCTCTTGATTCTTGTTCCGTCCGCGCGAGCTGGCGATGGTTCACGCGCGTCGTCAGCAGGCTCCGAATCGGAAGCGCTTTGCGACAGGCCGGGACGGCGTCCCTGCTCCATGCGTTTTCTTGCGCAAACGGGCAGAGCGGTTCACGTGATCTCGACGGAAGGCCGCTCGTCACTTGGCGACGTAGCGATATCTGAAACGCCCGTCGGGGGCCGCGTCGCCGTTTAGGTAGAAGTCCAGTGGGTCGCCGGGCTGCTGCATGTTATCCACAAACTTGAAGTCCAGGGCGAGGGCCGTCTTGCCTGCCGCCAGACCAAGCGCGGCACGCGGGATGACCAGCATAAGCTCATTGCCTCGCGTCGCGATCTGCACCGGGGCGACCTTGGTCCAGCCCCAGCCCCTGCTGCCGTCGTTCTTCTCCAGCCAGGTCGAGCCATCCGGCTCCACAATCCGGTTGACGATGAAGTCGAAGCCCTCCCAGCCGGTCTTGGGGTTCCGGTCGGCATCAATGAGGAGCCACATCCAAGCCGGATCGGTGCGCGGGGAAAGCGGCTCGGCCGTCCTGGCGTAAAAGGCGGCCTGCCTGTCGTCCCGGGCCACCTTCATCGTTGCCAAGTCGTTGCGGCCGCTTGTGTTGGTATATCGCATTCCTCCAACGCCCCGGAAGTCGCGGTGATCAGTGTCGCCGACATGGTCGGTGAACTCGGGCCCGACGTCGCCCCACTGGGCAAAGCCATTCTTCAACTCGATCGTTTTGGCGGCCGACGCCTTGGGCAGCGCGGGCACGCCCTTGTAGCGACGGATGCCGGCCACCAACTGGAGGTAGTAGTTGTCGCCGTGGCCCCCTTTCATTGGCTCGGTGTCGCGGCTGAACTCTTGGTTGAATTGATCGACGAAGACAACCGGTTCACCATCGCGCCGGAAACAACCGGCCGTCCATTCGTTCCAGCCGGTGACCATGACGAACGGCGGATCCAGCTCATAGGCACGCTTCCACTGCTCAGCGAAGTTGTAGCCCCAGTTGACCGCGCCGGGGGTCGTATCCTCGAACCCGTCGTGGAAGCTGCGCCCTCGCGCGTCTCCCCGGCTCATGTCGGTCACCTGGGCATCGGTGGCGCGCAGGTTCTGGGCCGCTGCAACATTGACCATTTCTGGCTCGGTGGGATCGTCGGTGTAGCCGTAAACCTGCGGGTAGGCCGATTCCCAATGCCAGGCATAGGGCGTGTTGACGAGCTTAAAGGGCCAGTGGGCCTTGCGCAGGGTGAAGAACGCCTTGACCGCGGGGCTGGCTTCATTAGGGTCGCAGATCAAGAGCGGCTTGGCCTGCCAGCGGAACCACAATTCCTTGTAGAGGCCGGGCTCATAGAGGGTGTTGTAGAGCTCGTTGGCGGTCTCGCCGGCCGCGGTGTTGGTCATGAAACAGATCTGCGGCGTGCGCCCGCCTTCCTTGCGCACCCGACTGAAAACCTCGCACAGCTTCAGATAGACTTCAGGGTAAGTGACGCGGTTCGTCGTATCGAAGATCAGCGTATCCACGCCGGCGTCCGCCAGCAGGTTAGCGTGGCGGCGCAGCACCCAAGGATCCTGGGTGCCGTAATAGCCGAAGAGTGGCTCACCCCAGAAGTAACTCTCGTTCTGCTTCCATAGCTCGGGCTTTTTCAAGGCGTCGGGATCCTGGGCCAGGACTCTAGAGACGTCGTAGGGCCCATTGACGGGGTAGCCCAGCGCCAGGAAGTAGAAGATCCCGACGAAACGGTCTGGGCGCGCGTTGGGCGCCTCGCCGGCAACGGGCACGCCGCGCCCAAGGGCGTCGGTAGCCGGCCAGGGCGTGCCGGGATTGATCGCTTTCCCTGAGCCTGTTGCGGCTACTTTCCTGCTGCCGACACTGCCCGTGTTCTGCGCGAACGCGGTGTCAGCGCTCTGCAGAGCGGCGCCCGAAAGACCGCAGACCGCCGGGATGGCGATTCGTAGGAGTCTTTGTACCCAGGGCGCCAGCGAGTGGCGACGGAAGGTAGCTGGCGTCATCTCTTGACCCCTTTCGTCGGGCCTCAGCGATCGAGGGACAAGTCAGGGGGCGAGCTAAGAATCACTCTGGGTGTCCCTGTGTTTCTATGACCCAGTGCCATCGTCCGGTAGCGCTCCCGCCTGGCGACCAGGATCCGGGCCTGGAGTTGCTTTTCGGCGCGCCAGGATCGCTTTCTGCGGCTGACGTCTTCCGGCGCTCATGGGTCCAAGCCTTGCCGCAGCACGATGTTCACGGGCTAGAAGCATCATGCCGGCGCGACGATGCTTATCAGCGTCCCTGCGCGGTAATCCTGGCCGTGCGTACCTTCGTCCCCACGTCGACCCATACCCAGCGACCATCACCCGAGTCCCGCAGTTGGCCAGCCACCGGTCGCCCGTTCATGGTGATGGCAATGGCCTTGCACGCTTGCGGAAACGGCCCGATGCGCGCCCGCAGCCGGGCGACCGGGCGGTCGAACGATGCCTCTAGCGAGAACCGGCGCGCCGCTAGCCGCTGGTACGCATAGTTCACCCGCCGGGTCACCGTGCGGCCGCCCGCCACGGTGACCACCGGATAGCCCTGGACTCGGGCCAGCGTCCACCCCTGCGGCAGCCGGGGGATAAGCGTCGTGCGCTCGGGGGTCAGATCGTCAATCCCCAGCACCAGCCGCAGGCACTTGGTTGCCTCGCCCTCCTGGACCCCGTTGCCCTGGTCCCCGCGGCGCCCCCACTGCCGGCCGTCGGGGGAAACGTAGCCGACCTCGGGCACGATGAATGGTCGCACCCTCGGGTCGTACGTCACCAGCGCCAGCCAGCGCAGCATCGCGGCGGCATCTCCCATCCGGTCCAGCAGTTGCGCTGTCTGCGTGAGGAAACAATGCGTGTACCCCAACCCGCCGTTGAAGCAGGCAAAGGGCGGCTGGCATTCATCAAGCTGCCTGCGGTAGGTGTTCGCCGTGCGTTTTCGCCAATCGGTCGGTACCCGGTCCGTCATGTCAAAGCCGAGGTAGTCGGCGCCGATGATTAGCGGCGCCAAGGCGGCGTTGCCGGTGCCCCAGAACAGCGGCGTCGCCCTACTTCGCTCCCGGTCCCACACGGGACCGTACTTGGGATCCTCGGCCGGGTAGTATGCGGAGATGGCCTGCGCCAGGCTGTCAGCTGCTTGCCGCCAGCGCACAGCCAGGTCAACCCGACCCACGGCCTGCGCCATCTGGGCATACCCGTGCAAGCCCAGCATACATGGCACGTCGCAGTACAGGCCAAAGCCACCCTGCATGTACACCCCCACCGCCTCGGTGGCGGAGAAAATCAGCCCGTGCTGGGACTTGGACAGCTCTGGGTGGTCCAGGCACCACGTCAGGTAATCGGCCGCTTCCTGGATTGCCTTCCAGCGGGCTTTCACCCACTCCGGCTTACGTCCGCCGTGCACCCAGGCCCGATAGTGGAAGAGCATCTCCAGCCCGTGCCCGTCGCTCTCCGAGTTCGTCGAGGCTGGGTTGTTCATCACCATCGGCCAGTGGCGCGGGCTCGCCTCGGGCGGCCGGGCGGGCAGGAAAAGGCAGCGGTCGGTGAAGGCCAGGCAGCGCTCAGCCTTGTCTTGGTAGCCGAGATCAACCAGTTCCATCAGCACCCGCCCCAGATCGCGCGACCAGGCGTCCTTGTAGTACGTCTGCGCCCCGGGCTGCCACAGCCACGGCGTACTGAAATCGTGCGCCCCCCTGGACGAGGTGTGGAACGTTCCGTCAGGGTCTACCTTGCCGGCCATGTCCATGACGGTGCCATAGTAGATGTTGGTGAGCAGTTGGGCATAGACATTGCCCTGGAACTCCACTCGCGGGCCGGTGAAACCGTCGGGCGCCGACACGGGCGGCGGGTGTTTCAGATCGGCCTCGTCTGGGGGCCGCAGCGCGTTGGCCAGCGCGGCGAGATCACCCTGCCAGTGGCTCGTATCGGCAGGTAAGTGGAGACAATGCGCGTTGAGCCAGTGCGTCAGGGCGGGCGTCGGCGCCGCCGCCTCCGCGCAAGGCGCCAGGTTAGGGCCGGTGTCGTCGGTCAGCGCCGTTACCCCTGTCACGACTGCGGCGTGCTTGGCGTCCGCGCTTGTCAGGCTGATGTCGGAGATCACCTGGGGCCCCGGATCAACCGCCAGCAGTGCCTGATCCGATAGCCCGGAGGCGTGAACGTGTACGCTCCGGGCCAGCGCCCGCCCGCCGGCTCCGGCCATGCGGATCGGCGAAAGTCCCTCCAGCGCTGCCACCCCCGGCCGGTCCGGCCAGGTAGTAGCTCCGCATACCAGCGGCACCGTGCGGCTGCCGCCATACCGGTAGCGAATGTGCAGGATGCCGCATTCTGTGCCCAGGGGCACCAGCGGACACCGTGTCAACAGGAACAGTCTGCGCGCCCGGAAGCCACACGGCAACGGCTGGCCGTTGGCTAGCGGGTAGGACTCGGCCGCCACCAGCGGGATGCCCTGATCGGTCGCGTACTGCGTCCGGTGCCTGAACGCCGTGCCGTCGGCCGCGCCCACGATCTTGTACGGCGACGGCCCCTTCACTGTCGTCTGTCGGACGCTCTCGATACCCAGCCACGCGTAGCCGCTGCCTGAGCAGCCATCCACCAACTCAACGGCGACCTGCCGGCCCGCCAGGTCACCAACGAACCACGTGAGGTCGCTCAGGTCGTCGGTGTTCGGCGGCGATGAGCCGCGCAACACCGCGGCGTCGGGCATGGCCAGCAGGCGAATCTCGTTGCGCCCAGCAGTGCCCGAGCGGCTGCCGTCCCAGCCGTTCACGCGCAGCGTCAGCCGCGTGCCGGTGACGGCGAAGGTAGGGGAGCGCAGAGTGCCGGTTGCTTGTTCTCCCGACTCGGCGTGCCAGGGCAAGGTCGCCCCTGCCCGGACGCGGCTGGTTACTGTGAAGCCGCTGCCGGGCCACGGTGTCAGCGCGTCCCCACAGGGGAAACCTAGGATGCCGACGTCGGCACCCCATCCGGCCCCGGCGCAAAGCAAAGCGAGCGCGGTGCAAAGTGAACGGATAGAATGTAGCACATGTCGGTGTTCAGCAGCTATGGGACAAGACGAGCGCTTGATTGAACTGCGCGCCAGGTGTTCCAACGCCTGCATTCTCATGCTTCCCCACTGCCTTGCGATGGTGCTCTCGCCTGGCCGTCCGGCCAGCCGTCTTGACTTTCAGCGATTCCGGGGCAAGTCAGGGTGAGTCAAGTTGACGTTCCCGCTGTCCCTGCTCTTGCATCTTGTTCCGTCCGCGCGAGCTTGTGGTTGGTTCTCGCGCCTGGCCACCAGGCTCCGAATCTGCAGCGCCGTTTGGTGCGCCAGGAGCACGCCCTGCGGCCACCTGTCATAAGCCCGTAACATCGGTTCCGTCGCGGTAGCGGTCTCGTGAGTCGCCGCTCCCCACCGAGGTCGGGGGGTTCCGCGATAAGCCAGGACGAGCGGCGGTTTCGCAGTCCGCGTGCCGCGGGGCCGGCTATGCGTGGACATGCTCAATCCTGGACGGCGGCCTCCTGCGCTCTTGCCAGAGCTTGCCGCACCTTGTCTCGATGAGCCTCGCTGTCGGTCTCCAACGCCCGAAGAACCCGCCAGTTCCGGCCCGTCGCCTTGGATCGCGTCGAAGTACCTGCGCTCGATCATCGTGTTCTCAAGGTCGGCGCAAACTGAGAGCGCGTTGACAAGCGATAGGTCTTGTCGGCTTTGGGCCTCCTTGAGTCGTCGCCGCACGTTGTCAAGCGACTCGAATATGCATACTGAGCTGAACCGGTTGGAATCCACCTGCACTACGTGGCGCTTGACGTCGTCGGCGAAGCTGACGATAAGCCGGGCGAGTTCCTTCTCTTCAGCGGCGAGTTCGCGGAAGAACGTTGTGTGCTCGGCGAACGTTGCTGCGTATTCCTCATAGAGTTCAGCGATGGCCGACTCGTGCGCCGCCATCAAGCCGAGGGTCTCAACCTGCTCCGGGAGCGAGTGCATTGCCCACCTCCGCGCCAGCAAGTCCGGCTCCGCTAAGCCCCAAGGCCACCTGGGGCGCTTCGCTGCCACTGCCGCGCGTTCCTGCACTTTGTGGCAGCACGCGTGAGGCGGCGGGGCTGCCTGAGCCGGACGGTCGTTTGTGCGCGTCACCAGGCCAGAAGGTGCTAGAGCTTGGCCGAAGAATGACCTGGCGGCTCGTGATGCAGCGGGCGAGATCCGCGCCCCATGTTGGCCGCCGCAAGGAGGTCGCGATGCTGAAGGACTTCAAAGAGTTCGCGATGCGGGGCAGTCTGGTGGATATGGCCGTGGGGATCGTCATCGGCGTCGCCTTCGGCGCGATCATACAATCGCTCGTCGCCGACGTGCTGATGCCGCCCATCGGCCTGCTTCTCGGCAAGGTGGACTTCGCCAACCTGTTCGTGGTCTTGAAGGAGGGCGCCACCTCGGGACCATACTCGTCCCTCGCCAGCGCAAGCGCCGCGGGCGCAGTCACCATCAACTACGGCAAGTTCGTCAACACGTTCATCAACTTCATCATTATCGCCCTTGCCATGTTCTTCGTCGTTCGGGGGATAAACCGGGCGAGGCGCAGGCTGGAAGCGCCGGCGGCCGCGACGACGAGAGACTGTCCCTTCTGCTATTCGGCGATCCCGATCAAGGCGACCCGCTGCCCCCATTGCACCTCGGAGTTGCAGGCCGCGGCAAGCTGATGAGATACGGGTCCGGCAGCGCGCGGCGCGTGTAGGTCGTGTCGGTCCTTGGCGTCACTGGGACAAACCTGGGGCTGAATAAAGCTTCAGCCCCGGTGTCCCTGCTCTCGCATCGTGTTCCGTCCGCGCGAGCCTGCGATGGTCCTCGCGTCTGGCCACCAGGGGCCAAATCTGCAGCGCTTTTCGGCGCGGCCGGAGTGCTTCCCTGCGGATGCGGTAGACGCCGCTCGAGGTAAGATGCAGAGTCTCAGGCACCACCGGTAGAAGATCTCACGCCAGGTCTGCCGGTATGGCGGAGGAAAACATCCTGGCATCGAAACAACGGGGCTTCGGACGCGGTCGGCGATTTCGATGCCGGGTTGTCTTGGTGAGCGTGGTTCACTCACATCGAAACATGCTTCAGCACGCTTCCCATAGGTGATTGCGCCGTCGCAGAGTGGAAATAAGTCACTGTCCCCCCTGTCCCCCCGCTGTCCCCCGAGGCATGCGCGCAGTACTGCTCTCACTTGGCCTGTCCCCCCATAGGTTACACACCATCATTCGGGTTGGGCGTTGTCCCCGACCTGAAAGGGACATCAACATAGGCCACTCCATTGTCAGTGGTCGAGAGGACCAATCCCATCTTAGAATAGTAGTCCTCCAGTACTCGCGCCAGGTCATCGTAGACGCTAAGGTCTTTCCAGCCATCCGGGTAAAGCCGTTTCATCTCACGAAGTGCCTCTTGTAGTGCGTTCCATGTCGTCTCGAAGTACGAACCACGTAACCGTTCAGCAGCGGGGCTGCAAAGCTCAGACAGCGGTTTCCCGAGGCCGTCTATGTACCCTAAGACGTAGGAGGCGACTTCGGGGAGGAAGTCCCCATGTCGCTGGAACTCCTGCATGAGATGATTGAGGTCGCCGTGAAAGCGATACCACAAGATCTCGCGATCGATCTTCCGTCTTGTTCGAGCGATGGCATCAGCCAGACCGTTGGTCATGGCGGCCACCCAATCGTTGGTAGCGGTGGGTGACGACATCAGGACTGCGACGTACTCTGACCAGCAGCGTTCGGCTAGGGGCCGAACGAAGATGTCCTTGCCTTCGTAACATTGACGCAGCATGATGGTCGGAAAGGCGTCCAGATGCTTGTTGCTGTCATGCACATGGCATAGCTCGTGGTGCCATAGATGGTAAGCGGTCGGTGCCGAGAAGCCGCGTATACGTGCGTCAAGAACGAGCACGATTTCACGGTCGTCGCCCCGAGGAAGGATCAGCACCTTTCCAATTGCAGTGGCGTATGCCTCCGCGGTGTACGTGATCGGATTCCCAGAGGCCGTTCTACGTGAGAGCTCGGCCAGCTCTCCGGCTAAGTCTACGGTGATCACGATATCAGACATGCGACGAAGATCAAGCGCTTCGTCGCCTTGTGAGAGGGCCTTAACCATGCCGGCTACTGTGTTGCCAATCCGACGTGATGTTTCTTCCGGCAACCCCTTTACGGTAACCTGACAGTCAAGTTCCATGGCTCCTCCTACCTGGCCACGGCCCATTGCCCTGTGGGACGTTAAGCGACATCGGGACGGTAGGACGGTCCGGCTGTTTGCCCCGCATACCAGGAGACGCCTACACGCAGTCCAAGGGTGGAAGCAAACACGGCTGCAACGCTGGTCAGAATGGAACGGAAGCCCGCTCGCCTCGGGTGATGACGCACATCGTGGCCGGCCCCGCCGCCGACAGCCTTACTTCTCCGCCCGCGCCGGGACGAGCAGCTTCGGCACGATGCGTCCGTCTTCGACATCAACGATGACGGTGTCGCCCTCGCGGAACTGCCCCTCCAGAATGCCCTTGGAGATGGGGTTCTCGACCAGGCGCTGGATGACGCGCCGTAGCGGCCGCGCGCCATACTCATCGTCGAAGCCGAGCTCGGCCAGCAGGTCGCGCGCGGCGTCCGTCAGTTGCAGCGACAGCCCATGCTCCTTCAACTGCTCGCCGACGCGCGCAACCATCAGGTTCACGATCTGCCGTATCTGCTCGCGGCTCAGCGGGTGGAAGACGATGATCTCGTCAATGCGGTTGAGCAGCTCGGGCCGCATCACCCGCCGCAGCTCCTCCAGCATCCGCGTCTTGCTCGCCTTGAAATCGGCCTCCGCCTGCTGCGCGCCGAAGCCGAGCGACCCCGCCTTGACCCAGGCCGTGCCGATATTCGAGGTCATGACGACCACGGTGTTCTTGAAGTCAACCGTCCGCCCGGCGGCATCGGTCAGCCGCCCGTCCTCGAGGATTTGCAGCAGGACGTTGAACACGTCCGGGTGCGCCTTCTCCACTTCGTCGAACAGGATCACGCGATACGGGCGGCGCCGCACCGCCTCGGTCAACTGCCCGCCCTCTTCGTAGCCGATGTAACCCGGCGGCGCGCCGACCAGCCGCGACACCGTGTGCCGCTCCTGGTACTCCGACATGTCGAGGCGCACCATCGCTTCCTCGTCGTCGAACATGAACTCGGCCAGCGCGCGCGCGAGCTCGGTCTTGCCGACGCCGGTCGGGCCCATGAAGATGAACGAGCCGATGGGCCGCTTGGGGTCTTTCAGCCCGGCGCGGGCGCGGCGAATCGCCTCCGACACCGCGGTCACCGCCTCGTCCTGGCCGATGACGCGCGCGTGCAGCCGCTGCTCCATGTCGAGCAGCTTGTGCGCCTCCTGCTCGAACATGCGCGATACGGGAATGCCGGTCCACCCGGACACGATCTGCGCGATGTCCTGCTCGGTGACGACCGCGCCGTCGCCGCCGCGCGCGGCATCCCAGGCGCCGCGCCGCTGGTTCAGCTCGACGCGCAGCGACTCGATCTGCTGCTTGAGCTCGGCCGCGCGCTGGTAGTCCTGCGCCATGGCAGCCTGCTCGCGCTCGGACTCGAGCGCGGCGATGCGGCCCTCGAGCTCGTTGACCTCCGGCGGGGCATACGCGGTCTCGATATGCTTCTTCGCGCCCGCCTCATCAACCAGGTCGATCGCCTTGTCGGGCAGATGGCGATCGGTGATGTAGCGCGCCGAAAGCTTCGCCGCCGCCTCCAGCGCCGCATCCTCGATCCTGACCTGGTGATGCTTTTCATAGCGGTCGCGCAAGCCGCGCAGAATCTCAATCGTCTCCTCCACGCTCGGCTCTTCCAGGAACACGGGCTGGAAGCGGCGCTCCAGGGCGGAATCCTTCTCGATGTGCTTGCGATACTCGTCGAGCGTGGTCGCGCCGATGCACTGAAGCTCACCGCGCGCCAGGGCCGGCTTGAGCATGTTGGCGGCGTCGATGGCGCCCTCCGCTGCGCCCGCGCCGACGACGGTGTGCAGCTCGTCAATGAACAGGATGATCTCGCCCTTGGCCTTGCGGATCTCGTCCATTACCGCTTTGAGGCGCTCCTCGAACTCGCCGCGGAACTTGGAGCCGGCAACGATGGCGCCGAGGTCGAGGGCGATGACGCGCTTGCCCTTGAGGTTCTCCGGCACCTGGTTGGCGATGACCTTTTGCGCCAGCCCCTCGACGACCGCGGTCTTGCCCACGCCGGGCTCGCCGATGAGCGCGGGGTTGTTCTTGGTGCGACGGCTCAGCACCTGGATGACGCGCTTGATCTCCTCGTCGCGCCCGATGACCGGGTCGAGCTCGCCCTTGCGCGCCATGTCGGTAAGGTCGCGGCTGAAGCGCTCCAGGGCCGCGTAACCGGCCTCCGCGCCCTCGTCGGTGACGCTCTTGGCGCCGCGGATTTGCAGCAGGGCGCGGTCGACCTCGTCCTGCGTCAGCCCGGTACCGCGCAGGATCTGGCCCGCCTGACCCGGCGCCTCCAGCAGCGCCAGCAGCAGATGCTCGGTAGCGATGAGGTTATCGTGCAGGCGCTCCGCCTGCTGCCACGCGGTTTCCGTCAGCAGGCGGTGCAGAGCTGGCGTGACATAGACCTGCGCCGCCCCGCCGCCGGCGCCGCTGACCTGCACCTTCGGCGCGCGGGCGAGGACGTTCTCGACCTGCGTCTTGACGGCGGCCGGGTCCTTGCCCGCGGCGCGCAGCACCATCGCTGCAATCCCGTCGCGCTGCTCGAAGAGCGCCAGCAGCAGATGCTCGGTGTCGAGCTGCGTGTGGCGATAGCGCACCGCGATCTCCTGCGACATCGCGAGCGCCTCTTTCGCTTTGTCGGTGAACTTGCTCAGGTCCATTGGCTAGCCTCTCATGCCTCGTCTCGCCGCCGCAAGCCCTCGGCCGCAGGTTGCAGCCGCTCGATGGCCTCCTCGCGCGCCAGCTCCCGCCGTAGATCCGCCTCGACCTCCTGGCGCAGGCGCGCCACTTGCGCCTCCACCTCGCGCCGAATCTGCATCAGCCGCTGCTCCATCGCCTCCCGCTCCTGCTCCAGCCTGTCGAGCAGGTCGAGGATGACGTCGACCCCGGCGAGGTTGACGCCCATATCCTGCGTCAAGTGCTGGATGCGACGCACGCGCTCGATGTCGTGCGTCGAATAGAGGCGCGCATTGCGCCGGCGAGCGGGAGCCACCAGCCCAAGGCGCTCATATAGTCGCAGCGTCTGCGGGTGCACCTCCAGCAGCTTCGCCGCGACGCTTATCATGTAAACCGGTTCCTCGGCCTCGTTTCTCATCGCCATGTCCAGTCACTCCCTGGTGCCCAACGGGTGATGTCACCCTGAGCCGTGCGGCGCAGTGCGTCGCTCCGGAGCGCGGCCATGCCGCGCCGGCGAAGGGTCCTCTATCGGGGTTGCTTACGGGCGATAGGGGACGCCTTCGTCCGCCGACGCGAAACTTCGTCGTCCGCGAAGGCGGAAGCGGAACTGCCCACTTCGCCGAAGTAGCTTCGGCTACGAAGGCTGAATCGTCGCCCGCGAAGGCGCATTCCTCGCCTCGCTTGGAATGACGTTTCGTTCGCCCGATGCATAATCCGGGTCTTATAGAAGAGGCGCTTAGCCATAGTCCGCCACCGCTGAACGATCGGCGGTGGTGGCAGACTCCGCCCTATACCCGCGCCTGTTGCCGCACGCTCTCCGGTCGCAGCTCCTTCAGGCGCTCGATCAGCTTGCGTTCCTCCTCCGTCAGGTTCTTGGGCACCACCACGCGCAGCTTGACGAAGAGATCGCCCCTGCCGCTCGCGCGCAGCCGCGGCATACCCAATCCAGCCAGCCGCAGGGTGCGCCCCGACGAGCTGCCCGGCGGCACCGTCATCGTGACCTGGCCCCACAGCGTCGGCACCTCGATCTCGGCGCCCAGCGCCGCTTCCGGAAAAGTCACGGGCAGCTCGAGGTGCAGGTCATCGCCTTCGCGCTTGTAGAGCCGATGGGGGCGGATGTGCGGGACGACGTAAAGGTCTCCCGCCCGCCCGCCGCTCATCCCCGACGCACCCTCGCCGGCGACCCGGATCTTCGCCCCATCGCGCACCCCAGCAGGAATCTTGACATCGAGGCGCTTCGGCCGCCCCTCCGGCGTGGCGATGACTACCGTGCGCTGCGTCCCTGAGGCGGCTTCCTCCAGGGTGATGTCCACCTCCTGGCGCAGGTCTTCGCCCTTGGCCGCCGCCGCGGCGCGGGCGCCGGCCCGGCCGGGCCCAGCGCCGAAGAACATCTCGAAGATGTCGCCGAAGCCCGGCTGCTGGCCGCCACCGAAGTCAACCGTCTGCCAGGTCGCGCCGCCCGGCGGCTCGCCCGGGCCGTGCGCCACGCGGCGCCATGCGTCGCCGAGATGACCGAACTGGTCGTACTGGGCGCGCTTCTCCTTGTCGCTCAAGACCTCGTAGGCCTCGCTGATGTCCTTGAACTTCGCCTCGGCGCTCTTGTCGCCCGGGTTGACGTCGGGATGATACTTGCGCGCCAGGCGGCGGTAGGCTTGCTTTATCTCCTTTGCGCTCGCGGTCCGCCCCACGCCCAGGATCTTATAGTAGTCCTTGCCATTCATTGACGCTTCATCGGCGGGGCAGCCCGGGATCGGGCTACTCGACCTTGACCTTGAGCTGTTTGCCCTCGCTGCCTTTCGCCTTGGGCAATGTGATGGCGAGGACGCCGTCGCGGTAGGTCGCCGTCACCGTTGCCGGATCGATGGGCGCAGCGATCGCGAATGAGCGATGGAAAACCCCTTGCGGGCGCTCAGTTCGCATATACTCGCGGCCCTCCGCGGTGTCACGCGCGCCCTTGATCGTCAGCCGGTCGGCGGCGACCTCGATCTCGATATCCTCCCGCGTCAGGCCCGGCAGCTCGGCTTCGATAACGAGGCTGCCTGCGGTCTCATAGATGTCGACGCGCGGCGCCCACGACGGCCGGTCATCGCTCAACAGCCGCGTTTGCTCGCGCAGCCGCTGCTCGAAGACCTCGTTGATGCGGCGCCGCACGCTACTTATCTCCTTGAAGGGATCCCAGCCTGGCCCCACGCTCATGCCTTTCACGCCGGCGACCTGTCGCGCACGCAGCTATTCGGTCTTCTTATACTCCGCGTCGATGACGCCCTCGTCCTCGCCGCCCTCGGGCGGCTGCTTCGGCTGCGGCTCCGCGCCGGCCTGAGTCTGCGCCGTCTGCCGATAGAGAATCTCCGACAGCCGGTAAGATGCCTGCTGGACATCGTCCGTCGCGCTGCGAATGCGGCCGATGTCGTTTGCCGACACCGCGTCCTTCAGCGCCTTCACTTTGCCTTCGATCTCCTGCCGCGTGTCGGCCGGCACCTTGTCGCCGAGGTCGCGCAGCGTCTTCTCCGTCTGGTAGATCATCGAGTCCGCGCGGTTGCGCGCCTCCGCCTCCTCGCGCAGCCGGCGGTCTTCGTCAGCATTCGCTTCGCCGTCGCGCACCATGCGCTCGACCTCCTGCTTGTTGAGCTGGCCGGAGCTGGTGATGGTTATGCTCTGCTGGTTTCCGGTTGCCGTATCGCGGGCGCTGACGTTGACGATGCCGTTGGCGTCAATGTCGAACGTGACCTCGATCTGCGGGATGCCGCGCGGCGCCGCCGGAATGCCCGTCAGGTGGAACCGGCCCAGCGTGCGGTTGTCCCGCGCCATCTCGCGCTCGCCTTGCAGAACGTGAATCTCGACGTCGGTCTGACCGTCCGCCGCCGTGGTGAAGATCTCGCTCTTGCGCGTCGGAATGGTGGTGTTGCGCTCGATGAGCTTGGTCATCACCCCGCCCAGGGTCTCCACCCCCAGCGACAGCGGCGTCACGTCGAGCAACACCACCTCGCGCACCTCGCCGCCGAGAACCCCGCCCTGGATGGCCGCGCCGACCGCCACCACCTCGTCCGGGTTGACGCTCTTGTTCGGCTCCTTGCGGGTCAGTTTGCGCACCAGCTCCTGGATCGCCGGCATGCGCGTCGCGCCGCCGACCAGGATGACCTCGTCGAGATCGCCCTCGGACAGCTTGGCGTCCGCCATCGCCTGGCGGAATGGCCCGACGCAGCGCTCCACCAGGTCCGACGTCAACTCCTCAAACTTGGCGCGCGTGATGTTGATGTCGAGGTGCTTCGGCCCCGTCTGGTCGGCGGTGATGAAGGGCAGGTTGATGCTGGTCTGAACCACCGTGGACAGCTCGATCTTACCCTTCTCGGCGGCCTCGCGCAGGCGCTGAAGCGCCTGGCGGTCGGCTCGCAGGTCGATGCCCTGCTCCTGCTTGAACTGATCAGCTATGTAGTTGACCAGCCGCTCGTCCCAGTCATCGCCGCCGAGGTGCGTGTCGCCGCTGGTTGATTTGACCTCGACCACCCCTTCGCCGACCTCGAGAACCGAGACATCGAAGGTGCCGCCGCCGAGGTCAAACACGAGGATGGTCTCCTCCGCCTTCTTATCCAGCCCATAGGCGAGGGAGGCAGCCGTCGGCTCGTTGATGATGCGCCGCACGGTCAGCCCCGCGATCTCGCCCGCGTTCTTGGTCGCCGCGCGCTGATCGTCGTTGAAGTAGGCCGGCACGGTGATCACCGCCTCGGTGACTTTCTCGCCGAGATATGCCTCGGCGTCCGTCTTGAGCTTTTGCAGGATCATGGCCGAGATTTCCTCGGGCGTGTATTGCGTGCCCTGGATGTCCACGACCGCCATCCCATTGCGTCCCGAGACGACCTTGAACGGAACCATCCCGCGCTCGCGGCCGACCTCGTCGTAGCGGCGGCCCATGAACCGCTTGATCGAGTAAACGGTGTTCTCCGAGTTGATAACGGCTTGCCGCTTCGCGGGCTGACCAACCAACCGCTCGCCCGTGCGCGTGAACGCCACCACCGAAGGGCACAACCGACCCCCTTCAGCCGTCGTTATCACGTGCGGCTCGCCACCTTCCACAACCGCGACAACCGAGTTTGTAGTGCCCAGGTCGATTCCGATGATTTTAGCCATTGACAGTCATACCTCCAGTATTCTCTGGCCTCGCCAGTGCCCCATTTGGTACACTACGCCAGCGGAAGCCTCTGGCCCACGTACCATGCTATCGTTCGCATTATAAACCTTGATAATAATGTTGTCAAGGCTGCGTATGACAGAGTGTTGCGGTTTTTTGAGCCAAACGCGGGGAGAATGGCCAGGCTTCCTTGTGCGGACGGGGGACATCTCGCGCCCGGAGAGGCCGTTTCGCTCAGAGTGGAGGGGCCGAAGGTGGCACCGCCGTGTCCTCGCGAGCGCCCAGCCAGTGTGGGAACAACCACCCTAATGCGGCAGTCGCCAGGACGATTACGTAGGGCATCACCACAAGGTTATAGCGGCCTTCCTCAGCGATCGTCGCTACGTGGACAATGTTGACAAAGGCAATCGCCGCCAACATCGGCGCATAGCGCCGGCCGGAGAGGCTCGCGACCAGGACGCCGACCAGTCCGAGCAGCAGCAGCGCCTTGTGGAGCCCCGCGCCGGTTATCCCGCGACTACCCCAGCCGATGACCACCACCTCGCTGTGATAGGGCGACCAGAAGGTGTGGAACTTGTCCCACAGGAGGACAGCGTAGGCACCCGGACGGTGGACCAGGTGATCCCCGATCTCCTGCCAGGCCGCGCGGGAAAGCGCCCCGTCGGCGTGAAACTCGTCGGTTGCGGCGGCCGTAATGCGCCGCACCATGGGGTAGGAGGCCGCGCGGAAGCGGCCGCGAAACGGCACATAGTTGCCTGCCCAAAAGTTGAGCCCGCCGAAGCTCGATAGACCGACAGGCCGGTGAAAGACGCGGTAGTTGCGGACCGCCCATGGGGACAGCACGACGCCAACGGCTATCGCGAAGGCGACAGAGTGCCATAGCCAGCGCAAGTTGCGCGGCCGGTATGTCCAGACCAGGGCTATCAGCAGAAACACCGCAAACGCCTGGCCGGTGGGACGCACCAGCGCTGCGACACCCAGAATCAGGCCAGCGACGATGAACGCCCTCGCCCGCCGCTGCTCGAAACCCAGCGTCAGGACAAGCACCGCTCCTGCCCAGAGGAATGTCGTGACCGTCTCCGTGTACAGCGAGGACGCCGCCCACCAGAAACCTGGATAAGCCGCATAAAGCAGCGCGGCCACCAGCGCGGCGCGGCGGCCGAGCAGGCGCCGCACGAGGACAAAGACGAGCAGGAGAGTGCCGAGATCAAGCACGCACTGCACCGGCCGCACGAGCGCGAACTTGGAGCCGAACCCGCGCTCGCCGGCCCAGTAAAGGGCAGCGAGGAAGGCCGGGTATCCGGGGGTGCGAACGGCGTACTCGCCGTGGGGCAGACCATGCGCTGGGGTGCGGAACTCGTCGCGTTCCAGCAGCGTCGTCGCGATGATGTCGTATTCGACGGCATCACCACGGCCGGGAAGGGGACCGGCGCGCTGAAGGGCGGAGACGCGCCATGCGGCAGCCAAGGCGACAATGACCGCCAGCGCCACCCAGGTGTATCGCCCGACAGGGGCGCAGGGCGGTGCGCCCTTGGATGCCCCCGTCACCATATCGTCACCAGTAGGGCGAAGGCTATGGTGGCTGCGATCGGTGCGGCGCCCGAGGCTGACTCGACGCCGCGTCCGCCGGAAGCCAACGTCGCGAACAGCAACACCAGCCTCCGCGCCACGTACCCGGGGACATAGGCTGCGACGAGCGCTGGCCCTCCGATCTGTTCGCTCTCAGCCGCCTTGCCGAGGCTTTGGCTGACCTCGAGCGCGATCCCATAGACCAGCGGCGCGTAGATCCCGAGCAGCGCAAATAGCATGACCGGCGCAGCGAATTCGGCGCCTAGCGCCTGCACAATGTGACAGCGGTGTCCTCGCGGCGATTCCCCTCCCGCAGCCTTGACCCACGCCCACAGCGGGGGCATGTGAAACGTCAGCCGCAGCACCGCTGCCGCAAGAATCAGGGCAACGATGGGTGAGGCGTCCGGCGCGACCAGCCGCAGCGCCACCGGCAGCGCCGACGTCAAAGCCCACGTCGCAACCAGCGCTGGCGCTGCGATCAACCCCAGTAGCAGAATGCCGGCGCCAATCGCCCATGGCCCGCTCTTCGGCAAATCCCGCGCCAGCGCCCGCGCGCCGACTTGCGCCAGCGCGAGCGGGTTCCATCGCCCCGGCTCAGGCAGCACCAATGCCAGCGCGACTGCTATGAGCAGGACATATGCGGGTTGGTATGGCATGGCCGAATGTGGAGTGCGGGAGCATTAGCTCCCGCTTTGAAAGCGGCGGCAAGCCGCCGCACTCCAAATCCTCCAATCGATCATCCGCACCCGCGGCCGGGTCCTGTCACTCGCCCGCGGCATGAGAAGAGACGGAAGACCTCACGGAATCCTACCGCGTGAGCGGTACGCAGGAACGCCGTATTGCCCGCGTTCACGCTGTAGGTCGGTGTCAGTCCTCGTTGGATCAGATGCTCCGCCGCACGCGATAGCACCGCCTTGCCGAACCCCCGCCTTCGATACTCCTCACGCGTCCAGATATGCGCGTCTCACAGGTTGTCAGTCTCGCGTCCGAACTGGACGTAGCAGACAACTTCGCCATCCGCGATCGCCCCAAACACGACGGAGTTCTCCGGATCCTTCTCGGCCCCTTCGACGAAGCTCGAAAGAGGCGGTTCCCAGTCGCGCATGATCGGGAAGCGATCCGTCAAGGCCTTGTCCGCGATGGTGAGTCGGCGCACCTCGCCAGGACTGTCGGAAAGCCGCAGGTCGTCGGCCGTGATAGAAAGGCGCACGCTCTCTGAGAACGACGTGGCCTCATCCAGTTCCGCGACGAGCGTCTCCCGCAAGCTGGAGGGCGCCACGAACTGATAACTTGAGGCGGGGCAAGACACCTCAGCAGAGCCGGAAGCGCGTCTGGCAATGTTACACGCAGGCTGACACAGAGGTGTCCGTCCGCGTGGAAGGCGACGAAATCTTGGAGCATCATGAGCCCAACGAGGGCGCCATCGTCTTCGCTAGCCACCCAGACGTCCCGAGGCGCGGGCGGGATACTTCGCTCGATAGCCAGGATCAGGTCGTCGTTCGCCAGTACGTCGCCCTGGAGGTAGGCGACAGCTGGTGCCGGGTTGTCGAGTTTGACGCAAGCGATCATCGGATGTGGCTTCCCCGGAACGCCGCGTTGCCTCTTACGTCATTCTGAACGAAGCGAAGAATCTTGGAATAGCGATGGTGGCCAGATGCTTCGCTTCGCTCAGGACGACGTTGCTTGCGTCCCGCTGGGGCTGGGCCTGGCCTCCAATGCCTCCATCGCCTCGCCGACGATGTAGAGCGAGCCGGTGACGAGGATCAGGTCATCCTCGCGCGCCCTGTCGCGAGCGATGTCCAAAGCGCTGGCGACATCCGCGGCTACCATCGGCTTCGCGCAGAGATCACGGAGCGCCTGCCGCAATTCCTGAGGCGGCGTCGCCCGCGGCAGTTTCGAGGCGGTGAAAACCGTCACATCGGCCAGTGGGCACAGCGCTGCGCCCACCGCTCGCACGTCCTTGTCGCGCGAGATGCCCAGCACGAGAATCAGGCGGCGGTGTGGAAACAGTTCGACCACCGACCGCGCCAGCGCCCGCGCCGAAATCTCATCATGCGCGCCATCGAGCACTATCCACGGCCGCTTGCCCACCACATCCAACCGCCCCGGCCAGCGCACCGCCGCCAGGCCGCGCCGCAGCGCCTCTTCCGGCACCACCAGTCCGCGCTCTGGCAGCAGGTGCAGCGCCGCTACCGCCGTCGCCGCGTTGAACAGTTGATGATCGCCCAACAGCGGGCAGCGCAGGTCGCGGTACTCCGCGCCGCGGCCCGTCAGGTTGAAGCGGAGCCCGCTGGCCCCGGACTCGATCTGCTCCAGCACGAACGACGCCTTACGCTTCTCCGGTAGCAAGCGCCGGTAGAAGGGGGGCTTGCCGGACGCCTGCTTGACGCGCACACCGTGCAGGGCCGCCTTGCGCGCGCGACAGGTTTCGGTCAAGACGCGCCACGCCGACTGCGGCTGCGGCGACGAGACGACGATGGAGCCGGGCTTGATGATGCCTGCCTTCTCGGCGGCGATGCGCGGGATAGTCGAGCCCAATTCGGCGGTATGGTCAACACCGATGCGCGTGATGACGGCGACCAGCGGGTCTTCGACGACATTGGTCGCATCAAGCCGTCCGCCCAGCCCGGCCTCGAGCACCACCGCATCGCACCCCTGCTCGGCGAAGTAAAGGAACGCGATGAGCGTGTAGGCCTCGAAGAAGCTGGGCACGCCGAGGGTCTCCTGGGGCACGGCTTCGATAATGGGACGCGCGCATGTGGTCAGGCGCGCGACATCCGCTTGCGGCACTTCGGCGCCGTTGATGCGGATGCGCTCGCGGAAATCGCGCAGGTGAGGGGAGGTGTAGAGACCTGTCTTGCACCCGGCCGCGGTCAAGGCGGAGGCAATCATCGCCGCGGTCGAGCCCTTGCCCTTGGTGCCGGCGACGTGGATGGCTTTCAGGCCGCGCTCGGGGTGGCCCGCGGCGTCGAGCATGACGCGCATACGGTCGAGGTTCCAGTTGCGCGCCGCCGCCAGGCGCTCCCAGTCAACCAGGCTCTCGAGGTATTCGACCGCTTGATGATATTGCATGGTCAGACAGGAGACAACGATCAACAGACCAAGGTCAACTTCGGTCGGGACGCCGCTTCGCCGTCCCGGGATACAGAGGGGGGGGATGCTCGTGACCGTCATCAAGATACGCGCGATTCATGTCTAGCCGCAGTTGCTCGAGCCTCGCGATCAGTGCTCGAAGATCCTCCACAAACTCGCCGTTCACGGACCACATGTGACCGGCCTTTTCGACCGCTGCTCTCATGCGGGCATCCGCTTCGACGAGATCGCATCCCAGAGCGCAATAACGATCGTGGCTTCGGCATTTTCTCTTCACCGGGCTCTCCTTTCGGCAGTCAGGGAGCAGAAGCTTGCCTTCTCCCCGGTCCGACACCGCATTGGCAGGAGACATGCTCCTGCCCTACGAGTCTTCAAGAAGATCGTCAGTATGCACGCCTCAGGTCGGCGTAAACCGGAGACTGCGCGCAGAGATCGAGCACTTCCTTGCGTACCCGCGACCGCACGCGCAAGCGATGTGTGCTCGACCATAAATCGCGCCCGTTGGCGGTCATCCCCGTACCACACGTTTATCCGCATCTCAGTCCGCTTCGAAGCTGGGTTGCCGCTTCCTCAGACTCGTGACCGTAAGCTCACAAAACGCCTCACTGATCTCATACCCGATGCATTTGCGGCCCAGGATCATGGCCGCAACCGCCGTCGTGCCTGACCCGATGAAAGGATCGAGCACCGTCTCACCTGGCTTCGTGTACAGCCTTATGAGGCGAGACGGAATCTCCTCCGGAAACGGCGCCGGATGACCTTTCGTGCGCGATACCGGGAGCTCCCAAACGCTCCAGGCCACTCCTTTATGAACCGTTCCGGCAGAACGTACCGGGTGTCTGGCTCGTACTCACCCTCACGCTTGAAGACCAGGATTGACTCGTGCTGGATGTTGATATTGGCGCAGCCCGCGAACGGCTTGTCCTTGAGAAACTGCGTTGTGCCGCGCTGCCACAGCCCCTGCGTGCCCTTGGGCTTTACCCAGATGATCTCTTTCTTCAGCGTGAAGCCAATCAAGGGCATCACACGCATCAAGTCCGCCGGAATATGTGTCAGCTCCCCGTCTGATATGCGCGTGCCGATTACGATGGCCAGGAAATGACCTGGCCTCAACGCCCGAAAACACTCCTTGAGCGTCTTTGACAGCTCGCCGAGGTACTCGCCGTAGGTCTGGCCCAGGCCCACCTGACCGTCAGCGCCGTAGTTCTTGATGTCCCAGTAAGGCGGCGAGGTAACGACCAGGTCGACCGAACCGGTCGCAACTTCGAGCATCTCTCTTGCGTCGGCGCAGTAGAGCGTCACTTTGTCGTCGTGGAAGTACTCCCTGCGGGTTGTCGCCGCTGCTTGCGCTTCCACACTTGCCGCGTTATGTCTCATGTCCGTTGGCCGGGGCATTACCCCATAGCATTAATTATAAGGCGCACATCAGGTCGGCGTAAACCGGAAACTGCGCGCACAGGTCGAGCACTTCCTTGCGCACGCGCGCCCGCACGCGCGCGTTGTCGGGGCTGCGCAGTACGCGGCCAATGAAGCGCGCAATCTGCCGCATCTCCGGCTCTTTCATGCCGCGCGTGGTCAGCGCCGGCGTGCCGGGACGGATGCCGCTCGCGATCGCCGGCGGCTGATGGTCGTAGGGGATGACGTTCTTGTTGGTGATGATGCCGGCCTCTTCCAACAGGTCCGCCGCCTCCTTGCCGGTGATGCCATTGGGCCGCAGGTCCACCAGCGTCAGGTGGTTGTCGGTGCCGCCCGTGACCAGGCGAAATCCCTGCTCGATGAGGCCCTCGGCAAGCGCCTGGCAGTTGCGGATGATCTGCCGCTGGTACTCGCGGAAATCTTCGGTCATCGCCTCCTTGAACGCGATGGCCTTGGCGGCGATGACGTGCATCAGCGGCCCCGCCTGAACCCCCGGAAACACGGCGCGGTCGATCGCCTCCGCCAGCTCGCGGCGGCACATGATGAACGCCCCGCGCGGTCCGCGCAGGGTCTTGTGCGTGGTCGAGGTGATGACATCGCAGTAGGGCACCGGATCGGGGTGCACCCCTGCGGCGATCAGGCCCACGATGTGCGCGATGTCGGCCATGAGGTAGGCGTTGACCTCATCGGCGATGGCCCGACAGCGCTCGAAATCGATGATGCGCGGATAGGCGCTGGCGCCGACGACGATGAGCTTCGGCTGCTCGTGCCGCGCGATGCGCAGGATCGCGTCGTAGTCGAGGCGCTCGGTCTGGCGGTCAACGCCGTAGAAGGCGATGCGATAATAGCGGCCTGAGAAGTTGAGCTTGTTACCGTGGGTCAGATGGCCCCCCTGGTCAACCGACATGGCGAGGATGGTGTCGCCCGGCTCGAGCAGCGCGTAGTACGCCGCCATGTTGGCCTGCGAGCCGGTGTGGGGCTGGACGTTGACATGCTCCGCGCCGAACAACTCCTTGGCGCGCTCGATGGCCAGCGTCTCGGCGCGATCGACGAACTCGCAGCCGTGATACCAGCGCGCGCCGGGGTAGCCCTCGGCGTACTTGTTGGTCATGATGCAGCCCTGCGCCTGGAGCACCGCCTTGCTGGCGTAATTCTCGGACGGGATCATGACCAGGCAGTTCTGCTGGCGCGCGAGCTCGCCCGCCAGCGCCTCCGCCATCTCGGGATCAACTTCGGCTAAGGTGCGGTTCATGACAACTCCGTGGAAACAGTATAACCACGGAGCGCACAGAAATCACCGAGACCGAGATGGGGGAGCCGCAGTCTTCCGGGGCTGTTCTCTGTGCTCTCTGTGTTCTCCGCGGTTCAGATCCCCGCTAGTGGCGGAAATGCCGCCGCCCGGTGAATGCCAGCGCGACGCCGAGCCGGTTGCAGACCTCAATCGCCTCCTGGTCGCCGAGCGACCCCCCGGGCTCCAGAATCGCAACCACCCCGGCCTGCGCGGCGACCTCGAGGGCGTCGGGCTTCGGGAAATACGCGTCGGACGCGAGCACCGCCCCGCGCGCCCGCGCGCCCGCCTTGCGCACCGCCAGCCAAACCGCGTCCACGCGACTCGTCACCCCGCCGCCGATGCCCACCGTTTTCGTGTCGCGCGCGATGACGATAGCGTTCGACTTGACCCACCTCGCCACCCGCCATGCGAATCGCGCCGTCGGCATCAGCTCCGGCGGCATCTTCTTCTCGCACGGGAATGTCAGCTCCGGCTCGCCCTCGGCGAAGCGATCGATTTCCTGTACCACGAGCCCGCCGGTCACGCGCTCGAAATCGAGGCGATCGGGCGCGACCGCCGCCGGCGTCTCCATCAGCCGCAGGTTCTTCTTCGCCCGCAGCGCTTCCAACGCCGCCGGCTCGAACCCGGGCGCGATGACGCACTCCATGAAGCCGTATTCCTTGATGCCGCACAGGATCGCCTGCGCGGTCTCCTCGTCCACCGCGCGGTTGAGGCCGATGATGCCGCCGAAGGCCGACAGCGGATCGCACGCCAGCGCATCGCGATACGCCTGCGCGATCGTCGCCGCGGTGGCCACGCCGCAGGGGCTGGTGTGCTTGAAGATTGCAGCCGCGGGTTGGGCGAAATCGGCGACAATCCCCATCGCCGCATCGAGGTCAAGGAAGTTGTTGAACGACAGCTCCTTGCCATGAAGCTGGCGCACCGCGGCCAGGCCGGTCGCGCCGCGGATGGTATCGCCGTAGAACGCGCCCGCCTGGTGCGGGTTCTCGCCATAGCGCAGCTCCTGCTGCTTCTGCCAGGCGTGGATGAGCGCGTCGGGCATGGCGTGAGCGTCGCCAGCCGGCTGCGACAGGTAGGCATGGATCGCCGCGTCGTACGAGGCCGTATGCGCGAACGCCTCAACCGCAAGTCTGAGCCGCGTCTCGTCACACAGCTCGCCGTCGCAGGTCTGCATCTCCGCCAGCACCTCGTCGTAGCGCTCGGGTTGGCAGACGACCGCGACGTGCGCATGATTCTTCGCCGCCGAACGGATCATTGATGGCCCGCCGATGTCAATCTGCTCCACCGCCTGCGCGAGGGTGACTCCGGGCCTCGCCACCGTCTCACGAAACGGATAGAGGTTGACCACGACCATGTCTATCAGCGCGATGCCGTGCTCGCGGGCGGATGCGAGATCCTGCGGGTTATCGCGGCGGGCGAGCAGGGCGCCGTGAATCTTGGGATGCAGGGTCTTGACGCGGCCCTCCATCATCTCCGGGGAGCCGGTGTAATCGGAAACCTGCCGCACTGGCAGGCCGGCGTCGGCCAAGGCGCGCGCGGTGCCGCCGGTGGACAGGATCTCGACCCCCATGTCCACCAGGCCGCGCACGAAATCCACCAAGCCGGCCTTGTCCGATACGCTAACCAGCGCGCGCTTGATCACGGTCATGCACACCTCCGATGACCCGATTCTTCCGGCCGCAACCCCACTTCGTCATGAATACCGACATGGCATGGAGTTTGAAGGAGCCAGCCGACGTCGTTTCATGCCTGCCCTGTGACATCGCGCAGACGCAGCAAACACCGACGCAGGCTCTCCGAATGCCGCGCCGCCGCGCCAGGGCTCCAGGTGGACTGCACAAACTCGATCAGCCGCGACGCATAGGCCGGGCCGACCCGCCTGCCACTTTGCGGCCGGGGCATCATGTCCTCGCGAATCTCCCGACGGCGGGACTGTCGTGCCAGGTTCATCAAGACTTGCTTGGGATCCGCTTCGAGCTCAGGGCACGCGGGAATCCGCCCGGGCGGTACGCAGAGAAAAGCCGCCAAATGATCGGGGTCCGCCAATATCCACGCCTCGACCATGCGCACCGCCACGCGGAAACACATGTTTGAGCTAGGATTGGGCAGCCACTCCGCCACCAGTTGCGGCGCACAGTCCGCGTCGTCATTGAGGTCCACCAGAACCAGCCAGGCCCCGAGACGGGCTGCGTTGTTGTAGGCCGCGAGCCTCTGGCGCAGATCGTCTTTCCCTTGCCTGCCGTACACCACGGACACCGCGGCTCCCACTTCTTCCGCAATCCGCCGGACGACAGCCTCATCAACAAGCCCTTCAACAGCGGCCAGAATCTCGGGGCGCTTGCGCATGCGAGTCGCTCACTCCTCGAGGGCTAGTGCAAGTTGCTGTGCGTCTGCCGGGCGCGTTCGCGGGATCACGGCTTGCGCGATTGACGCACCGCCATCGAGCAGATGCCTTATCTCTGCGAAGGCGCTTGCAGGGCGCATTTCGGTGCCCTCAGCACCGGGGAGCAGTAGCAGCACCTCATCAAGCCCAATCCCAGTATCGCGCAGCAGGTCGGTTGAGTGTGTGCTGAGCAGAACCTGGCGACCAACCCGTCGCTGGATCCGCGCCAACATCTGCGGAATGAAACGGACAACCTCGGGATGCAGCGAGAGCTCTGGCTCCTCCAGAAGCAAGGGCCCCGATCCCTCCTGCACCGCCCAAAGCAGCCCCAGTAGGCGGAGAGCGCCGTCCGAGAACACCTCTTCAGTCTGCCATGCCCCGTGCGGGCGCCAGTGCTCGTATCTGCCGCGGAGGTGCGGTGTGCCCCGTTCATCTCGTGACAACTCCAGTTCTCCTAGTTGCGGCACGGCAACCTTGAGCGCATTCACAATGCGCCTCAGCCTCGCATCCCGGGTTGTCGCGGGCGTGCGGGCAACCTGCTCCAGGAAATCCCCGCCGTAGGGATCGTGTTCCCGGCCCACCGAGCGATCGGGCTCCCGGATCAACTGGGGCACGATGTGAAGATAGCGGATGGACCCGAAGAAATCAGCCAGCTCGCGGAAGGGCTGGTTGACATTCACCTGTTCGAGGTGCGTCTGGGTCAAGCGTTCCGGATCCTCTTTGTCTTCCCGGTCGGGACGCACGCGCAAGTCGGCTCCCAGTTTGGCGATCCTCTCCTCCTCAATGATCGGCCGCTGCCGGTTGTCCTGCTTGAACGCAAGCCTATAGCCCCAAAGTGGCACAGGCTCATCGCCGCCAATGTTCACTTCTATTACAATATTGGGGTAACGCCGAGCCGCCAGACATCTCAGCGAGGACACGCCGCCGCGTTTTCGCACCGCCTCGCGCAGGCCGCCGCCCACGGCCACGATGTCGCGAAGGAAGCGGAACAGGTCGAGGAAGTTCGACTTGCCCGACGCATTGGGACCGACGAGAAAAACACGTCGCTGAAGATCAACTGCAACCCTGGAGAAGTTTCGCCAGTTCTCGATGTGCACCATCGTGAACCGGAGGGCGCGTCTGCCTTCTTCTCTCATGGCGCATCTCCTTTGCGGCCGCCGCCTCCACGGGAATGGAACCTGCGAATCCGGAGCTCCGAAGATCTCGCTTGAAGCCGTCGCAAACCCCAGGAATGGGAGGTCTTCGCCCCATCTGAACCAGGCCGCGCACGAAATGGACCAGGCCCGCCTTGTCCGATACGCTAACCAGCGCCCGCTTGATCTGGGACATGAATGCCTCCGCGAAGATGAGCAGCAAGGAACGCCGGCGACGCGCGGCCGAGACCCGACGCGGCGCGCTCCGCCAGCACGCAACGACGCGTGTTCCCCAAGCGCGCTTACTATAGCACAGGCCCTGCGGGGTGTAAAGGTTGGGCGCAAGGCCGGGTCTCCACCAACGTGACCGCAAAGGACGGGGAGAGCGCAGCGCCGAATCATCATAATAGTGGTGTCTCACCCAATTCGCGGATATGCAGAGATCAGGAGAAGCCGAAGATGATCCGAACCGCTTACCATTCACGTAATCAAGACCGCCGCCACATGCCTTTCCTGTGCGTCGTCGGTGCGTTGGTCGCGCTCGCGATGCTCGGCGCGGTGGCGGTCTACTCTGACGGCACAGCGTTGGACCTGCGCCTGCTTTGGAGCGTCAACACCAACACCGCGCTCTACACCGCGGGGACGGTGGCCGACATCAACGGCGACGGATTGGGCGAGATCCTGCTCGCCGGCTACAACTCGATTATCGCCTACGACGGCGATGGCAAGCGCTTGTGGGAATGGGCGACCACGCCGCGCTTCTGCACCTACCCCGCGGTGCTGCTGCGCAAGGGCGCGCCAGCGCTCATCTATGCCGCCGACAACGCGGGCAACCTCGTTTGCCTTGACGGCGCGGGCAAGGAGGTCTGGCATGCGCGTCTCAACGGCCCGTCGAACTGGTCTGCCACGGTTGTGTGCGACATCAACGGTGACGGCAAGCCCGAGGTTATCCAGACCGATGAGAAGGGCACGGTCTGGGCGTTTGATGCCCTAAGCGGCAAGCCATTGTGGCAGACAGCAACGGGCGAGGGCATTGGCGCCAGTCCGTCGGTGGGAGACCTTGACGGCGACGGCAAGCCCGAGGTCGCGGTTGTCACCAACGATGGCTTCGCGGTGGCGCTCTCGGGTGACGGCGCGATCATGTGGCGGAGCCAGATGGGGCGCGAGCTCTATTCGGCGCCGGTTATCTTCACCGCATCGGACGGCAGTGGCCGCGTCGCGTTCGGCTCCGGCGACGGCGAGTTCTTCTGCCTTGACAGCAAGGGCGACACGCTCTGGCATCGCCCCATGGGCGGCTCCATGGATTCCTCGGTCTCCGTCGGCGACATTGACATGGACGGCCGCGCGGACATCTTCCTCGTTACGCAGGAAGGCGCGATTGTGCGCCTCGACGAGGAGGGCAACACGATCTGGAGCCTCGACATGCACATGCGCACCGATGCGTCGGGCGCGATCGCCGACGTGGACGGCGATGGGCGGCTGGAATACATCCTGTGCACGCACAAGGCCCGTCTCCTCGCGCTCAACGCCGCGGGCGAGGTGGTCTTCGAGCGCCAGCTTCCGGTAAACAACGCCTACAACGCAACGCCCACCTTTGGCGATGTCACGAAAGCCGCACCCAGCCTGGAGATGGTTGTGTGCGGCGGGCAAGACGGGAAGCTATTCTGCTTCGCCACGCCCGCCCCGACGGACGCGACGGTGCAGTGGGGCGCTTTCCGGCGTGACCTGACGATGGTTGGCTCGTGGCCCGGCCTGGCGCGGTCGGTCGCGGTAAGCATGACGCCCGGTAACCTCGCGTGGGACAGGATCTTCACTGGGCAGGGGGTCAAGTTCAGCATCAATAATGCGCAGCCAACGGCGGCGCCGCTGCGCGCCGAGGCGAGCTGCGTTACGCCAGTCGGCGCGCGACACGCAGTAACCGGCGACATCTACGGCGCGGCGGGGGCGTTGGTGTTGCCGCTCGAGCCGCTCGCGCCGGGCACCTACAGCTTCTCGTGGTCGCTGCGGACGGCTGAGGGCAAGGTTGTGGTCTCCGGTTCGCGCGCCGTCACATTGCAGCCATTCGTCAATGAGCGCGGGCTCGTCACGAGTGCGGCGGCCGAAATGCGTGCGGCGGCCGACGCGGCTCGACCCACGCTGCCGCTTGCGGCCGCCGGACTGGTGCGCGATGCGCGGCTGCTGGAAGACAGCGCCAGGGTGGTCGCGCCCCTGCAGGACGCTGCCCTGCAAAGCGATGCGGCGTCGCGGCAGCGCGCCATCAGCTCGACCGCGGCGCTCGTGCGTTCGGCGCTGCGCGGCAGGCGGATGGCCGAGGTTGTGAAGCAAGCGATCGCGCTCGGGCCCGGCACGAGCATCGTCGCGTTCGACGGGCCCGTGTGGGAGAACCTCGGGGTTGGCGATCTGCTTCCAGAGCATGTCGTCAAGGCGATCGAGGCAAGCCGTCGCGTCGTTCCGGGCCAGCACCAGTCATTCGCCGTGAACCTGTTGAACGTGACCGATCGCGAGCTCGAGGTGCGGGTTCTGATCGAGTCGCCGCGGGGAGTCGCGGTCACCCCCCGCCGCGCGCAGACCGTGCCGACCTGCACCGGCGATATGACCTGGGATCCCCTGCCCGACCTCGACGAATCGGAAATCATCTCGATCCCATCGTTCGAGAACCGCCAACTGTGGCTCGATGTCGCTGTCGGTCAGGTGAAACCCGGCGACCACGCGGTAAAAGTGCGCCTCCAGGCCCTCAACGGCGCGGGCGTGCTGGAGGCGCCGAAGAACGAGCAGGCGATAGCTCCGCCCGAGACCGTCGTCAGCATCACGCTGAAGGCGCTGCCATTCGAGATGGCGCCCGCCGGGACGTTCCGGCTGTGCACCTGGGCCTATGTCGAATCATCGCCGTACTATAAGGACATCGCGGACGCGACGTACGCCAATCTCTTCGACCACGGCAACAACGTGTGGACCATCACCGCCTTGCCCGAGGCCAAGTACGACGACCAGGGAAACCTCGTCGGTCCGGTGGACTACCGCAAGTTCGACGCCATGGCGCGGCGCTGGCGGGGCAAGGACGTGGTTCTGCTGCTGAGCGGTTTCCCGGCTCTGACGCCGGCGTCTGGCAAGGACGGTTACGGTACGCCGCCATACCAGAAGGCGCTAAAGCCATATCTCGACGACGTGGTCGCGCACATGGCGCGGCTTGGCTTCGATCTCGGCCACTGGGCGTTCTACCCGATAGATGAAGCCGGCGGCGACGGCTGGCGCTCGCTTAACGCTCAGGTCGAGTTCGGCAAGCTGATGCGGGCGGCGCGACCGGACATCCAGATATACGCTGATGCCGGCGGGCCCGAGCCGGCCATGTACACGGCGGTCGCTCCCTACATTGACATCTGGTCGCCGGCCGTCAACACCGTCGCCAGCGAGCCCGAGAAGTTCAGCATTATCAAGGCGGCGAGCAAGACGTTGTGGTCCTACAACTGCTCGTACAACAACTACAACAAGCCATGGGGCGGCGGGCGGACGAACAAGGCGGCCGACGTCGTCTCCGAATACCGCATCGCGGGCATGTGGGCGTTTCGCCACGCGCTGACGGGCGCCGGCTTTTGGACCTCCATCACCAGCCCCGAGGATCCGTGGACGCGCACGCAGTCTGAATACCCGATACTCTATCCCGGTCGCACGGCGCCGGTAACGAGCCGCCGCTGGGAGGCGGTGCGCGAAGGGATCGAGGACTATCGCATCCTGGTCGCGCTGAAGGCGCGATTGGAGGCGAAGGGCGGGCCGCCGCTTTCTGACGACGCGCGCGCCGCAATCAAGCGCCTGGTCGAAGTCAGCGTGCTGCAGTATGTAGACGGCGTCACCGACGAAGCCGGCCTCGACCGCCTGCGCAGCGAGATCATGGATTGCGTGCAAGCGTGCGGAGGATAAGAGCCTCTAACCGAGATTATGCATATCGAGCGTGACACGCTCACCCAACGGGTGATGTCACCCCAGCGGCCGGTCCCCTACCGGGGTTGCTGAAGGGCGATAGGGGACGCCTTCGTCCGCCGAAGCGGAACTTCGTCGCCCGCAAAGGCGGATTCCTCGCGGAGTCTACCCTGAGCGAAGCCGAAGGGCTCGGAATGACATTTTCCTTGCCTTACGCATAATCCGGGTCTAACAGAACCGATTCGTCGGTGCCGTCATTCCGGGTCTGGCTTGCGCTTGCGCGAGCTCCGGAATGCGGCGCCTGAGTGCGGCTGCGCCGCACTTCCGGAGCGCGCGTACCACGCGCCCAGCGCCGCATCAAGCGAGGAATCTCGGTCCCACTCAAGCACGCCGAGACCCCTCGCTGTCGCTCGGGGTGACATTGTGCGAGGGTCTTGTTATAGGCTCTAAGTTGTGTCGTGGACAACGCCATCGTAGTGATAACATAGCGAGGAGGTAAGCCAATGCCACGAGTCGAGTCGGTCGTGTATTTCGAGGACACCAGCAAGTATCAGGACAATACGCGAAGAGTCGTCGAGACGGCGGGCGAGTATCTCAAGCGCCGCAACGTGCGCCACGTCGTCTTCGCCAGCAACACTGGCTACGTCGGCGCGCAGTTCGCGCCGCTGGCGAAGAGCCATCCCAAGGTCGGATTCGTCGCGGTGAAGATGGCGCCGGCCATTGACAAGATGTATAGCGTCAAGTGGAACAGCCGCTATGGCCGCGCGATGGAGCAGGCGGGCATCAAGCTCGTCTGTGGCGTGCACGCGCTAACCGGCGGCGCCGACCACGCCCTGCACGACAAGCTCGGCGCGTGTCCTCCGACCACGGTGATCGCGCAGACACTGTACCTTTTCTCCCAGGGGATGAAGGTCGCGGTCGAGGTCATCGCGATGGCGTGCGATGCGGGATTGCTGCCGGAGGGCGTGGAGGTCGTTTCGTGCGCTGGCACGAGTCACGGCTCCGACACCGCAATCGTCGCCACCTCCGCCGCCAGCGCCAACCTGTTCGACATAGACATCCACCGCATTCTCGCCATGCCGCTCAAGAAGTAGGGGGCGGGGATCAGGGGTCGGGCGCTTCCGGGATGTGAACCGCAGAACACGATAACATCAACATCCCAAGGGATCCAACCGCAGAGCGCGCGACGAAGAGGCAAAGCCGTTTCATTGCGCTCTTTGCGTCTCCGCGGTGATACCGGACGCGCAGCAGCCTCTACCGCGCCCACCGCTCCCGGATTCCCGGCAAGGCGGGAAATGCCGCGTGCGGCTCGGCCTGGTACCAGTAGGCGACCGATGCGATGTCATCCTCCAGCGGCTGGTACTTGCCATTCGGCCACCAACCAAGCGCCTGAATCGTCACTTTCAGGTCCTTGCGGAAGCGGATCGGGTCCATGATATGCCATCGGTACAGCCCGTGCTTCGGCACCTCGCCGGGGTTGCGCTGCCACAACGGGTAGCCCAGAAACGGCCCGGTGAATGTGTCGCCGAAGCCCCACGCGCCGCCGAAGTAATCCTCCGTGCCGGTGCCGCAGATGGTCGGGAACTCGCCGTCGCCGTCCGTGAAGAACTTGACTTCGCCCTCGCCCCACCAGCCGTTGGCGAGCTGTGTCCACGCCAGGAATGTCCCGACGTAATGCCCCGCGCCGCGAATGCCGTCAACCATGACGTGCTCCGGCGCCCGCCGCGGCGTCACCGAGCGCCGCCACTGCGCGTGCAGGTACGCGGCGTTGTCGGGCACCACGTTCAGGCCGTAGGTGATCTGGTAGAAGAACCCGCCGATCGCTTCCCACCGCTGGTTCTCGACCGTGACTTTGCAGTGCTTACGGAACGGCATCGGCCAATAGGAGTTCATGCCGCCGCTGGGGTTGACCGCGATCGGAAGCGACACGACGTTGTACCGCAGGCCATGACCCAGCGCGAAGAAATCGCCGAGCGGCGTCTCGATTGAGGGCGTCTTCTCACCGTCCCAGTAGAAGCGCAAGACGCAATCGCGTAGCGCCTCCGTGCGTACCGTGATCCAGACGTGCTGGATGACGCCGGGGCCTTCTATGTCGGCCAGCGTGGTCGTGCTGCCCGGCTCCAGCGTGATGCAGGGCCGGATCTTCCAGCCCCGGCCGAGATCAGAGCCGGCGCTGCCAGGATCAGGCATAGCCTGCGCGGCCGCGCCCTTCTGCCCCTGCGGGTTCTCGGCGCAGATAGACCGCGTCTCGCCGTCGGTGAGCAACGGAATCCAGCCCAGCCCCAGGTTCAAGCCAAGATTGTCGAACACGCCACGCCTCCTTGATCTATCCGTAGATTTCGCAGATTGCAGGGATTTTCGAGTCAGATCATGCGCAAGGTGAACGAACCGTCATTCCGAGCCCTTCGGCTTCGCTCAGGGTAGACTCCGCGAGGAATCCCCTATCGCCCTTCAGCAACCCCGGTAGGGGACCGGCCGCTGGGGTGACATCACCCGTTGGGTGAGCGTGTCACGCTCGATATGCATAATCTCGGTTAGAGGCGCCTAGTGCCTTTGTGGTTCGCTTTGAATGTCCGTGGCCAGCAGCAGCGCGCACACGGTCTTGGCGTCCCTGATCTCGCCGCTCGCGATCATGGCGCGCACGCGATCGAGCGTCAGCGGCACGGCACGGATGCGCTCATCGGCATCGGTGTGGCCCTCGACCGGCCGCAGACCGCGCGCCACGAACAGGTGGATGATCTCGCTGCTGTAGCCGGGCGCCAGATAGACGCTCGCGAGCCGTTCCAGCTTCTCCGGCGCGAAGCCGATCTCCTCCGCCAGCTCGCGCCGCGCGCAAGCCTCCGGCGTCTCGCCGGGTGTCAGTGTCCCCGCCGGCATCTCCCACAGCACTTCGCCCACAGGCTGGCGCCACTGGCGTTCGAGGATCACGCGGCCATCATCCAGCAGCGGCAGAATCGCCACCGCGCCCGGGTGCTCGACCACCTCGCGCCGCGCCTCGCTGCCGTCCGCCAGGCGAACCGTGTCAACGCGCACCTTCAGCAGCCGGCCGTCAAACACGCCCTGCGATGTAATGGTCTCCTCGCGCAGCTCATCGTCGGCCTGCGACTCACTCACTGGCCTTCTCCAGCAGCCGCGCCGCGTACTCACCGGCTGCTGCCGCCGCGAGGAAGAACTCGCGGTCATCGGCCACCGCGCGCCCCATGGACTTCACCTCCACGCCGCGCTCCGCCAACTCCGCCAACCCGGCTTCGCCGTTCTCGGTCACGACCTCGTGGCGAGTCGGAATGTCCGCCGCCTCCAGCTTCTCCCGCACCTGCCGGGCGCGATCGTCAGCCATCTCCGGCATCACCACCGTCGCCCGCGCCAGAGCCGCCCGCCCCAATGCGACCAACGAATGATGGCTGACCACGCGATGGCGCTCGCGGGGATCGGCGAAGCTGATGCGCAGCATCGCCACCGGCCGGCCGCCCAGCACCGACGCCGCGTTGATGATTTCGCCGACCTCGATGCCGCCGAAGCCGTACAGGGTCGCGGTGCCGACATTGCCCGGCCCTTGCCCCGCGATAATCACACCTGCCCCCGCCGCCAGCTTCGCCACCAGCAGGCCGGAGAAAAGGTTCACCGCCTCGTAGTCGCCGCCGAATGCCTGGCCGCACGTGACCGTGGCATCCAGCAAGCCCGCTTCGGCAAGCTGTGGCACAAGACGGCTCACCGCCAGCGGCAGCGCCGCCGCGTCGGTCATGACATAAGCGACCCGCAGCCCCGGGGCCGCGGCCTTCGCTCCCGCCGCCGCCGGCGCGATCATGCTGTGCAGCGGTGAGGCGATAACCGGTGTGCCGCGCAGGTTGGAGGCGGTGCGTAAAGCAGCGTGATGCGGGCTATCCGGCTCCTCGGCGGCGAGGCACGCGAATTGCAGCGGCGTGTAGCGGAGCTTGATGATATGACCGCGCGGCTCGGGTTGCTTCTCCATTTGCGCCTCTCCTGCGCCGGTGATGCGCTTCATGACAAAGTGCAGGCCGCCAGTGCCCAGCTCCATGCGCACCGCGGTGGTGTTGAGCAAGACCTGGTCACCGGGCGTGACTTCGCCGGTCAGGAGTGGGTAATTGATGGCGCGCTCGGTCTGCCCGCCAACCGCGACCAGCAACTCCTGCGCGCCCGCGCGGGTGGCCTCGATAGACAGCACCGCCCCCGCTTCGGCCTTGAGCATAACCCGCCTCCGGCGCGAGTATAAGCATGCATGGGGGCATTGTCAATCATGTTGCACGCGGCCCATGCACGCGGCCCACGCGCCTGAACCGCCGCCACCCGATACGCGGTCACGGTCGGTATGGCTGCGCCGGGTATGACCTTTCTCGGTGGGTGGCGTCTATGTGGGAGCCGCCCGCCATAGGCGGGTAAACGTCTCCAACCGAGATTATGCATATCGAGCGTGACACGCTCACCCAACGGGTGATGTCACCCCGAGCAACGCGAGGGGTCCCCTACCGGGGTTGCTGAAGGAGCGATAGGGGACGCCTTCGTCCGCCGAAGCGGA